>Ga0126378_10000118_pt1 | contig 58907 bp, 46 predicted proteins | sample PanSoiMetPlot_23_FD_92587 | JGI IMG/M metagenome (GOLD analysis project Ga0126378, IMG submission 92587) | Tropical forest soil microbial communities from Panama - MetaG Plot_23 | ecosystem: Environmental > Terrestrial > Soil > Tropical forest > Bulk soil | place: Panama | collected 2016-02-17 | reverse complement strand
TTCCGGCGATCTCCGCGTGCCGGAAGCCTTCCACCTCATACAGCAAGAAAACATCGCGCTGATGCCGGGTTAACCTCGCCAGCGCTCGTTCCAGCGCCATTCGCAGAGACGGGTGGGCTCCGGGGGCGCGGGGCTCCATTCGTGGCATTTCTTCCGAATCGTCGTCGGTCGTCACTTCTTTCTTCCGCAGCCGGCTGCGCCGGGCGTCGTAACACGTGTTGATCAGGATCCGGTATGTCCACGTAACAAAACTCGATTGCCCGCGAAAGCTGGCAATACTGCGCTGCACCTTCAGAAACGTTTCCTGCACCGCATCTTCGGCATCCACGGTGCTGCCCAAAACATTCCGCGCAAGATTCTTCATCCGGGCCCCATGCTTCACGTACAGCCGCTCGTACCCGCGCAGATCACCTGCCTGGCACGCGGCAGCCAGTGCGGCGTCTTCGCTAGTCGGTTCCACAGCCGCCCGGGCCGGGCCGCCGGTCAGGTGCTCGGAAGGTTCCACTCGCGTCCCCCATGTGCGCGGCGCGGAAGCGATTGTAGCCTTCCACGGCAGCGCAAGTCCCATAGTTCCCATTCCTGGCTCCTGTGGAATAGACGACACAACTCCGGTAAATGTCAGGGCTATCTAAGCGGTTTTCTGACGGCTCGGTGCAGTGTGGAGAGACAGTTAACGCATTTGTTTTGTGTGGCTTAGCGACAAGGGGTAACGGGTGGTGCCCGGGACTTGCTCTGCCCCGGGCCTCACTCTCTCTTTGATTGCCTTGCCTTACAACAATATGGAAAGGGTAGCCGATCGTGACGAGTTGTTGTATGAAGCCGTGATGTTAGCAGAAGTGGCGACCAGAACCAGAGAAGTATTCACCGTGAACGTTGCGCTCGTAGCTCCGGCGGGAATGAACACGCTCGACGGTACGCTCGCTGCAGAGTTGTCACTGGAGAGCGCGACTTGCGCGCCTCCGGAAGGAGCCGGCCCGCTTAACGTCACCGTGCCCGTGGAAGATCCCAGCAGTCCGACAATCACTGTCGGATTCAACGTCAGTGAAGACACCGTTGGAAGGGGCGGTGGCGGCACCGGGTTCACCGTGAGCGAAGCCGTTTTCGTGGCGCCTGCATAAGACGCGGAGATAGTGACCGCCGTAGATGCAGTCACCGCGCTCGTGCTCACCGTGAATGTCGCGGAGGTCGCACCCGCTGCAACCGTGACACTCCCCGACACTTGTGCGGCGCTCGTGTTGCTGCTCGTAAGCGCAACTCGCGCACCTCCCGTTGGCGCCGGCCCGCTCAAAGTCACCGTGCCCGTTGAAGACTGCGTGCCCCCGGTGACGCTCGTGGGGCTTAGCGTCAGCGAAGAAAGCGTGACTGGCGGTGGCGGCACTGGGTTCACCGTGAGCGAAGCCGTTTTCGTGCCGCTTGCATAAGACGCGGAGATAGTGACCGCCGTAGATGCAGTCACCGCGCTCGTGCTCACCGTGAAAGTCGCGGTCGTCGCTCCGGCAGCAACCGTGACGCCCGCCGGCACTTGTGCGACACCCGTGTTGCTACTTGCAAGCGCAACTTGCGCGCCTCCCGACGGCGCCGGCCCGCTCAGCGTCACCGTGCCCGTGGAAGATTGCGTTCCGCCGGTAACGCTCGCAGGATTCAACGTTAGCGAAGAAAGCGTTACGACTGTTGTCGAAGAGGGAACTTGCTCGAACTGCCATACCGAGGGATTCGGGTCGCCTACCGGCAGCACTACAAACTTCGACGGCGAGACTACGTAGGCGATTGCGCTTCCGCCCGAAGAGATTGTCATTGTCCCTCTTCCGTTGGCCGGAGCGGAAGATATTGCATACGTCGCAGCGAACGCCTGGCCTGAGACGGGCCCGGTCGCGTCGCCCAGGTCCCTAGTTCCAGTAAGGTGACCTGCCGGACTTGTGCCGTCTGCTGTAAACTCGCCGGAGAAAATACTCACGCCAAAGGTTGCAGGCTTCGTCGAATATCCTGCGTAATTGCCGCTCACAGAACTGTTCGTAAAAGCTCCCACTGCTTGCGCGTCACCCGGTCCGAAGAAGGCGAAAGCATCTGTGCCCAGAAAAAACATCTGATTTGTGCTGACAAGGTAAGCGATCTCGGTGAGCGATCCGATGGTCATTACAACGCGGCCGTTCGCTGCAACTGCGGCTGTTCCAGACAGGCCAGCCTGCGAGTTGAGCGGCAAGGTGCCGCAGCTCTCGTCATAGGTGAGTGTGAAACCTCCAGCGCCGTTACTCGTGATCAGGCCCACGATCGCGTCAGGGGCTGATGGACCGTTAGCGACGCACACCGCCCGCCCGGTCAGCGAAAGTACCGTGCCTCCATTGAGCGAAGCGCTCGTGAACCCTCCCGCGGGAGTTTGCTGCTGCACCAAAACTCCGTTCAGAAGAGGAGTCGAGCCGGCGACCGCATCCGTCTCCATGATCAAAATTCTTCCCGAGTTCACTATGTAAAAAACGAAATTCAGAGTGAACGGCGACCCCTGAAACGTGAAAGGCATCGCCATGGTGCCGCGGCCGTGGGTCGTGTCGGACACCGCGTAGGTCGGGGCCGAAAAAATAGTGGAACCAACTGTTCCGTTGTCGTTAATGTCTCCCGTAGCGTTCGTGAAATTTCCTGCTCCATTGGCTGTAACGCGGCCTGCGAGCGCTACGTGAGCGCTTCCGGCGTCGAAACCCGCCAGTCCAAATTCGTAATCGCCAGCTACTCTCGCTGTGCTGAAGTCGGCCGGGTTCGACTTTTCCATTGTCCCAGAGCCGACGATCCCGCTTCCTCCTGTCGCATCAAACTCGATGAATTGGGCGCTCCCGTTGGCCGTCATCGCGAAGGCCAGGTGCAGCAGAGTGCCTCCGACATTGAGGGTCATCACGCCGCGATGATCCGTGCCAATCGAATATGTACCGGTAAACGGCTGAGCGGTGACTACGTCTCCCCCAGCCGCGGAGTTGCTGTCCAATTCGCCGTTGATCAAGTTGCCCGCGCCGTCCGCCGTAAACCTCCCGAGATACGACAGAACAACCGACCCGCTGGAGTTCCCGGTGAATCCATTGAATGTGAACGCATAATCGCCATTCAATTCTGCGTCGTTCACTCCACCGCCCGCCTGAGCCTGCGCTTTCGAAGCTCCGGCTAGAACGAACACCAACCCAAGACACACGAATAACGACACACGCAGCTTGTTCATTTTCTCCTCTTTAATCGGCTGGGAACGCGTTGCTAGCGATATGAATTGCTATTCACCGGAGTTCTAATCGTTTCAGGTGATTTTCAGGCACCACTTGTAGAAACCGTTCTCATACGAGTAGACCTCGCCCGATCATAGTCAACAACTGAGCGGACCTCACCGCCGCCCTTATCTTATGCTTCACTCATCTTGGAAAGACAATCGGGTCGAAGCCCTAAACACCAGTGGGGATTCACTGCAACAGCGCCAGCCGTGGTTCGTCCAGCCTTCTAAAGTCCGGGGTTGTTTCTTCTTTCTAATTTAGTGACGCCTGCCTAGAATTCTTTCGGACCTGGTGCCGCCTCCACTGCAAAGTAAATCTTCTTGTGCAGCAGGCTGTTCTCATGCCCGATAACGAACCGCGTTTCAGGATCGTCTTCTATGATTAGCAGCCGTAGTCCACGCGCATTCTTCGGGACGTCGAACACCAAGTCTGTCGTGTACGACTCGCCCGGCCGCAAAGGCTGCGTCATCGCCGTGGAATTGCCCCCGTTCCGAGCAAGGGCAAACTGACCGTCGGGAGACGGCTCATGACTCCGCCCGGTGTTGTCCACAAGCAGCACCCGGCGCGGATTTGGCGTGAGCGGCCCATTCCCGCGGTGCGCGGAAATCGTGCCCTGGTCAAACCACGTCTTCACACGAAGGATGACGAACTTTCCGTGCGCGGAGGTCTGCCGCATTTCCGGCCCCAGCGTCGCCGCCGTCTGCGCGCCAACAATCGAGTACGCAAGATGGCAATCAATCTCGCAGAAATATTTCCAGCCATCCGGCGGCAAAGTCTCTTCGCTGCTCGCAAGCGAGACCCCTCCGAGCAAGAGGAAATATCCCGCGGCAATTGTGACGACGGCTCCCGCACCGAGCTTGGCGAAAAAAGCCGAGTGCCTTGCCGCGCCATAAATCAGCACCAGGAAACTCACCACAAGCAGCAGAACCGTGCCCAGAAAAAGCAGCACGACGACAGGAGCATAGTGTGGCATGAACGCTGACATCGTCTATCTCCTCACATCACGATTCCGCTTAACCGGCGAGCGCGTCCGGCAAACTGCCGCGCGTTCGCTCGCGATGGCCAAACTCTTCTAGTGCGGCTTCCAAGTCCGCGACCGTGAAATCCGGCCACGACTTTCGCACGAACACAAATTCCGCGAACGCGCACTCCCACAGCAGAAAATCGGACAGCCGCTGCTCGCCGCCCGTGCGAATCAGCAGATCCACTTCCGTCGAACCGCCGCGGTGAACTTCCGCTAGCACGCGGCTGAACGATTCCGGCGAAAGCTCCGTCGCTTTGTAATAGCGGCAGGCTGCTTGAAACAACGCTTCGCGCGCGGAATAGTCCACGGCGAGCCGCAGGTGCAGCCGCGTTCCTTTGACGGTCGCCGCTTCCGAATCAGCGATCGCTTGTCGCATTGTCGCGGGCATACGGTCCCGTCGGCCGATGACGCTCAGCCGCACGCCTTCCTCGACGCAATGCGCGGTTTCCGTCAGCAAATATTCGTGAAGCAACCGCAGAATCGCGTTGACTTCCGCGGCGGGCCGCTTCCAATTCGCGGAGGAAAGCGCGAAGAGCGTCAGCGTGTGAATCCCAAGCCGGGGCGCAGCTTCGATGATGCTTCGCGCGGCTTCGGCTCCAGCGCGATGGCCTGCCGACCGGGGCAAACCCCGCGTCGTGGCCCACCTGCCGTTACCGTCCGAAATAATCGCCACGTGCAGCGCCGTTGCCGTGGCAACCGCCGGTACGGCAGGTCTGTTTCCGGGAACGCTAATCTCCTGATTAGCGCCTACTCTCGCATGATGATCGATACTGACTAACTCCATGTTGGTTCTCTTTCTCCGCCGCAAGCCATCGTGCAAATAACTTTGTGATATAAAGTACATGCACAAAAATTTTTCCCTGCTAGCTTGGAAGCTGCTTTCTGCCAAAACAGGGGCACAACCGTGTCTTTCGCATGCTGATTTCCTGAATCCTCTGTCAGCCTTCTCGCGTCGCGCGAATCAGTGCTTCCATATGATTGAGATACTTTTCCAGAGCCTTGCGCCCCGCCGCCGTCAGCCGGTATTCCGTCTTCGGCGTGCGCCCGTCGAAGGACTTCGCACAAGCAATGTACTCCGCTTCTTCCAGCTTTCTTGCATGCACGCTCAAGTTCCCGTCGGACGCTTTTAGCAGCGCTTTCAGCTCGTTAAACGTAAGCGAGCGATTCACCGCCAGCGCGCTGACGATGCCCAGCCGGAGGCGCTCGTGAATCAGCCGGTCGAGATCGGACGGCGTCGCCTCGCGCGCTGGATTGCGAACCGTCTCGAGAATCGCCTCGCGGTCGCGTGACCTCTGCACTCGTTCCTGATGCGCTGCTGATGATTTAGCCATGCGATTCCCCTCAACCTCCGTAATTCCGCGCGATCCACAAACCAAATCCAACATGCACGACCCCGAAGCCCGCGGCCATGAACACGTCTCCCCACGCCGGCGGCGCGAAAACCGCTGCCGCGCCCAATAACATCAAGCACAAACCCATGATGGGAACCACGCGCACGGAAAAAGCGCCCCCGGTCATGATCGCCGTTCCATACAGCAGCAGCCACACTCCGGGGAGAATGTTCAGCGCGCCCGCTTGGAAAAGAGCGAAGGTCAGCAGGCCGCCGACGACAATGGGGGGAGCAAAACTCAGCACGAACTTGCGGCCGGGTCCTGAAAAGAGCGCGGAATTTGCGCGATGTGCCTTTGTGGCTGCAGCGGGTGCCGCAATAGCCACGGCAATGAATGCTTCGACAAGCCAGACGGCAAGCCACGCCCTCGGAGTGGCCTGCCGCGAGGCGACAAACGCGGCTGCCAGCGCGGTAACGCCCATCGCCACGCCGCCCCACCCGGGCACTGCGGTAAATTCCGCCGCGCGCTCCATTGTTTCGCGGATGTATCGAAGATGGTCTGCCGCCCGCGCATCAATGGGTATTGGCTCGCGATTCTGCTTCCGCATCGGACTCGAGGTCACCATAGTCTCATTAGACTAGCGGAACACGCTACTTCTGTCAAGTACTTTGTACTACAAAGCTCCTATTACGCTTGGCGGCGGTACCGTCCAAGAAGCGCATTCCAGCGAATCACAAAAACGTCGAGGAACATTTGCAGGCTGTCACGCAGCATGCTTACTTTTGTCGCGGGGGAGTGGCCCCAGCGCACCGGAATCTCCACCGCGCGCAACCCGTGGTGCCGCGCCAGATACAGCAATTCGGGGTCGAAGCCAAACCGCTCGATGGTTTGCTGATCGAAAATAATTCCGCAGCGCTCGCGGCGGAACGCTTTGAAGCCGCACTGCGTGTCCACAAACGGCAGCCAAAGAATGAGGCGAACGATCTTGTTGAAAATGATCCCGGCAAATTCGCGGAAAGGAGATTCGTGGACGAAGATCAGGCTGCGGTCGACCGCGCGTGACCCGATGGCCACGTCGCAGTTGTTCGTTTTCAGCGCCTCAATCAGCTTGTCGGCTTCCTCAATTGGCGCGGAAAGATCGGCGTCACTGAAAAGCACAAACTGGCCGCGCGCTTCCTGCACGCCGTGACGCACACTGAAACCCTTGCCGCGGTTGATGCCGTTCGGGACCACACGCAGCGAAGGAATCCTGTCCCGAAAGGATTCCGCGACGGCCGCGGTGCGATCCTTCGAGCCATCGTCAACGACGAGCACTTCCGCTTCGCGGCCGCTGGTTTTCAAGTACGCGGCTATGCGCTCCAGTGTTGCGGGCAGCCGCGACTCTTCGTTGTACGCGGGGATGACGATGGAGAGCTCGGTAGCCGTTGCGCTCATCGTTGGGGAAAATTCTGCCAGCCGTGATGGCCCACGAGTGGAACAAAGCGGCACCCTTCGAGAATTTTTGTGGAAAATGCGCCAGCGCGCTTCTCGATAAGCCGCAATTCCTGACCGTCCTCGTCACCGACAGGGACAATCATGCGGCCGCCTTCGGCAAGCTGCGCAAGTAGCGGCTGGGGCGCGGCCGGGGCCGCCGCCGCGACCAGGATCGCGTCGAACGGCGCACATTCCAGAAGGCCGAGCGTGCCGTCGCCGCAATGAACGTGCACATTGTGGTAGCCCAGGGATGCGAGCTTTGCAGATGCGGCCGAGGCAAGTTCCGGGCGCCGCTCGATGGTAAAGACTTCTTTCCCCAGCAGCGAAAGCACTGCCGCTTGATAACCTGTGCCGGTCCCGATTTCGAGTGCGCGGTCCGCCGGGTTGAGTCGCAAGGCGGAAGTCATAGCAGCGACGATGTACGGCTGCGAAATCGTTTGCCCGCTGGCGATAGGCAAAGCGCAGTCTTCGTATGCGCGCGATCGAAGCTCCGCAGCGACAAATTCGTGGCGCGGCACGGCCAGCATCGCAGCGAGCACCGCACGATCATCAATCCCGCGGCGGCGCAACTGCTTTTCGATCATTTCGGCGCGCTGCGAAGCGTGGTCTTTGCGCTCAAGCATGCGTCACCGCTTCGGCGTGCCTTTCCCAGGCGCGGGTTTTCAGGATTTCGTCCATCTGGGCGAGGGTAAGGTCGCACTCGTCTTCGCGATTGTAAAAATGCGGCGAGATGCGCACTCCGGCCTTGGGGCGATAGTCGACGAGGATGTCGCGGGCAAGAAGTTCGCGGCAAACTTCGTGAGCATGTGGGCATTCGACGGAGACGGTTCCGGCGCGCTCCGCCGGATTTTCGGGAGTATTAACTTTCCAACCGCGGAACTTCGCGCCGTCGATAAGACGCGCGGTCAGGTGCAGCGATTTCTCGCGAATGGCGCTGACGCCGACTTGATTAAGAATTTCCAAACCCGGCTGACAGGCGTAGAGAGCGGGAATGTGCGGCGTGCCGTTGAGGTAGCCGAAAGAGTCTTCGCGCGGATCGATGGCGCCCGTCTCAAACGCAAACGGGCGGCGATGCGCCATCCAGCCGGTGAGCGATGGTTTCAGCTTAGCGCGCAAATCTTCACGGACATAGAGGTATGCGACGCCGGGTCCACCGCACAGCCACTTGAGCACGCCACCGACCGCGAAATCAGCGCCGAGGCCGCGCACGTCCACAGGAATTGTGCCTGCGGCTTGGAAGGTGTCGAGGATAACGTGTGCGCCTACGCGGTGCGCGCGCTCGATGATGGCGCACGCGTCGACAATGTAGGAGCTGCGAAACAGCACCATCGAAATCGGCACAAGCAGGGTGGTTTCATCGATGGCAGCAAGGAATTTCTCTAGATCGAATCGGATGGAATCTTCGGCGGGCACGAGTTCCACGCGGGCGCCATGGCGGCGCTGCTCGTGGTAGAAGTACTGAATCGAAGGAAACTCGAGATCGACCATGACAATCTTGTTGCGTGGCCCACGAAAGTCGAAGCAGGAGGAGATCACCGCCTGAGTGAGCGTGACGTTTTGGTGCAGGGAGATTTCGCCCGAGCCAGCGCCGATTAGCGGAGCGATTTTGCCGCCCACGCCGACGGCCATGTCCCACCAGCCCTCTTCCCAGGCGCGCACGCCGCGTTCGGCCCAGGAATCGGCGTAAGCGCGCATTTGGTCGTAGACGCCGCGCGGCATGGCGCCCAGCGAATTGCTGATCATGTAAGTGGTGCGCTCGAGAATCGAAAAATCGCCGCGCCACTTCAGAAGTTCATCCATGAGACGACTCTGCGCTCGCAGACTTGCGAGAGTAGGACCTTCTCCACACAAAGTAGCACACCGTCAGGAGAGTGAGCCAGGGGAGGCCGGCGAGCAAGGTGATGCGAAAGCCGGGGACCCACCACGTGGAGAGCATCACCGCTAAAACCGCGACCAGGCCCAGCAGGGAGGCCCAAGGGCCAGCCGGACCGAGCCGCAAATAAGGTTTTGCGTGGCGAAGGTGATAGCGGCGAAAAGCGAGGTGCGTCAACAAGGTCATGAGCCAGGCGAAAAGCGCGCCAAAGCTGCTGAGGCCGATCATGAAGACGAACAGCGAATCCTGAAAGTATTTCGACAACACCAGCGCAGCGAGCATGCCGGCACCAGTAACGACCACCGCGACAACCGGCATGTTCTTTCGGCTCAACCTGCCGAGTATCGGGGGAAGATAGCCGCCACGTGAGAGAGAAAATGCCAGGCGCGCCCCGAAATACAGATTAGCGACGGCGCTGGAGAGCGCGGCGGTCAAAACGACAAAGTTCATGACGTGGCCCGCGGCGGGAATGCCGACGGTCTGAAACACACGAACGAAGGGGCTCTCCCCCATGCCGATTTGTGTCCAGGGGACGATGCCCACAACCAGCGCGAGTCCCGCGACGTAAAACAGCACCAAAGCAGTGAGTGTTCTGCGCAGCGCTCTGGGTACTGCTACTGTAGGATCGGCGGCCTCGCCCGCGGTGCTTCCCACGACTTCAATTCCAAAAAAACTGAAAAGACCGATGATGACGCCCAGCGCAATGCCCCTCGAACCGTTGGGGAAGAAACCGCCATGCGCGGTGAAGTTGTTCAGGCCGACCTTTGGAAATCCGATGCCAAACAAAAGCGCAGATCCAAGCACAAGGAAAGCCAGGATGGTCACAACCTTGATCATCGAGAGCCAAAACTCGAAGGTTCCGAGGCTGCCGATGTTCGTGGTGTTGACGTAGAGAATTACAAATGAAAACACGGCAATCCAAATCCATGCGGGCATTTGCGGAAACCAAAATTTGCAATAGATGGACGCGGCAACGACTTCACTGCCGACCACGACCATCATGCACAGCCAATAGGTGAGTCGAATCGCAAATCCCGCCCACGGATGCAGATAGATCTCGGCGTAGAGTCCGAAAGAGCCAGCGGTGGGATGGGCGGCGGCCATTTCCGCGAGCGCCCACATCATGGGCAAGGCGATGCACGCTGCGGCGGCAAAGCTTAGAATCACGGCCGGACCAGCGAGCTTGACGGCGATGGCGCTGCCGAGAAAAAGGCCGGTGCCGATGGCGCTGCCGAGGCCAATCATGGCGAGCTGGGCGGGGCCGAGGTTGCGCTGCAGGCCAGCTTCACGCTCCTCGATGACCGCGGGCCTAGTGTTTTCTTGAGGTGCGGAGCTTCCGACGGCTAGTTCAGTCATGGCGAGGCATCGTAGCAGAAACGTATCGCTTCTTCTCCTCTCGACCTGAACGTTGGAGCCTGAACATCGGGTCAGTGAGCAACCTGTGCACAAACTGTCCTTCAGGGCCGTGGCGCACGGTCCCCGGCATTTCTAGAATTGGGAATTGTGGCAGGACTGCAAGAGGTGCCACGGAGGCATTCATGAAGGCTTTGCTCGCGCTGATCGCCGTTTATGTTGGCGCCTTTTTCCTTGTGCTTCAGGGATCATCGCAAAACCAGGCGCAAGCGGCGCAGCAGGCCGCGTCTTCCGCGCAGTCCAACTCGATTGACCCCGTGAAAGAGGCGGATATCCGTTCGTTGATGGAACTCGTCGGGGCGCGCGATATGGTGCAGGACGGCGCGAGCAATGCCATCGAGCAATCACGGGAAAAGCTGCTCACCACCGTGCCCAACAACGATAAGGGGCAGGCGTTTGTAAATGCCTTCGCCGCCAGTTATCAGAAAAAATTCGACGCAGACCAGATCACGGATCAGCTGGTGGGAATCTACGACAAACACTTCACCGACGACGAAATCAAAGGGCTATTGCAGTTCTACGGCTCGCCGCTGGGGCAAAAAGTAGCGACAGAGATGCCCAAGATCAACCGCGAAACGCAGGCTGCAGTGCGCGCCGTGAGCGGCAAAGCAGCGAAAGAAGCGCTGGCGGAAGTAAAGCTGCAAAATCCGGGAGTCGGTCAGTCGGCTCACCTCGCTCAAGGACAAGGCCAGGGGCGCTGGCAACAGCGCCGCGCGAAGCAATCTCAGCAAATGGCCCAGCAGCAGGACCCGCAGTAACACCTCATCGAAGTCCCAGCTCACGGAATGGTGACGTCGCCGCCGGGCGGCTTGATGCCGTAGTTGACCCACAGCACCAGTCCCTGGAAGGCGTTCCCCAACTCCTCTAGCTTGAAGTTGCAGTGTCCGAAGCGATTCACGGATTGCTGTACCAGGAATCCGGAGGCGCGCGCACCGGCCACCACGCCGGCGTACTGCGCCTCTTGGGAGAACTCGACCACCGGGTCCTGTGTGGTGTGGATCGTAAGCACGGGGAATCGCAGCAGACCGGTTGGATCGTAGTACGTGGAGACGTAGTTGCGTCCAGCGGGGTCGGCGGTGAAACGCTGGACGTTGGCGTTGAGCGCCGCGTCGTTCAAGGAACCGGAGTAGACAGTCTGAATGTTGTCGTAGAAGTTGTGGCCGTTCGTGCGATCCAGCAGCTCGTTAAAGCTAAGGTAGCCGCCAACGAGCGAAAGCTCGGAGATGAGAACCTCGCCAACGTTTGTGCCTGACAAACGTGCGACATTCGCAAACTGAAGAGTTGGTTGAGCGGGAGCGGAGAGTCCAGCGATCAAAGCGTTGGTAACAGCAGTGTATGTGGGACTGCCCGGTGAGAAGTCGAGATTGGGCATGTGCAGCAGGTCGCCGGGCAGGACACCGGGGAAGAAGTAGTCGAAGAGCACGCGGCCATCACCGACAGTGTGAAAGGCCGTGGTGGCACCCCCGACCACACCGCATACGGACAGCGCACCATCGTACTGGCCGGAAAAACGTTCGGCCAAGTCGAGGGTGATCAGTCCGCCTTCCGAAGTGCCGACGAGATAGGTGCGAACGGGCGTGGCCACCGCGTTAGCAAATAAGCCGCGAAGCTCATGCGTAGTCTCGGCACCGTTCTTGACTGCCCAGCCGTTCTCGGCATAACTGGAGTACGCCACCGCGAATCCCTGGCTCGTGATGACCTGGAAGGCAGCGAGCTCAAGGGGCGTGTTGGGAAGAGCGATGGGAGACGCGCGGTCAACGTACCCGTGCGAGTACACCACCAGCTGTCCGTTCCATGGGTTGGGCACGATGAATTGGTAGAGAGCTCCGTCGGCCGTGACACCGTTGATAATCTGCTGCGCGGAGGCAGTACCGACGAAAAGGCTGACAACCGCCGCAAGCATGGCGAGAAGACGCAGTTTGTGCGAGAACTCAGAAGTCGCATTCACTTTCCATCTCCGGGATAAGAGATTTGTGTTCGGCCGCGCGGGAAAGCCCGGTCAGTATATGAATGGCAACAGCGTTGTCAAGCAGCAAGACATAGGCGGCCCAGGGGATACTTGAACTAGAAGCGCTTTTTGATCTTGATGTCGATGCCGAAGGTGCCGTTCTGATCTCGCAAGCCGACGATGGAGACGTTGCGGTCTACGTTGTATTCCACCTGGATGACCTGCTGCTGCGTGGAACTCACATTGGAAACGTAAGTGATCGTGAGGTTGCGGGCGATTTGCTGCTCGACGGTGACGCGCGCCGCTGCGTTCTGTTCCGAGCCCGTCGAGCCGACTTCCGAGGCGAGGCCGGGATCGACGCGAAATCGGGTGATGCCGAAGAGCCGCTCGAGCCGCCCGCCGACCTGGCTGGAAATCGCTTCAGAGAGAATCGCGGAGGCTCCCGTTGTGCCGCTCTGCGAAGTGCCGCCGCTCCGCGCCACGGCCTCCGAAGTGGTCTGACCCAACGCCAGCAAAGTAACGATGTCATTGGTCGGCAAAGGAGGATCGGAGCGATAGGCCAGCGTAAGTTTGCTGGCGGGACCGGTGAAATTCAGGGTGATCTCATACTGCTGGATCGTAGTGGTGGCCTCAACGTTGAGGATGGGATCGAGGCGGAAGGGGTTGGCGAAGTTCAAATCACCGCGCGAAACGCGGTAGCGGTTGCCGGCGAAATTCAGATTGCCGGAGAGAATGTGAATGTGGCCAAGCAGGATAGGATGCTCCCACGTACCGCGGACGCGCAGGTTGGCGTCGGCGTGGAGTTCCGCGCCGGGCCATTCCATGCGCGCGTCCGGAGCGGAGAGCGCCTCGACGTCGAACTTGACGTTGCGCAGAATGGTGGAACTGGTGGAAGGGCCGCTAATTCCTTCTTTGGCGGAAACCAGCATCCCTGCAACCTGCAGCCCCTCCGTCAAGGTGACGCGCTCGATCATCACGCGGCCGGAAAGCACGCTGGAAAACTCCGTGCCGGTGAGCCGCAATGTTCCGCCGGCGAGCCAGCTCATGCCCTGGGGATAACGGATGCGCACGCGATCCGAGCGAAGGCCGATGTCAAAGCGGGCGGGGCGCTCGGCGTAGTAGACGTTGCCGGAAAAATACATCGTTCCGCCGCCGGATTCGGCGCTTACGTTTTCAAAGTACAATCGCGAAGCATCGAACACGAGGTCGCCCTGGAGGGCGCTCAGTCCGGAGGGAAAATCGGCGGCACGCGCGGAAGCGTTTTCGATGTGCACGCGCCCGGTGATGCGCGGGCGATCCAGTGTGCCCTCGAAGGAGGCGTTGATCTGCGCCGGACCGCGAACATCAAAGTCTGCCGTCGCGCGAGGATCACTGGTGGTCTCGCGGATATAGTTACTGATGAGGCGAAGGTCGAGCGCGCCATTCAAATGCAATCCCAAGGAGCGACGGCCAGCCACCTGAACCGAGCCGGCGATCTGAAGATTGGTGTCGGGGCCGCGAAAAGTGACCGGGTCAACCTCGACGGCATCGCGGGTCGATTTCAAGTGAACATTCCCCGTATTTTCGAGATGCAAGGCGGAGTAGTTCACCGCCAGGCGCGAGAAATTTGCGTCGACGACGATGGTTTCGGGATGCCGCAGCGAACCGCTCACCGCGATGTCGCCATCCGCATCGGCGTGGCCGCTGAATTTTTCCAAATGCAGGGCGGTGAGAAGGAACGGATCCAAATTGATGTTCTTGATGGAGACTTTGCCGCTGACGGCGTAAGGCTCGCTGAGCACCAGGGTGTAGCCGCCGGATAATTCTCCCGTGGTCATCGCAGAGCTCAATTCGACATGCGCCGTTGCTCCATCTGACTTCAGATTGCCGTTGAAGCTGCCGATGATTTCCTGCCCGACCTTGAGATCAACGACGCGGAAGGTCCCTTCACTGGTTGGCGACGAGAGCGGTCCGTTGGCCTTCAGCCGGAAAGTCAATTGGCCGGCAATAGGCAACCGGCGAGATTGCAAATTTTCAAACCTCTCAAGCGGAAGGCCGGCACCGACCAGATCGGCGGAGATGGTCTGATCCGCGGAGCGGTAGGATGCCGATCCAGTGATGATTCCGGCGCCGCGCCCGTTCTCTTTTCCGGGCTGAAAAATCCGCAATTCCGCGTCGGAGATGCGCATTTCATCGCTGCGAACGTTCAACTGGCCGCGCAGCCGGTTAAAAGAAAGTCCGTATGCATTTCCTTCAGCGAGATCGAACAGGCCTGTGACGGTAGGATCCCGGCGCGTGCCGCGCCCATGAAATTGCCCGGACAAAGAGCCACGAACTGGATATTTCAGCCCCAGGATTCGTTCGATGCTTTCGGCCGGGATTTTTTCGAGGCTCACGTCGGCGCTCCACTGGTTTTGCGGAAGGAAATCCCGTTTGGTCAGCGAAAGATTTCCTTCGATATCGCCTTCCATGTCGCCGCTGCGAGCGTGGCCACGCGCAAGAGCCAGTTGGGTAGGTGAATAGGTCAGGTCGCCCTCGAGAAAATCCATGAAGACGCCGTCGTAACGAGCCGCTTCCCCTCGCACATGGCCTTGAAAGGTAAGGCCCGTTGAAGGCCCGATGATTTTGCCGTCCCATCGCACCGTTCCCGAGATTGGCTTTGCCGCTTCGACGGAATGAGGTGTCGCCCCGCGCAGAGCGTCGATGAAATCCTTATAGACTTCCAGGGCTCGCGTTTGAAAGTCGATGTTGATCAAGGAATTTCGCGGAGCAAGGAGCCCTTCGAGGGTAGCGTTAGACGACGGAGTCTGGAATTCGCCGGCGGTGATGAAGAGCTTGTCAGGATCGAAAAGATAGCGGAATTGCCAAGAGCCGCGGATGGGCTGATGGCGTTCCGCGAGTTGCACAGGGTCGCTCCAGGTGGACTTGCCGCTGATCTCGAAATGCTTGAAGTTGCGTGTCCAGGTTTCCACAGTGTCGGCGGAAACGAGCGCGTCCCAATGCAATTCGTCGATTGGGAAATCGCGATGCTCGATACACGGCAGGACGGGAGCTAATCTCACGCCTTCGACGCGCGTGACCGCACGGAACTGCCAACTGTCAAGGGCTACGGTGATACGCCCGGTTACGCGTCCGTCGAACGCGCCGGCAAGAAAATCAGGAATCTCGACGCCCGCGTTGTCGAAGCGATAGCTGCCACGGCTGGTCAGGCCTCCGCAATGAAAGTCCTCGAACGTCAAAGCAACATCGCGTGCAGAGTAGCTGCCGCTGCCTTTGAATTTGCCCTGTGCGAGCTGGCCTTCGCCTCGGAGATCGACGTGCCCAAAGGGAACAAAGGTATCACGCAGCGTCTCGCGAATATCGCCGACTTCCAGCCAGCCGCGATACCGAAAACTCCACTTTGGACTTGAGAAATCGCTCAAGTCTGCCTGGGCATCTAGACGAGAATGTCCCGCGCGCAAGACGCCCTGCTCGAGCGTGAAGCCATCGCGCGAGAGAGTGAATTTTGCGGACAAACCCACGGGCACAGGCAGGTAGCGCTTCTCGCTCAACTCGACGGTTTGCCATTCTAGGTTGCCCAAATAGAGGGGCCGATCTGGCGATCCGCTTGCAGTAAGGGAGAATTGCAGGTCGCCGCCGTGGACAGTGAGTGGTGTTTTGACTTGGTTGTAAAGAATCCAACCGTTGGCGAGGAGGAGGCGGTGGACACGCAATTCGAACAGCGTGTCGCTCCAGGCGCGCTTCGCTGCGGCAGGACGTGCGGGCGAGGGCACGTTGGTTGCGCCGTTCCTTCCAACGAGAATATGGACATGTGGTTGCTGAATCGAAAGCTCGTCCAGCGAAATCCTTCCGCCCCAAAGAGAATCAATACGGAGAACCGCCTGGACCTCGTCTGTGGTGAACAGCGGCTCCGTGCCTGCAGGCTCGTTTCCGTGAATCACGAGGCCGCCGATAGTCACACGCATAGCGAGCCACCGAATGGACATGGAGCGAAATTCCACTTTTCCGCCGGTTGCCGTTTCCAGGCGGCTAATCAGAGCCCGTTGCAACAGCGGATTTCCGGCGCCGCTGCCAAAGAAGATCACAACGCCCAAAATTGCAAGCAGGGCCAGCACCCAGGGGGTGTGAATGATCCAACTCCAAATCGGGTGGCGGACCTTGGGAGTCACTTCGCCCCCTCTTCGGAAAGCTTCTCGATGCGCAACCGCTGCCGGCTCTCCTTCAGCCACTGATCGGCTTGCTCATTGATTCCGTTTTCGACGAGCGCTTCCTCAATGGCGTCGCGCGAAGCTTCGAGAGAAGGAGGTTCCTGTCCCCGGGCTTTCGCACGAGGCACTACAGACTTCTCGTAAAAAACTTCAATCGCCTTCGGATCAATCTGCACGCCGGGGCGAAAGCGCGAGTCCAGATAATTGCTGAGGAAAAGCTGCGACGAAATCATTGCCCGCACGTCCTGATCGCCCAGGCCGGCTTGCTTTTTTCTTGCGTCAAATTCCTGTTCGGAGGCGAAGGAACTTCGGAGGCGGCTCAGAACGCGATCGACTTCCATGTCCGAAGGTTGCGACTGGCGAGATACCTCCGCCTCGGTTCGAACGATCCATTGGTCGATCAAGCGGTCGAGAATCTGCGCATCGGTCTCGGATTTGCCGTCGACCAGTTGCTGGTAGCGGCTGAGGGCTCGGATTTCGCTAAGCAAGATGACGTCGTTTTCGACGCGGGCGGCGATACGGTCGACAACTTCTTGCGCAGCGAGAGGTACCAAGTGAGCGGTCATGGCCGCTGCAAGCACGAGTGCGAGAATCGGGATTACATTGCGGCGCATCAGAAAGTCGACCCCAGATTGAAGAAAATTTGAAACCCTGGCAGGCGCGTGCGCTGCTGGCCGAGCGAGCCGACCGTGCAAGTCGGCGTGTTCGAGGGGCATGGAATAGGAATGATAAAGAGGGGCCGATTGAGCTGGTAGCCCAGATCGATGCGGATGGGGCCGACGGGCGTCCTGTACCGGAAACCAAGGCCAGCAGTGTGAGAGAAGTAATTCAATTCGTTGGAGCAATTAGTCACGCACATTGGCAGATTTGTAGTGGAGCTGGTGGCAAGCGTGGGATTTGGCAGTGCAGTTCGAAACGAGATACGGGTCAGCCTGCTGTACACGTTGCCGCCATCATAAAAGAGCGCGCCACCCAAAGATGTTCCCACCCATGGCAATCGCATGGGAAAGCGAAATTCCTGGTTCAGCACAAGCATGGCTTGGCCGCCGACGGGGAATCCGGTGACGGAGTCGCGCGGCCCGGCTTGATTGAGCGCAAAACCGCGCAGCGAAGTTCCGCCGCCTGCAAAGAAGCGCTCGGGGAGGGGAATTACCGTGGGAAGTGTGCAGGTCGTTGATCCCGTCGGGCAGGTCGGTGCGGGGAAACTGAGCGAGACCGTCTCGCGATAGGGCGAGAGAATGCCGAAGCGCAGGGAACGCGCAAAGCTGAACCGGCGCTTGATGGGGTGATAAGTGGAGTTCTGAAAGAAAAGCCGGAGGAAACTGGCGCTCGAGCCGATGGAAGTGTCGGCGACACCAAAATCGGCGCTGTTGAAGCTGCCCTTGGAGGCGTCGGCGGGATTGTTGCGCGAGTCGCGCACCCAAGTGGCGCTGAACTGCGAGACGAGTGTGGGCTGGTTGAAGAGAGGTATTTCCTGGCTGAGAATTTTCAGATCCGAAACGCGCACCTGGCGGAAAGCGTAGCGGACTAGCAAGGTGGTCAGTGGCGTGACTTGATCGGTCAATTGCACAGAGCCTTCGTAGCGCTGCACTGTGAAGGTATTGATGTCGCGAGTTTTTTCCGCGAAAGCAGTGGCCTGAAGACTAAGGTGAGGATCGCCAAAAGTATTTGGAACGGAATATCCGAGCAGGGCGCGGCCTTGCAGCGTGCTCCCGCGCAGTTTGAAGGAAAGCGTGTCCGCTCGTCCGGTCAAATTGACTTTGCTGATTTCCAGAATGCCCCGTGGCGCGGCTTCGATCTGTCCAGTAGTTGGATTAGTGGTGCTGGCTAAGCGCTGCACTTCAAAGCCGCCACCGTATCCCAGCGTGTAACGTTTGGCTTCTTCGACGAGAACCGCGATGTCCTTGTCGACATCGGTTCCCGTGGGGTTTTGTGGTTCGATGGTCACGCGGTTAAAAATGCCGAGGTTGTAAAGCCGGCGCTGGGATTCAACAACATCGCCTTGACGCAGAGGGTCGGCAACTTTGATTCGGATTTCGCGGCGGATCACTCCGGCCCGAGTGTGCTGGAAACCGCTAACGAGAATGCTTCGGACGCGGGTCTGCGGGCCTTCCTGGATGTGATAGACGAGCCGCATAGCGTCGGCCTGTTCAACAGCGGGCTTTAAAACCTTCTCGGGTTCCTTTTTATTTTCCTTCTGAGGGGCAGAGCCGTTCTTAGAATCAGGGGCTTCACTTTGTTCTAGGGCGCTTGCCGGAACACGCTCAGCGGTGGCGGAAAAGGTGGCGTCCGGAAATCCTTCGTTGAAGTAAAGGGCGAGAATATTGTCGCGGTCGGTGGTCACGGTGAACTCGGAATAGGGCTGGCCAGGAGTCGAGCCGATCACGCCCAATAACTCTTGCTCCTTGAACGCATGAATTCCCTCGATGGAGAGGGAGGCAACTCGGGTTTGCTTTCCTTCCTGCACTGCGAAGTGAATGAACAAGTCGCCTTCTTTGCTCTTGTAATTATCTTCGAGGTTCGAAGTCACCTTAGCGTCCAGAAAACCGTTGGCTTGATAAAGGGTTTGCATGGATTGCGCATCGGCATCGACCAAACGCCTACTGAATCGGCCCGGCGAGCCAAAGGCCCCGCGAAAAACTTGCAGCCGGCTCTCCAGCAATTCGGTGTTGAAATACTTGTTGCCCGAAATCTCGATGCCGACAAGTTTGTGTTTGTCGCCCCGCTCCACGGTATAAGCAATCGTTTCTTGCTTGCCCTTCCAGGCGCCGATGTTCACGTCGTGCATATCGATCTTGTAGCTCACGTCAGCGTCGAAGTAGCCTTCGCGCTCGAGACGCTCGCGAATGTTTCGCTTCCCTTCCTCCAGAAGATCCGGATCAACGGCGCCTTCCTGGTAGATGGGTATCAATTTCTTAAGCTCTCCCGAGGAAAACTTCGCGCCGCTGACGGAGAGTTCCACGCGCGGCCCTTGCTCCACTTCCAGGAAAATAGGAACGGATTTTTTCGCCGCGTCGTAATCGCCTCGCTTCACAGAAACCTGTGCGCTGAGATGGCCTTTCTTTGCCAGAAACTTCCGCAGGCGCTCCGTGCCACGCTGCAGACGCGCCGACGTGATGGGCTGGCCGGCTTTCATCTTGAACCGCGCGAGAAGGTTGGCATCGCTATACGACGTGTCATTCTTTAATTGGATGCTTTCCGCGCGTGCGCGAAGGCTAGGCTTTACGCGCACCAGGATGTCCATTTGGTGAGTCTCGGCATGCGGTGCGGTTTCCGCGGAAACCTCCGCTTGATACAAGCCTTCTTCGCGAAGCGCCTCTCGGAGCCGTTCGAGGGCCTCGTCCAAAACAGGTTTTTGGTAAGTTTGGCCAAGGCCGATTTGCATTGCCGCCGTAGCGGAAGATTCGGTAGGCGGCGCCACCAATCCCTCGATCCGAACTTGGTTGAAGAACAGATTCTCCCGCACGACGAAGTCCAGCCGCACTCCATCCGCTACGGGCGCCACGATGGCTTTCAGGTCGGCGTAATCTCCTGATCGATAAAGTGTCCGCAGGCTTTCGGCGATTTTTTTTCGATCCAGTGGCTCGCCGATCTGGATCCCGAGGCTTGCGGGCGCTTTTGACAACTCCTGTCCGTCTTCCCGAACGATACGGGTCTCCACAACCTTCTGTTCCACAGCCGGGTTATCTGAAGGAGTTTCCTGCTGCGAAGCTGCCTGCGGCCGGGCAGGCGCCGCTGCGGTTAGCAACGCGAGCGCGATAGTTCCTCGTATCCAGTTTGCCCAGCGCAATCTCATCCTTTCTAAGGCTCAGACGAAGCGTAGCACAGGGGCGTTGCCTCTCCTTTGCGCTTTGGCGCTATCATGTTCCTCAGCGGGCCTGTCCATTGGGTCTGCCAGGGACTGCACCGCCGTGAACAATTTCCTCCAGGAAAAATACTCCCGACAGATGCTCTTCGCCGGGATCGGCGCGGAGGGCCAGCGATGCTTGCTCGCATCTCGGGTCACGATTGTGGGCTGCGGGGCGATTGGCGCTGCCGCAGCCAACCTGTTGGTTCGAGCTGGAGTTGGCTCCATAACCATTGTCGACCGCGACTTCGTCGAGCCCTCCAATCTCCAGCGCCAGACGCTGTTCGACGAGGCCGACGCCAGGTTGGCCCTCCCCAAAGCAGTGGCCGCGGAGCGCAAACTGCTGGCGATTAACTCCAGCGTGTGCGTTAAAGGCGTCGTTGCCGATCTATGCCCTGAGAACGCCGGGGAATTGCTCTCCGGCTGCGATCTGATCCTGGACGGCACGGATAATTTTGAGACTCGTTTCCTGATCAACGATTTCGCGGTGAAGTCCGGCTTACCTTGGATCTACGCGGCTGGTGTATCCAGCTATGGTTTGACGATGGCTATCCTCCCCGGGTTGACTCCTTGCCTTGCTTGCCTGCTCGAAACCACGGAGCCGGCTAGCGCCCTGGAAGAAACCTGCGATACCGTCGGTGTGCTCGGGCCAATCGTGAATCTCATCGCTTCGTGGGAGGTGGCCGAAGCGCTCAAAATTCTGGCCGGCCGTGCCGAAGCGCTTCACGGACGACTGATCTCTTGCGACGTTTGGAGCGGGCGCATGCAATCGGTTCGCTTGGCTCGAAATCCGCAGTGTCGCGCCTGCGTAAGACATGACTTCGCTTATCTCGACGGTGAGGCGCAGGCTGAAGTCACGCTATGCGGCCGCGATTCGGTGCAGATCCACGAGCGCAGCCGGGCCCTGGACCTTGCAGAGCTCGCGCTTCGTTTGCGGCCGGTCGTGGAGGATGTACGCCATAATGATTTCCTGATTCGCTTCCGCGTCGCTCCGTACGAAATGACAGTTTTCGCCGACGGCCGCGCCATTCTTAAGGGCAGCAAAGATCCGGCCGTGGCGCGGTCACTCTACGCCCGCTATCTGGGGGCTTGAGCCCCTTTGCCGGGGGATCAGCGAGGGTGGCCGGAGCGCCCGAACGAACTCCTCATATTGGAGCGATCGAGGTTTTCGCGGAGATTCATCAGCGTCAGAAAAGTGCTGAGGATTCGAGCCTTCAGGTCGTCCGTCAGGTGCAGCCCGCTAGTCGCTACGCGCGCCAACCGCTCGCCATGCTCGGTGATGAAGCGCATGACCTCGCGCTGGCGTTCCTGGGGGGTATTGCCAAGGGCCGTTTCGCGCCGCATTTCGCCGCAGCTCGTCTCTACGGCCAAAGTGAAATGGAAAACGCAGAGCCGCTGTTCGGCGAGAGCCGGGGGCGTGTCGTTCTTGCATCCCGCGATTTGACAAGGCGTTCCCATGGGACCCAGGGCGCTGCTCGATAAGTAGCATTCCTAGCCCCGAAAATCCAGTGCGCATCGTGGCAGTGCGACGAAACGTACACAATCGCGCTTTCGGACGTCCCTGATGTTTTTGGCAGCGTTTTTTTCCAAGAACTTCGAATTCGTATTGACATGAGTATGCAAGGCCATGTATAAATATGCAGAGGCTTTCGGGAACGATATAAATGGCTGCCGGAAAGACATTTCGCCAGGGCCAAATCCTTCGGCTGGTCACGGATGAGCGCATTGCCAACCAGGAGGATTTGCGCCGCCACCTTGCCGCCAAGAGACTGCGGGTGACGCAGGCCACGCTTTCCCGTGATCTGCACGAACTGCACCTGATCAAGACGCAAGAGGGCTACAAGCAGGCTTCCGTATTGCCTGAAGAAACCGCGCCCTTGCCGCCACTAACACACGCACTGGCTGAATTCTTGCTCGACATCCGCCCAGCAGTGAATCTTCTTGTTCTAAAAACTCCCCCGAGCGGAGCACAGCCACTGGCTGCGGCCGTCGATGCAGCGAAATTCATAGAAGTCGCGGGAACTGTCGCGGGCGATGATACTGTGTTAATTATCACCCCCAGCAAAAAGACTCGCGAATCCCTCCAGAAGAAGATCGAAGCCCTGGTGAAATGAGAGACCCCCGCCAAATTGCCGTTGTCGGTGTCTCCGGCTATACCGGGCTGGAGTTGGCTAGTATCTTGGTGCGTCACTCCGCACTGCAGAGTCCTGTCTTCTACGTGCGCGACACCAGCGGGGCAAAGTGCCTGGCGGAGATGTTTCCGCAATTTCGGGGCTGGGGCGAAGCGCCGGTCAGGCCGCTTTCTGTCGAAGCCGTCACGTCGAGCGGCGCTGGGACCGCTTTTCTTGCAACTCCGCACGAGGTCTCCGCGGAATTGGCGCCACCCCTCCTGCAAGCCGGATTGCGCGTCGTCGATTTAAGTGGTGCGTTCCGCTTCAGCAACCCGGAAACTTTCACTTCCTGGTACAAGCTACCCGCGCCTCATGCAGATTGGCTCGACGAGGCGGTCTACGGCATTCCGGAACTGTATGCCAAAGAGATTGCCTCAGCCCGCCTCGTTGCTAATCCAGGGTGCTATGCCACCAGCGTCATTCTCGCGCTCCGACCGCTCACCGAGTCCGGCTGGATCGCTCCACATTCCTCGGTAGTGTGCGATTGCAAGTCGGGCGCCAGCGGCGCCGGGAAAGATCCACGCCGCGATCTGCATTTCGTCGAAGTAGATGAAAATTTCAGAGCGTACGGCCTCTTCACGCATCGCCACACGCCGGAAATCCTCGAGCACACCGGTTTGAGCGAGTCACAAGTCGTGTTTTCAACGCATTTGTTGCCGCTCGCGCGTGGCATTCTTTCCACGATTTACGTCACGCTCGATCAGCCGCGACCTGCCGAGGAGGTCGAAGCACTTTTTCGTAAGTTCTACGCCGGGCGGCCGATGGTGCGCATTTGGCCAGCCGGAACACTGCCGGAGCTGCAACACGTCGCGCATACCAATTTTTGCGACATCGGCTTAGCTCTGGATTCTTCGGGCAGTAGGCTCGTAATCGTCTCCTGTCTCGACAATCTCGGGAAGGGCGCAGCGGGCCAGGCGGTACAGAATCTGAATCACATGCTGGGTATCGAGGAGCAGACCTCACTTCTATGAGAACCGTAATCAAGTTCGCGGGAGCATTGCTTGAAGACGACGCTACGATCCGCGCGCTTGCGCGCCAAGTCGCAGCGTTGGCGGAGGAAGGCCACGAGATTCTCGTGGTGCACGGTGGAGGCCGGCTGTTCACCGCGACACTTAAGCGCATGGCCATCGAAAGCAAGTTTGTCGGCGGTCTGCGTGTCACCGACCGCGAAACCCGCGACGCGGCGGTCATGGTCTTCGCCGGCCTACTCAACAAGAAACTCGCCGCCGCGATTTCCGCGGAAAATCAGCCTGCCATAGGAATCTCCGCGGCCGACTCGCGGTGTTTCCTCGCCGAGCCCATGGTGCACGACGAGGTGGAAGGCAGCCTGGGCTATGTTGGCTATCTGACAGGCCTGAACTTGCCGTTTATCGAGTCGCTCTGGCGCGAAGGGCTTTTGCCGGTCGCTCCGTGCCTCGGCATCGGTTCCGACAACGAGTTGTATAACATCAACGCGGACCACATGGCCGCGGCCTGCGCTGAATTTCTCAATGCCGACCAGTTGATCTATCTCACCGACGTCGCTGGCGTGCTCGATGGCGAGAAGGTCCTTTCGGTGGTTGCTTGCCAGGAAATCGAGCGCCTCGTTCAATGCCGTGTGGTTTCTGGCGGCATGGTGCTCAAACTCGAAGCCGCCAAGCGCGCCATTGAGGGTGGCGTGAAGGAAGTTCGCATTGTAGGCGGAACATCGCCTGAGGCTTTGCTGCTCGCCTCGCACGCGGAAGAGGTTGCGGAAGTTCCCGGCACGCGGGTTCTCCGTCAATCCATTTCCGCCGCCCAAACAGCTTTCTCGGCGGCATGATGGCAAACTCATCCAAAAAGCGTTCTGTTATGCCTGCCAAGCACAAAACGAAGGCATTCGCGGCGGGCGCCGCAAAGCCAGACGCTCGTCTGGCCGATGCCGAGAAATTCCTCCTGCCCACGTACAAACGCCAGCCCGTGGTCATGTCGTATGGACGGGGCGCTTACGTCTTTGATACCACGGGCAAGAAGTACCTCGATTTTCTTGGCGGCATCGCAGTGAATGCGCTTGGCCATGCGCATCCACGGATCGTCAAAGTGATTCGCCGCGAAGCCGCGCGCGCGATTCACCTGTCGAATCTCTATCACAATGCCTTTCAAGGCCCGCTGGCGCGCAAGCTGGCGGAATGGTCTGGGCTCGACCGCGTGTTCTTCACGAACAGCGGTACGGAAGCGATTGACGGCGCGATGAAGCTGGCGCGACTCTTGGGCCGCAATCCGGCGGAGACTGCCAGCGCTCCCGCGAAGAAGCATCGCTTCCTCGCGTTGGAAAACTCGTTTCATGGCCGCACGTTCGGCGCCATCAGCGTCACCGCCACAGAGAAATATCGTTTGCCCTTTGCACCGGTGGTTCCCGGCGTCGAGTTCGTTCGCTTCAACGATGTCGCCGACCTCGAAGCGAAATTCGATGATATGGTTTGCGCGATCCTGATCGAGACCGTTCAAGGAGAGGGCGGCATCTATCCCGTCAGCGAAGCCTTCTGGAATCGTGCTCGGACTCTCGCCACACAACATGGCGCCCTGCTGATTGCCGACGAGATTCAATGCGGACTCGGCCGCACCGGCCGTTACTTCGCGTACCAGAAGTTTTCTCCCAAGCCGGACATTGCCATGATCGCCAAGCCCCTCGCGGCCGGCCTTCCTCTCGGCGCCATTCTGACGACCGACGCTGTGGCTTCGCGGGTCTCTCCCGGGATGCATGGCACCACGTTTGGCGGCGGGCCGCTCGCTTGTTCCGTCGCTTTGGAATTCCTAAAAACCGTCGAAGACGAGAAACTGCTCGAAAATATCCGCCTGCGCAGCGAGGAGCTGCGCGAAGGCCTCACAAAACTCGCTGGCAAGTTCGCCTTCGTCCGCGAAATCCGCGCCGAAGGCCTCATGATCGGCATCGAGCTTTCCATGGAAGGCGCGCCTTTCGTCACCGAAGCGATGCAGCGGGGTTTGCTGATCAACTGCACGCACGATTTTACGCTTCGCCTGCTGCCGCCGTTCATCATCAACAGAGCGCAGGTCCGTGAATTTCTCAAACTTTTCGAGCTTGTTCTCGCAACTACTCCAAAGCCGGCCGCTACAGATTCTGGGCAATCCGCTGTTCCGCAGGGCGCAGCTCATGCCGCGGCAAGAGGTTAAATCGAAATGACCGCTACTACGCTTGTTGCTCCTATTTCTTTGTCGAACGATTTGCTCACCGGAGCGGAATGGAGCCCCGCGCACACGCGCGAACTCCTCCATCTTTCGGCGGACATTAAGGCGCGTCCCGTTCGCTACGCCTCCACGCTGCACGGCAAATTCATCGCCCTGATTTTTGAAAAGCCTTCGCTGCGCACGCGCGTTACCTTCGATGTCGGCATCCAGAGCATGGGCGGTGCTGTAGTTTTTCTCGATCACACGCAAGCCTCCGCTTCTCTCGGCAAGCGCGAGTCCATCGCCGACGTGGCGCGGAATCTCGACCGCTGGGTGCACGGCATTGTCGCTCGTGTTTACTCGCAGCGCGTCCTTGAGGAATTTGCCGCCAACGCTTCGATCCCGGTGATCAACGCGCTTTCTGACAAATTTCATCCCTGCCAGGCGCTCGCCGATTTCTTTACGCTCGAAGAACGCTTTGGCTCCCTCCGCGGCTTCAAACTGACCTACGTGGGAGATGGCAACAACGTCTGCCATTCCTTGATGTATCTCGCCGCGCGGCTCGGCGTTCACATGCGCGTCGCCACGCCCACGGATTACGCGCCTGCGCCGGAAGTAGTTGCCGATAGCAAGCGCGTGGCTCGCGAAACAAAAGCCAAGATCGAGCTGATGCACGATCCGCGCGAAGCCGTCACCGGCGCGATGGCCGTCTACACTGATTCCTGGACCAGCATGGGTTTTGAGACGGAAGAAGAGGTGCGCACCAAAGTCTTCCAGCCCTATCAGGTAAACACGGAGCTGATGTCGCTCGCTTCTTCCGAGGCGGTCTTCATGCACTGCCTTCCGGCGCATCGCGGCTTCGAAGTTACGCCGGAAGTGCTCGACGGCCCGCAATCGGTGGTCCTCGACCAGTCCGAAAATCGCATGTACGTGCAGAAGGCCATCCTGCACACTTTGTTCTAATCCATGCATAGCTTCTTTTCGAATCGAATATTTTGTAGTGGCGCAGCTAGCTGCGCCGGAGTTTGGCTATATCTGATCGCAAGAGAGGAATCGTGAATCCGCAACATAACAAACCAAAGAAGGTTGTTCTCGCCTATTCAGGAGGTCTGGATACCTCCATCATCATTCCCTGGCTCAGGGAAAACTACGGCTGTGAGGTTATCGCCGTTATCGCCGACGTCGGGCAGCAGGAAGACTTGGAAGCCGCCCGGAAAAAGGCGCTAGCCACAGGGGCGTCTTCCGCTTATGTCGAAGACTTGCGCGAAGAATTCGTTCGCGACTACATCTGGCCGACGCTCCGCGCCGGGGCCATTTACGAACACACCTATTTGCTCGGCACTTCCATGGCGCGTCCGGTCATCGCCAAGCGCCAGGCAGAAGTTGCGCTGAAGCTCGGCGCTGACGGCCTCTCCCACGGTTGCACGGGCAAGGGCAACGATCAGGTGCGTTTTGAGCTGGCGTACAAAGCCATCGCGCCCAACGTGCAGATCATTGCCCCGTGGCGCGAGTGGGACATCGATTCTCGCGAAGACGCTATCGCCTACGCGCAAAAGCACAACGTACCCGTCGAGCAGAGCAAGAAAAATATTTACAGCCGCGATCGCAACATTTGGCACCTCAGCCATGAGGGCGGCGAACTCGAAGATCCTGCCAACGCTCCTAACGAAGCCATGTGGCAGTGGGTTGTATCGCCTGAAAAGGCTCCGGACAAAACGGAAGAGGTCGAGATCGGGTTCGATTCTGGCACTCCCGTTTCGGTCAACGGTTCGAAACTCGGTCCCGTCGACCTTCTCAACACGCTCAACGAAATCGCCGCGAAGCATGGAATAGGCCGCACCGACCTGGTTGAGAACCGGCTTGTGGGCATGAAATCGCGCGGTGCGTACGAAACTCCCGGCGGCACGCTGCTCGTCAAAGCTCATCAGGAACTCGAGCGGCTCACCGTGGACCGCGAGACCGCACATTTTCAGCAGGCCCTGGCTGGCCGCTACGCCGAGCTTGTCTATTATGGCTTGTGGTTTTCGCCGCTGCGCGAGGCGCTCGATGGATTCTTCACCGTGGCTCAGCAGCGTGTCACTGGTGCGGTCGGCCTCAAGCTTTGGAAAGGCACACTCAGCGTCACCAAGCGCGTTTCTCCTTTCTCGCTCTATCGCGCGGACCTCGCCAGCTTCACCATGGGCCGCTATAACCCGAAAGACGCGGAAGGGTTCATCAATTTGTTCGCGCTGCCCGTCACGGTCCGCCCGAAAGCGAAGGCCGAAGGCAAGAATTCTTGATCTTAATTCTAGGGGCGCAGCATGCTGCGCCGCAGCTTGGTACAACGCCAACATCGCAATGACCGCCGAACGCAAAGACGACCGATTATGGGGAGGACGATTCGAACGCGAGCCCAACGCTCGCTTCGACGTGTTCCAGCGCTCGTTTGCGTTTGATCGGCGCCTCTTACCGTACGAAATCGCAGTCGACCGCGCCTGGGCCAAGGCCCTTGTGCCAATTAACATCATCACCCCCGACGAATTGAACCACCTCCTCGCCGCGCTCGATGACCTGGGAAAACGGGCGAAATCCGATCCTTTATGGCTTGAGAAAGCCGGCGACGGCGCGGAAGACATCCACCATTTCGTCGAGCGCGAACTCGTTCGTGAACTCGGCGACCTCGGCCACAAACTCCACACCGGCCGCAGCCGCAACGAACTTATCGCCACCGACTTTCGCCTCTTCGTCGTCGACGCCGCTTCTGAAATTCAGCGCGGCCTTGAGGCGCTATTAAACGCCTTCGTTTTGCAGGCGAAAGCGAATCTCACCGTTCCCATGGCAGGCATGACGCACATGCAGCATGCCCAGCCGATCCTGCTGTCTCATTTTCTGCTGGCCCACGCCGAAGCCTTGACGCGCGACATCACGCGGCTGCAACATGCTGCGGCGAGCGCGGATGCGTGCCCGATGGGCTCCGGCGCGCTCGCTGGCAATTCTTTCGCCATCGACCGCAACGCCATCGCCCGCGAGCTTGGCTTTTCACGGATTACTGCGAACAGTCTCGATGCCGTGAGCGATCGCGATTTCGCCCTCGATTATCTTTTCGCGCTCTCGGGAATTGCCACGCATCTCTCTCGGCTCGCGGAAGATTTCGTGATTTTCGCGTCGCAAGAATTTTGCTACGTGGTTCTTCCCGACGAATACTCCACCGGCAGCTCGCTCATGCCGCAGAAAAAAAACCCCGACGCCTGGGAACTGATTCGCGGCAAAACCGGGCGAATCACCGGCGCGCTGATCAGCTTGCTCACCACGCTCAAGGGCTTACCGACCAGCTACCAGCGCGATTTGCAGGAGGACAAAGAAGCACTGTTCGCTGCCCACGATCAGGTGGAAGACATGGTGTGGATCGCGATGGGTGCTTTGACCGCGACTGAATTCAACGTGGAGCGACTCCGTTCTGCGGCCTCTAATCCGGTGCTGTTTGCGACCGATGCTGCCAACTATCTCGTTTGGAAGGGCGTTCCATTCCGGCAGGCCCATGACCTTGTTGGAAAGGTCTTGCGCGAAGCAGAACGGCAAGGCAAACCTTGGACACAGCTTTCAATAGCAGACGTACAGAAGATCTCTCCCCTTTTCGAGAAGGATTTCCTCGAGGGTCCGTCAGTCGAAGACGTGATAGCCAACAAGATTGTTCTTGGTGGCACAGCACCCGAGTGCGTCAGTGCCGCCATAGCGATGATGCAAAACCGTATCAACAAAACAGGAGCCAAGCCATGAGCCTACAAACCACCTTTCACTTAGGAAGCCTCGCTGCCGCTACGCCTTCTCATCCGAGCGAGGATCGGAGGTCCCTTCCGGGAGCGCCGCGCTAGCCACCTGGATGTTCCGTCGATGAAGCACGCACTCTCCGAAGCCGCACTCCCGCGCGGGTTCCGCTTCGCCGCGACTGCTTGCGGCTTAAAAAAGACAGGCGCGCTTGACCTGGCGATTTTTTCGAGTGATGTTCCCGCCTCCGCCGCGGCAGTGTTTACCCAAAACCTCGTGGTGGCCGCGCCTGTCACGCTGTCTAAAAGGCATCTGCGGCTCTCAAAGGGGCGGATGCGCGGCCTGGTGGTAAATGCCGGAAACGCCAATTGCGCGACGGGCGCGCAGGGCGACGCAGCTTCGCTGCGCATGGCGGAGGAAACTGCCCGGCGCCTCCGTATCCCGCTGGACGAAGTCTTTGTGTGTTCCACCGGCGTGATTGGCGTGCAATTGCCAGTGGAGAGAATTCTTCGTGCGCTGCCTTCGCTGGCTCGCAACCGCCGGCCGTCCGCGCGCTCGTTCGCGGAATTATCGCTGGCAATCTGTACCACGGACACGCGCCCAAAAACCGCGGCGGCCTCCTTCAACATGGCCGGTAAGAGGATTCATCTGGTTGGGTGCGCCAAAGGCGCGGGAATGATTCATCCGAACATGGCGACGATGCTCGCGTTCGTTGCGACCGACGCGGCGATCTTCCCCGCGCTGCTGCAGAAGGCGCTAAACGAAGTGACGAAGCGAACGTTCAATGCCATCAGCGTGGATGGCGACACTTCTACGAACGATACGCTGCTCGTTTTGGCCAACGGCGAGGCTGGCGCACCCTTGATTGAGAAGGGCAGCAAGGCGCATCGTGCGTTCACCGCAGCGTTCGAAGAGGTTTGCCAATCGCTGGCGCTGCAAATTGTCGCCGACGGTGAAGGCGCTCAGCGCGTGATCGAAATTGAAGTGCGCCGCGCGAAGAGCGAGAGCGAAGCCCGGCGCATCGCAGAAACCATCGCGACTTCGCCCCTTGTGAAAACGGCTCTCGCAGGTGGCGATCCCAACTGGGGCCGCATCTTTGCGGCCGCCGGCCGCGCAGGCGTAAAGTTCGATCCCGCGTTCGTTGACATCCAAATTGCGGGTGTTCCGGTGCTTCGCCGCGGCCAGCCGCTGCCTTTCAACGAGCGCGCGGCCAGCAACAAGCTCCTTGCCGAGCACGTCCCTCTGATTGTGGATCTGCACGCAGGCCAAGCGAAGGCTCACTATTTGACCTGCGACTTCACGGCCGAATACGTGCGTATCAATGCTAGCTACCGTACCTAGCCGGTCCGAGCGTCCTATCGCACCTGAGTTGCGAGCTAGCTACCGTACCTCGCCTGGCGGGGCCAGCAGCTACCGCGATTGAATCCCCTGCAAGATTCCGACCGGGGCTTACTCTGGGTTCGAATCACGCCTGGCACGCCCATCTTTGCACGCGGAAGACAGCATCGGCTGTACGAAGGACCAGTTTTCAGCAAATCACACCTGTCCTTTCGCGAAGCCCGATCCGCAACTTGCCCAGATATTCTGGAAACGAAAGAACGTTTCCTCTAGCGAAAACTTGGGCTTTCACGACCTCGATGGAAGCGCCTTAGATTTCGAGGAATTAGAACGAAGATGAGAGCAAGAATTCGAACGAAGACAGCGCTAATCTTGGCCTTAATGGGTTTGAGCCTCTTCGCGCCAAACCTATGCGCGCAAGAGAACCGCAAACCCGTCAGTAATCCCACTCCAGTTTATCCAGAGACCGCGAAGCGGTTCCGTCTAAGCGGAGTCGTGAAGGTCCAGGTCACCATCGGGGCAGACGGCCAAATTAAGGACATAAAGGTGGTCGGTGGTCACCCTCTGCTGGTGAATGCGGTTCAGGAAACCCTGAAGAACTGGAAGTACACACCCGCCAGCAGCGAGACCACGGCTCTGCTGGAATTCAGTTTTCATCCCTAGTTTTCAGTTTTGCACCCCGGTGAACGGCGGTTTCGAAAAACGTTCGGCGAAGAACTCCAGCTCTACTTCGAGAAATCTTCAAACAGCAAACTCGAGCACGTTAGCCCGGATTCTGCTTTTTGCAATTCAGAAATGTCTATCACTTGCAGGTGAAACCCCTCAGACCCGATGCGGCCCCGTGTTTTCGGAAACGAAGCTGGAAAGATCACTGTTCCACTAAGCGCCAGCGCGTTGGCAGCGTGCGGTTCCGACGGATCGACGTCAATCCATTCAAAACCCGCGAATGACTTCGTTTCAAACCAGCCGCGGTTCGCGAGCAGCGTGTTTTCGCCGATATACGTGACGGCCGACTTCAAATGCAGGCACCCTGTCACTGGCACCTCAATCACTTCGTAATCGTGCGGCTTCAGAACCGCCGCAAGCTGGCGAATGCCCTCCGCATTGCTTCGCCGCGTGAGGCCCACAAAGACCCTTCGCCTGATCCGCAGCACGTCGCCGCCTTCGAGCGTTCCCGGCAGCCGCACGTACTCGAGCCTCCGGTATTTCGAGAGCTCTTCCGCAAGCGAAGTCGCTTCGCCGCTGCGGCTCTCGGTGCCCAGGGGCAGGATGACCGCCAGCTCGTCCAGGACGATCGCCGGATCTTCCACAAACATGGAATCAGGAAGCTCCGGCTCGGCAGGAAGCGAGACGACTCGCGCACCCAGTTTCCCAAGAAGCCGTTCGTAAGCGTGATGCTGTTCTTGCGCCCTTGCTAGATCGATTGGTTTGCGGTCGATGAAAGAAAGTTCGCAACGGGTCATCGCCGGACTGACGGCGCGCGTGATGGCAGTAAGCATGGAGAAAGAGCAGTTTACACGAACGCGGGCGAGGGTAATTGGGAACGACCAGCCGGAGCGATCACGGAAAGTCTAAAGAATCGCCTGCTCGAGAACGCGCGAAAGGAGCAAAGCCAGCGAATGGCTTGGCACAGAACCAGAGTGATTCATCCAGAACCGCATGATTCCGGCCCCGATCAGCATGCCCGTGAGAATCAGGCCGATAGCGCTGAGCACAACCAACACGTCCGATTTGGATAGGTTGAAGGGTGCCGAGTTGAGCGCAGAAGCGCCTTCCGTCACCCCTTCCGACGGTTCGCTTTGCTCCGGTTGTGGGTTTCCAGCCTTGTTCGAAACTTCCGGCTGCACCAGGATGCAATAGCCTTTCCGTGGGATGGTCTCAACGTAAAGCGGTTTATCAGAAGAATCGCCCAATGCCGTCCGCAGCTTATTGACGGTCGTATTCACATTGGCGTCGTAGTTGACGTGCGTATCGGCTGGCCAAAGACGCATGCGCAGCTCTTCCCGGGTAACCACCTCCCCGGGCTTCTCCAGCAACGTCAGCAGCGTCTGATACACCTTGCCTTGGAGCTTCAGCCGGGTGCCATTCCGCGTCACTTCCTGCCGCTGTTGATCAATTCGAAAAGGCCCGAAATAAATGTAGCGTCCTGAAGACAGTAATTCTGGCCCGGAAACCGTCGGTTGATCCGGCTCTGGCATCGCAATCACTTCCGGCGGCATAGACGATCACCCTTACCCTCTATAGACGCAGAAACGAGATTGATGTTTTCCTGGAATACGAATGATTTCGCATTTAGGTTCCACGTGTTTAGAGCGGATTGCCACCTGCACAAGAAATACAACGGAACTACAAAAATCTGTATGTTACACACGCGTTAGTCTGCTGATTTTAGAATACTTTTAGATTGTTGGGCGGGTACCCGGCCCACACTGGCAAGTGGGCCATTAGACAATTTTTGTCTGCTTTAGGAATCTCAGCAAATTCTCGGGTGAATCGGCCTAGCCATCGCGGGGTAGTGTGGTCCACCGGGACATATTTTTACGGGATTTGCACCCTGGTTCAGCCACCTGGGACGCGATCAGGTGGAAGAACTGAAATCTCCACGTTGGATGGAAATCGTTTCGAACGATAAATTCGCTGGGTGGCTTTCTGATAGTCGGATTCCTTGGCCTCGAAGATATTGGGTACAAATTTCTGGGGATTCCGGTCAATTACCGGGAACCAGGTACTCTGCACCTGGACCATGATACGGTGTCCTTTCTTGAACACGTGATTTGCCGTGTGCAAGTCGATTTTGAATGGCGTCACCACTCCCGGGGAAATCGGCTGCGGCCTTTCAAACGAGTCCCGGAAGCGCCCGCGAAACACCTCGTCGGCAATCATCAATTCGTAGCCTGACAGCTTCCAGTTTTCGGGATATTTCTCGGGGTAAACATCAATCAGCTTAACGATCCAATCCGCGTCACTCCCTGTAGTAGAAGCGAAAAGTTTCGCAGTGACTTGACCGGCGACGGCGACATCTACTTTAAGCTCTTCAGTTTGCCAGGTGAGGACGTCCGGCCGATTATCCACGAAACGCTGATCTTGAACCAACCAGGTATACCAACTCCCCGGATGGTCTTCCGGATAGGTCATGTCAATGGGGCGGGTGCGGTAAGGCACCGGGTGCGCCGGGTCGCTGACATAGCTATCCAACACTTGGGCAGATTCCTCAGTGGGCGGCTCAAACGAAAGCCTGCCGCCCTCGCGAAAATATAGCTTTTTCATCCTCGCGTCATGCGGCGGCCAGGAATCAAATTGCGTCCAGCTATCACTGCCGCTCTGGAAAAGAAAAGCTTCTTTGAGAGGAAGCTTCCCTTTGTCCTTCAGCCAATAAGCAAACCACGGGGCCTCGATATTTTTGCGGAAATACAGCGCGGTATCGCTGCCAAAGGGAATCGCGCCCAGAGAGCTGCCTGCGCCACGGGCCCAGCCGCCATGATTCCACGGTCCGACAACGAGATAGTTGAGGTGATTAGGGTCATTTTTTTCCAGAATCTCGTAAATCTTCATGGGGCCGTAAAAATCCTCCTGATCCCACCAGCCCGCAACGTTCAGGTTCGGCACCTTGGGACGCGTCAGGATGTACGGCATCCCTTGCTTTTTCCAGAAAGCGTCGTAATTCGGATGCGTGACGAAATCATTCCAAGTAGGCAGCTTTCCATGAATGTAATTCTTGTTGGCGTTTGACAGCGCGCCGAGCCGCAAATACCAGTCATACGTGTCGAAGCGGTCGAACTGAAACGAGAAGTTTGTCTTGTCGGTCTCCATCATTGTCGAATATTCGTAACCGTAGCTCAGGCGGAAGGCCCCGTTGTGGTGAAAGTCGTCGCCAAGAAACATGTCGGCCGGGGAAGCCTGCTCCGAAACTGCTCTGAGCGCAGGATGCGGTTCGAGCATGCCCATCACGGTGAGCCAGCCACCATAGGAAATGCCCAACAGGCCCACTCGACCGTTGTTGTGCGGAACATTTTTGACCAGCCAGTCGATCGTGTCGTAGGTGTCCGTGCCCTCGTCGATGGCCTTTGGATTTTTCGGGTCGCGCACCGGGCGCTGCATCACGAATTTACCCTCCGAACCGTAACGGCCGCGAATGTCCTGGAACACAAAAATGTAGCCTTCGGGAATCAACTCCTCATAGCGGGCGAGCTTGCGGCTGTAGCCCTTGTCATCGTCGTTGAGTCCATAAGGAGTGCGCTCGAAGATAATGGGCAGCGGTTCGTTAGCGTTTTTTGGCGAATAGATTTCCGTGTGCAGTTTCACACCGTCGCGCGCGGCAATCATGATCTCTGTCTTGTCAAAAAGCGCTGAGTAATCGGGACGCTCCTTCTGGGCCGCCGAATAGATTGCGAGAAACAGAATACTTGCCGTCGTGAAGACCAAATGACAGCGGCGAATTAGAGCCATGAGAACCTCGCAGCAGGTGATTTCTCTTCCTGCAGACTGGGGCGTGCGAAAGCGGGTGGAGCTTATCACAGCGGCCGCTGAAACTCCCCCGCAAGGCGCACATCGAGAGGAATCGCCGCTAGGTGCGTACCATTGCCCTCTGCTAAAATAAGGGGAGGGAAACCGCACCTGAGAAGTTGATCCTGGCCGAGCCGGGATCGGACGGTACGAAGAAGGAGATTCGTCCGGGCTGCTGGTTGTTTCAGCAGCTATTTTTGTGTTCAGAGGAGTTGGCGCATAAGCGCCGTGAAAAACAGGAAACATGAGCAAAGGGATTCGCAACATCGCCATCATCGCACACGTGGACCACGGCAAAACCACGTTGGTGGACGCTATGCTGAAGCAGAGTGGCATTTTCCGCGCCAACCAGGAAGTGGTCGAGCGCGTGATGGATTCGAACGACCTCGAGCGCGAGCGGGGCATCACCATTCTCGCAAAAAATACAGCGCTCTTTTTTCACGACACGAAAATCAATATCGTCGACACGCCGGGCCACAGCGACTTCGGCGGCGAAGTCGAGCGCGCGCTGCGTATGGTGGATGGCGTGGTGGTGCTAGTCGATGCCAGCGAAGGGCCCCTGCCGCAGACGCGCTACGTGCTGCAAAAGGCGCTGGCTGCCAAGCTGCCGCCGGTCATCGTGCTGAATAAGATCGATCGCGCCGACGCGCGGCCCAAGGAAGTCCTCGACGAAATTTACGACCTCTTCATCGATCTTGACGCGACCGAGGACCAGCTCGATTTTCCGATTGTTTACACCAACGCCCGCGACGGCGTGGCCCACAACAAGCTCGGCGACAATTCGAGTGACCTTCTGCCGCTCTTCGAAGCCATCGTGAAACATATTCCTGCGCCGCCAGGTGATCCCGCGGGCGTGCTGCAAATCCAGGTGATGAACCTAGATTACAGCGGATTTCTCGGGCGCATCGCCATCGGACGAGTATTCAATGGGACGCTGCGGCGTGGCGAAGAAGTGGGCGTTAGCAAGCTGAACGGAAAAATTGAGCCGACGAGAATCACGAAGCTCTTCACGTTTCGCGGCTTGGAGCGCGACGAAGCGGAAGCGGTTCCTGCCGGCGATATTGCGGCCATTGCCGGCGTCGAAGACATTCAAATCGGCGAGAGCATCACGGATCTCGCTTCCCCTGCGCCGCTCGAGCCTTTGTTGATTGACGAGCCCACGCTGGCGATGATTTTCACGGTGAATAGCGGGCCGCTTTCCGGCAAGGAGGGAAGCTACCTTACTTCGCGCGACCTGCGCGACCGCCTTCAGAAAGAGCTGCTCACCAACGTCTCGATTCGCGTGGAAGACACAGATACGCCGGAATCGTTTCGCGTCCTCGGGCGCGGCGAGTTGCAACTGGCTATTCTGATTGAGACGATGCGGCGCGAAGGCTTCGAATTGATGGTGGGCAAACCGGAAATCGTCACGCGCTCGGAAAATGGCAAGAAGCTCGAACCCGTCGAGCGGCTAGTCATCGACATTCCGGAGAACTACATCGGGATCATCCTGGAAACTCTGGGCAGCCGGCGCGGCGAGATGACCAAGATGAGCAATCACGGCTCGGGACGCGTGCGCATGGACTTCAAGATTCCTTCGCGCGGTTTGATTGGGTTGCGCAGCCAGTTGCTGACCGACACGCGCGGCACGGCGCTGATTCATTCGATTTTCGATGGCTGGACGGAATATGGCGGCGAAATGGCGCTGCGTCCGACCGGCGCGCTGGTCGCGGACCGGGCGGGAGTTTCAACCGCGTTTGCCTTGTGGAATTTGCAGGAGCGCGGCGAGCTTTTTATCGGTCCGACCGTGGACGTTTATGAAGGCATGATCGTCGGCGAGAACACGCGCGAGCAGGACATGGACGTGAACGTGACGAAAGAAAAGAAGCTCACGAACATGCGCTCGTCCACTGCCGATGAGGCCATTCGCTTGATTCCGCATCGCGAGCTGAGCCTCGAACAGGCCATCGAATTCATCGCCGACGACGAATACGTTGAAATCACACCAAAGACCATCCGCCTGCGCAAGAAAGTCCTGCAGTCGAACAAGCGCCCGCGCCGCTGGCAGGAAATCCGCGCCAGTCAGGAAGCCGCCGGGTAGCTCCGTTCTCTTTCATAAACCCTAGCAGCTAGGAGCGGGCTGCTGGAATTCGCGGGGCGAGGACTTGATACCCACGGAGGTAGGTGGCCTCCGGCACGCCTAGTCCCTGCTTGATCTCGAAGTCGCGCCGGAGAGGATTCTCACGTTTCCAGGCATTCCACCACCGGCTCATAGGCAGGCGCCCGAAGAAGACCGTGGAAGCGGGTGGCAAAGGGAAATCGCTGCCGTGGACCAACCGCGCGTGCAGATCGCTGCGTTCCGCCAAGCGCAGCAACTTCCGCCAGCGCGTGATCAGCGTTAGGGCGGAAGTATCCCCGTACAGGTTTGGCCACTTCGGAAACATTTCCGCGAGCAAGTCAAAGTTTGAGCGGCCGTCGCGCTCGCCAAGCGATGCGACGTGCGCCGCAATCACCGTGACGCCTTCTTCGAGCGGCGCAGCGAGTGCACGCGGGTCGCCGTACCCCTGCCCAGCAACAACCATAGCCTGTTCATCACCCACGTGGGGCAGCAACGCTATCTTGTGCTGCGCGAGGCGGCGGTAGAACGCGCGGCACCTTCGATCGTTCAGGCTGATCGCTTGCACGTTGGGAATCCATTTCACCAGCACAGCGCCTTGTTCGGCAACGCGGTCCAGTTCATCGAGCGCGTCGCGGCGATAGGGATGGATCGAGGCGCCAAAGAGAAACTCGGTGTGCTCCCGGGCGAGACGCGCGACGTAGTCGTTCGGTGTGTAGAACGGCGTTCGAAAGGGAGCACGTTCACCTTGTTCGGTGTACACATAATCTTGCGCCAGCAGCACCACCTGTTTCAGAAATCCCGAGGTATGAATGCGACGGATCAGATAGCCGATGTAAGCCTGATCGAGGTCCGGTTGGTCGATCGACAACCGCAGAGTCCATAACCCAGCGCGCGCCTGGATGCTCCGTTTCATAGCATCGCTCATCCAGCAGCCGCTGTTGCCGGTACCGACGCCCATGGCGTGAACGTGGACGTCGAGTCCAGCGCCTCGCAATTGTAGCGGGATTTCCTGCGGTTTTTCTGCGCCGTCCTCAAAACCGCGAAAGAGCTTGTAGCCACCTGCGCCTAGTGCCGCAGCGGTTGCGCCGGCCCACAGCAGCTTCCGCCGTGAAAACTTCATAGGACGTGAATCTAGCACGGTGATGTGCATTTGCCGAAGGGGAGCGCAAGCATTTGGCAGTCCAAGTTAGAACCAAACTAGTGGGCCGATTTCTCAAGTAATTCCGCCAGGTATTGCTTCCAGATGGCGGCGCGGGTGTGGGTGCCATGGCCGCGGGTTTCGTCGCTGATGGGTAGCAAGACGAAGCGGCCGTTCTTCACTTTCTTGATTTCGCGTTCAGCGATGCCCAGTTCCGGCGGATTGATGAAGTCGTCGGCGGAATTGATGTACATCGTCGGTGCGGCGATTTTTTCGAGCTGCAGCGAAGGATCGTAATTGCGAGACGCGTTCACAGCATACAAGAGATCGTTAGCATCAAGCCCAGCGGAGCGGGCCTTGAAGTAATCGTCCAGTTCTTTGTCGGCGGCGTCGCGCATCGGGTACGCTTTCTGCCAGTAAAGGGGCGCGCTTCCTGCAATCATGACTAGATCGAGCGCGTTGCGCAGGGCCTGCTCCGGTTCGGCGGAGTATTCGCCGCCCTTCCATTCGGGATCGTTGCGAATCGCGTCCATCACCATTTTTCGCCAGATGCGATTGCGTCCGGCAATCTGCACCGGCAAGCATGCCAGCGGCATCAGCGCGTCCATGAAATCGGGATACGTCTCGCCCCAAACGAAGGAATGCATACAGCCCATCGAGGTGCCAAGGATTAGCCGGAGATGGTTCACGCCGAGGCCTTCGGTCAACAGAAGGTGATGGGCGGCGACCATGTCGTCGTAATCGTATTGCGGAAAATGGGCGTGCATCCCATCGCTGGGCTTCGAGGATTTTCCGTGGCCGATGCCGTCGGGAAGGATAATGTAGTAGCGCGCAACGTCCAGAAGCTGTCCGGGTCCGTACAATACGCCCGCAAAATACGGGACGAGGAATTGATGGCCGGTGCCGCCTGTTCCGTGCAAGATCAAAACAGCGTTGGTGGCGCGGCCCTGCGCATCGCGCGCAGGCTTCCCGAGCGTTGTGTAGTGCAGCCTCAACTCCGGCAACGATTCGCCCGAACGGAACTTGAAGTTCTTCGCGACATAGTCGCCTTCCGTTGTTGCGGGTACCGCGGCCTGCTGCGCGGATGCGGGCAGTGTCAGGAAAAGAACAACCACGAACGGGCAAGCAACGCGCAAGAACAATCGAAACATGACTCACCTCAAAGGGCTTACCTCGAAGGCCAGGAAATCTATCACAGACGAACCGAATGAACCGAACTGTTGTTGAAACCGCAAGAGCTCTCTTGCCGGAGCAATTTGTGTTCCAGGTGCAACAATCCTTGCTTTGCGGCTCTTCTCTGAATAGACTGCGGCGCGCCAGGCAATCCACCGTGCCGGAGTGGCCAATGCGAAGGAATTTGCTCGCGGCTCTCTGCTGTTTGTTGTTGCCACCGTTATGCCTGCCCCAGGCATCGCCTAAGCTCGCTCCCGAGGTCCGCCCGTTCGTGAAGGAAGACGCGGCCGTGATTGCGCTAACTCATGCGCGCGTCATTGATGGAACCGGCTCGGCGCCTCGGGCGGATCAAACGCTCGTGATTCGCGATGGAAAAATCGCCGCCCTCGGCGACGCAACAAGTACAAAAATTCCGGAAGGCGCGAAGGTGCTCGATCTCGCCGGCCGCACGGTCATTCCGGGGCTCGTGGGCATGCACGACCACATGTTTTATCCGGCACCGGGAGCACCGCCGCCGCTTTACCCGGAGCACGCTGTCAGTTTTCCGCGGCTGTATCTCGCCGGAGGCGTGACTTCGATTCGAACGACGGGAAGCGTCGACCCTTACGCCGACCTCGAACTCAAGCGCGCCGTTGATGAGGGCAAGATGGTCGGGCCAAAAATTCACGTGACCGGCCCGTATCTCGAGGGGCCCGGAGCGTTTGCGCTGCAAATGCATCAGCTCAAGGACGTCGAGGATGCGCGCAGAACAGTGGAGTTTTGGATCGCGCAGGGCGTGACTTCGTTCAAGGCGTACATGAACATCACGCCGGAAGAACTGGGTGCGGCCACGAAGGCAGCGCACGCTCACCAAATCAAGGTGACCGGCCATCTTTGCTCCATCGGTTTCCGCGAAGCGGCTGCACTAGGCATCAACGACTTAGAGCATGGCCTTGTGGTGGACACGGAATTTCTCACCGAGAAAAAACCCGGAGTGTGCCCAAATCCCGCAGCGGCGGACAAAGCGCTGCTGACAATGGAGGTCGCGAGCGGGCCGATTCACGAAATGATCCGAGACCTGGTGGCTCACCACGTTGCGATCACTTCCACGTTGCCTGTTTTTGAGACGCTCGTTCCCAACCGCGCGCCCATGGATGCTCGCGTTCTCGACGCCATGCAGCCTGAAGCGCGCATTTCGTATCTGAGAAGGCGTTCGCTCATCTCCGACAGCGCGGCGAAATCCGATTGGCCGGCGCTCTTCAAGAAAGAAATGGAATTCGAACGCGAGTTCGTGAAGCAGGGCGGAATGTTGCTCGCCGGTCTCGATCCCACGGGCTACGGCGGGGTGATCGCCGGATTCGGCGATCAGCGTGAAGTGGAATTGCTGGTGGAAGCGGGTTTCACGCCGGTGGAGGCGATCCACATCGCTAGCGCCAACGGCGCGGAATTCCTCGGCGAGATGGACCGAATCGGCACCCTGGCTGCTGGCAAGCAGGCAGACCTTGTGGTAATTGATGGTGACCCCTCCGCGAAAATAAATGACATCGAAAAAGTAGAAACCGTGTTTAAAGATGGTGTGGGTTATGACTCGGCGAAGCTCGTCGAGTCCGTTCGGGGTCTCGTGGGCCTGCGCTGACGGTTTTGTAAGCGGAGCACTTGCGAGCATCGCAAATCATTGGGTGATGCGGGCGGAATGAGGTAGAGTCAAGAGCATCCGTAGCAGCGTCCTCCAGGGACCGCTGCATCCTATCGGCTTTGCGCAAGGCTAGACGACCCAGCTTACTTTGTGAACTTTTTGTTCTAAAAGGAGATGGATGGACACTTTGAGCCAGTCTCAGAACGGGACGTCGAACTCAGTGCATCCCACAATTGCGGCCACCGCCACGGCGCTGCCGCCCCATTTAATCACGCGCGAAGACGTGAAGTATTACATGGGCCGCGTGTTCGACATTCCCGAGCGGCGCCTCGAAGCGATGATGTGCATCGTGGACAATGCGCAGGTTCACCAGCGGCACTCCATCTTTCCCATCGATTACACCATCGAGCCGCGCGCGCTTGCGAAAACCAACAACGAATACATCGAGCATTCAGTGAAGCTCGGCCGCGAGGCCGCGGAGAAGTGCCTGGAGCGCGCCGGCCTCAAGCCGGAAGACATCGATCTGATTATCACGGTTTCTTGCACCGGCTTCATGATTCCGTCGCTGGACGCGCACCTGATCCACCTGATGGGCTTTCGTTCCAACGTGCGGCGCATGCCCTTCACCGAACTGGGCTGCGCGGCGGGCGCGATGGCCTTAGGCCGCGCGGCTGACTACCTGAAAGCGCATCCCGGCGAAAACGTCCTCATCATTTCCGTGGAGCTGCCCTCGCTCACCTTTCAGCGAAAGGACATTTCTCAGGCCAATCTAATTTCTTCCGTGTTGTTTGGCGACGGCGCAGCCGCCGTGATCGTCAGCGGAAACGGGGCTCGTGGTCCGAAGATTCTCGTCTCGGAAACGTACACCTTTGCGGATTCGCTTTTCGCCATGGGATTCGACCTGCGCGATTCGGGTTTCCACATTTTGCTCGACAAAGAAGTTCCCGAAATGATCGGCGCAAAAATCGGCGGCCTTGTGCAGGGGTTCCTTGACCGCAACGGCCGCAAGCGCGAAGACATCAAGGGCTGGATTCTGCATCCTGGTGGTGCGCGACTGCTCGGGAATGTCGAAGCGGAACTGGGCCTTTGCAAATGCGACACGCAGCCGTCCTGGGACATTCTCGGCAACGTCGGAAATCTTTCTAGCGCCACAATTCTTTTCATCTTGCAGGAATGGTTGGAAAAGCGCCCGCTACGTACCGACGAATATGCCCTCGCCGCCGCGTTCGGCCCCGGCTTTAGCGCCGAGTTTCTGTTACTCCAATGGGCTTGAGTGTCTATCTGTACCTGGTTCTTCTGGCGGCTGTGGGTCTGCTGCGCCTCGTCGAATTACGCGTCTCCCGGCGCAACTTCGATCGTATGCTCGCCGGCGGCGCCGTTCCTGTCCCCGAGCCACACTTCAAGTGGATCGTCGTCATTCACACCGGCGTGCTTATTGGTGCCGCGCTGGAAGTCATTTTTCTCAAGCGCCCGCTCATTCCCTGGCTTGCAGCGACCATGTTTGCCCTGTTCATCGCATCTAACTTACTGAGGCTATGGGTCGTGGTAAGCCTGGGTCGGCTTTGGAGCGTAAACGTGATGGACTCTTCGAGAATCGGCATCGTGACCTCTGGCCCGTTCCGCTTCGTGCGCCATCCCAACTATACGGGTGTCGTGCTCGAAGTGATTTCGCTGCCGCTGATCTATACGGCGTGGATAACGGCCGTTGCCGCCGCGTTGGGTTATGGCTACGCCTTGTCCCGTCGAGTGCCCGCGGAAGAGAAAGCCCTCATGGCCAACGCGGCATACCGTGAGGCGATGGAACATAAGGCCCGCTTTGTGCCTGGCCTCTTTTGACAAGGTTGAAGAGAATGGGTTGAAATGCGCTCGCGAGTCCTCATCTTACTAGCGCCGTTTTTCTTGAACGTTGCACTCGCGGAGGCGCGGCCGATTGAGGATTCTGCAAAAGCTTCCGCAACTCCTGCCTTCACTAACGTGCCGGAACTCACGTCGGGCTTTCGTCTGCTCTACATTCAAAAGTTCCCCGAAGCCCGCACTGAGTTCGAGGCCTGGGAGGCTCAGCAGCCGGAGGAACCTTTTGGCCAAGTGGCCGTTGCCGCCAGTTTCCTTTTCGAAGAGTTCTATCATCAGGGTGTGCTCACCAGCGACTTCTTCTTGAACGAGAAGAGATTCCTCCATGGCATTGAGGGTGAGCCGAACGCAACGCGCATCCAGGGCTTCGATTTGGCCATCCGAAAGGCCCGCTTGCTCGCCGCGCGGCGGCTGGAAAAAGATCCGCGCGACCCCGAAGCACTTTACGCTCTCACGCTTTGTGCGGGCATGGAATCGGACGCCGACATGATTCTTAAGAAGCACAACATGGACGCGCTGAAACGCTTGAAAGAGGCCAATGTCCACGCCAAGGTCTTGCTGGCTGAACGGCCTGACGCGAAGGACGCCTACGTGGCTCTCGGCTCGGCCAACTACATCATTGGAAGCCTGTCGGCGGGCTTCCGTGCCATGCTCTGGTTCGGCGGCATTCACGGCGACAAAAAGCTCGGCATGGAGCAAGTAAGCAGGACCGCGGAGGAAGGACGTTACTTGAAGCCCTTTGCGAAAATCATGCTGGCGCTGGCGGCGCGCCGCGAAAAGCAAAACCCCCTGGCGCAAAAGCTCATGCGCGAACTGACCGAGGAATTCCCCGAAAGCCCGCTCTACCCCGTTGAATATGCCAAGGCCATGGGCAAGTCGGTCCCAGCGCGGGTCCATCCGCGGAGCGATTGATCTGCTATTTTTTCGAGCGCGGCGTTTCAAGCGCGGGCCGCGCGTTTTCACTACTTGTGATGGTCGTCCTAAGTCAATTCCCGCAGACGAGCTCCTCACTCAAAATGCGCTGCAAACGCTAACCTGATTAAATTCAACGAGTAACGCTAGGACGGCGGCCGGCGAACATGGCGGCTGAGTTGCTTTTATTGGTCCCGTTATACCTAATCCTCTGGAGAACCTGCCCGGTTAGGCCTGGGCAAGGAGAGCACCATGCAGCTCAAAGAGCAATACCTTCAGCAGGTTGTGACGGAAGTGGAAGACCTGTCCGCCCGCGTTGCGACTATCAAGTCGCGCATTGCCAAGCAAACGGTCAGCGTGAAGCTCCAATACCACTGGGAGCTCGAGTATGTCCGCAATCGCTTCGCGGAGTTCAAGCGCTGTATCGAAGCTCTTGAGGATGCTTCCGATGTCGACCTGGACGATGCGCACGAAGCCACCGAGCTCGCATGGAAGGACTTGCAGCACGCCGTTGACACGCTGTTGGCCGCCCTGCCGTAAAGCACCGGTGTAGCTGGCCACTGGCGGCCCGCGGGAGAAACCAAAAAGGTAGAGTGCAAAGATCGGCGGCGCTGCGGGTAGTGCATCTGGTGAATCGCCGCCATTGCGGGCGGGATGGAGCGTAGGGCTCCATCCCGCATTCGTTTCTGTGGCCGCGCTTCCATCCTTCCCGTCCTTTGTTTTAAAAAGCAGGCCAGACTCTTCCCGATAGTCTAAAATCTCGCTTCCCATGGAGTAACACTGGCGTCGGTCTGAACGAGGTGAATCATGTTCCAAAAGGATTTGCTGAAAGGCCGGGCCATCTTCCTCACAGGTGGTGGCACAGGTCTTGGCCGCTCGATGGCGATCAAGTTCGCCGAGTTGGGCGCGCGGATGTTTCTAGTCGGTCGCCGCGAAGACCCGCTTCGCGAGACTTGCGAAGAAATCCTCCGCCTCGGCGGCGCCGCTGCTTACTCGACTTGCGACATCCGCGATTATGCCGCGGTCGAAGCCGCCGCGGAGCGAGCCGAACAGCAGTTCGGTGAGATCAACACGCTCGTCAACAATGCCGCCGGCAACTTCATGGCCCGCACGGAAAAACTCAGCGCGAACGCTTTCAACGCTGTCGTCGGCATCGTGCTCAACGGCTCGTTTCACGGCACGCACGTTTTCGGCAAGCGCTGGATCGGGCGAAAGATGGGCGGGAACGTCCTGAGCATCGTGACTACTTACGCGGCAGCCAATTGCGGCTCCGGCTTCGTTGTGCCTTCGGCCTGCGCCAAAGCGGGTGTCCTGGCTATGACGACCTCACTGGCCGTTGAATGGGCGAAATATCACATTCGCTTGAATGCGATTGCGCCTGGACCGTTTCCCACAGAAGGCGCATGGTCGCGCCTGATGCCTTCGAAACAATTCGAGGAGCACGGCCGGGAAAAACATCCCATGAAACGCTTTGGACGCCACGAGGAGCTGGCCAACCTCGCGGCATTCCTTATTAGCGACATGGCGGAATACATCAACGGCGAGTGCGTGGTGATCGATGGCGGGCAATGGCTGCGCGGCGCGGGAGAATTCAACGACCTGCTGCTTTTGCCCGAAACCGCGTGGGAAACCATGGAAGCCGCGCGGCAGAAAAAATCGTGAAGCAGCCTACTGGGGCAAAGCGCGCTTGCGCAGCTCCACGCGAAGTTTCACTTCTCCAATGGCTTGACCGTTCGCTTCAGCGCGAACCGTAATTTCCTGCGCATCTTTCTTAGTCGCGTCTTGCGCCAACGGCGGCAAATTCACTTCGATTCGAGCGGCCGCGGTCTGCTTCGCCGCTACCGTAAACTTTCCCGTGCCGCTTTCCACGGTCCATCCTGCAGGTAGCATGGCTGTCAGCGCAATTTCTTGAGCTTTTCCTGTGCGGTTGCGGATCCACAAGGGAATCACCATTGTGCCGTGCGCCTGTAAGGCAATTTCCGGCGGCTCGGGATGCGGCAAATTAGTGAGCCCGTGGGCGCGCCTGAACTCCGCATAGAAACTCCAAGGGCCGCCTAGCTCAACCGACAAATCCGGCCTCGCAGGTTCTGGTGCAACTTCAGGCCTTGCGAAGGGAATCGCGCCCGGCGTAATCACCTCAAAAATATCTCCCGTCAAGCTGCCTCCAACCAGCGTTTTGCCAAGCACGTAGTGTTGATCCTCTCCCCAGCCGTCTGCTGAAGTAGCCATTTTTTCAATCTGGGCCTCGTCCATCTGCGCGATCCGGTCGAGGTACGCTTTTGCCTGCGTCTGGTGCGCGCGAAACGAATCGAGGGCCATCCTCCAGTAGGGCTGCTTGCTCAATTTCGAAATCTCTTTCACCGAGTAGTCCGGTCCCTTCCCGCGAAAAATGTCTTCGCGGTCCGCGTCCGGAAAGAAATAAATCTTCTTCACCTGCCATGGCCGAAGATTTTCCAGCAACGGTTCGAGCCGTTTCATCGGTCCCGAAACCTGCTCGGGAAACGCGGCCGGATCGCCCGCCAAATCAAAAGCCTCGGTCGCGAGCACGCCCGAAGCCTGATGGTCGCCGTGATCTTCGCCAATAAAAGTGCCGGGCATAAAAGTGAGAATGACTTCTGGGCGAGTCAAGCGCACGAGCTGGACCACTTGTTCCAGCGTCACTCCGTGATCCCAATTGGCCAGCGATTGCAGCACATTCTGCGAAGCCGTGTCTTTTCCGCTGAGAAACCACACGTTGTTGATTCCCAGCGTCGTCAACGCATTGCGCGCCTCGACCTCACGCACCGCCCCCAGCGCCGCCGCCTGCTCCGCTCCGGCTTCATTCGACCCGCTGCTGCCGCGCGTACCAAACACCACCGCGACGCGCCGGTGCTCGTCGAGAGCCCGCGCCAAGTACGGGGTCACGGCGGCCTCGTCGTCGGGGTGCGCCACCACCACCATAATGTCCACCTTGTAGCGCTCATCTGCTTGTGGCAACGGCTTCGGCTCTTGTGCATTTGCGGCAAGGCAAACAAGTAAAACCATTCCGAACAGTTTTTTCATAAGCTTTTGATGGTATCGCAAGAGGGTTTTGCTACGCGAATCTGTGCGTGGTTCGGGCGCCTGCAGCCTTAGACTCAGCGGTAAAGGGCCTTTACAGGTTGTCTATTTTGGTTTTAGGGCAGTGGCACGCTGGCGAGCATAGGCAACAAGCGCGTCAAATTGCGGATCGCCGTGGAGCGATTGAAGATCGGGGTCCTTGTCCATTCCCAAAGCTATGCCGACGGGGAGTCCATGATCCACGGCAGAGCGTACCAGAGATAACGCATCGTCACGATGTCCAAGGTGGGCAGCAAGGCTACCAAGGTTGTATGTTGTGACTGCGGTGTAGGGGTGCTCAGATCCTAGAACACGCCGCTGAATCTCCAAGGTCTGCTTGAGCATGTTCTCCGCTTCACCGTACTGACCCATCTTAGTCATAGTGTCAGCCAAGTTAAGCATCGACACGAGCGTTTGTGGATGCTCGGGTCCAAGGACACGACGACGGGTGTCCAGCGCCTCTTGGAACAACTTCTCCGCTTCGGTGTATTTACCTTCGCTATTCAGAACGGAGCCCCAGTTGTTCATCGACACAATTGTGTCCGGATTGTCCGTCCCTAAGACACGGCGCTTCACCGCGACCGTTTCTCGAAGCAATTTCTCCGCTTCAACGAATTGATGCTCGTCCGCAAGCACGGTAGCCAAATTACTCATCGACACGAGTGTTTGCGGATGATCAGGGCCAAGGACGCGACGTCGGGCGTCCAACGCCTCCCGCAGCAACTTTTCGGCGTCGCCGTAACGGCCATCCCGCGTCAAGCTTACCCCCAAATTGCTGATCGACCAGACCGTGTCTAGGTGCTCAGGCCCGAGAACTCGCCTCTCGATATCTAACGTTTGGCGTATGAGAGTCTCCGCTTCGGCGTAGTGGCCTTCATGGTCCAAAGTTCGGGACAAATTACTCATGGATCGCAATGTGTCAGGGTTTTCCGGCCCGAGCACACGCCGCCGAATGTCCACGGCCTGCTGCAAGAGTGTTTGCGCGTGAGCATAGAGGCCAAGGTTGTCGTAGACCTGCCCCATCACCTCCATCATTTGGGCCTGTAGGTCGGGGTCTTTTGTCAGCCCTGCGTTGATATCCTGCGAAGCCTTATCCAGGATTTCACGCACGGTAACCGTTTTCCCGCGTGCTTCGCTCGGATTTGTCACCTTGAACATATTAGTCATGAACTCTGTGATCCGGTTTGCACGGTCACGTTCGCGAGTGATGCGGCGCAACTGTGCGGCCTGCACGACTGCGAATCCCACGAGCAACAATGCCAATCCTGCCGTTACTGCCGCCACGACCCTGTGCCGAAGCAGATATTTCTTCAGCCGGTAACCCGTGCTTGCCGGGCGTGCCACCACCGGTTCGTTCTTCAAGTACCGGCCAATGTCTGCTGCCAGCTCTGAGGGTGAGCCGTAGCGTCGGGCGCGGTCCCTCTCCAGCGCCTTCATAGTGATCCAGTCAAGGTCACCGTGAAGCAGACTGGCGAGCTGCCCAGGTTCCATGCCTCGCGACTCCGCAACGGCACGCGAAGATTCTTTTTCGTGCCCGATCCTTGTGCTTGGACGTGGCGGATCCTCTTCGCGCAATTGGCGAAGCACTTCGTGGAGCGGTAGCTTCTGCCACTTGTGGGGATCAACGGGCACCGACCCGGTGAGAAGCATGTAAAGCACGGCCCCCAGGGAGTACACGTCGGTTCGAGTGTCAACATCCAACGCGCCGGGATCGGCTTGCTCCGGGCTCAAGTATCCCGGCGTTCCCACAAAGCTGCCGATTTGCGTGAACAATGTTTCGCCGGCGATCTGTGGCGTGATGGCCTTCGCCAATCCGAAGTCGATGATGCGAGGCATCGGCTTCCCGTCTACTTCCACGACCAAAATGTTTTCCGGCTTGAGGTCGCGGTGGATGATGGCTTTTTGGTGGGCGTGTTGCACGCCCTCGCAGGCTTGAATGAATAGTTCCAGCCGTGCGCGAATCTTTAGCTTTTTCTCGTCGCAATAATCCGTGATCGGCACGCCGGGCACGTACTCCATGACGAAGTACGGCTGGCCTTCGGGCGTGGCTCCGGCCTCAAAGACCTTGGCGATGGCAGGATGATCCATGATCGCAAGGGATTGGCGCTCGGATTGAAACCTTCGCAGCGCGGAATCGTCGTACATTCCAGCCTTGATTAATTTCAGGGCCACCTCGCGCCGCACCGGAGAGACTTGTTCCGCAAGCCACACCTGCCCCATCCCTCCTTCCCCGATTTTTTGCACCAAGCGGTAGGGCCCTAGAGATTTGCCTGTTTCACCCGCACCCGCAACTTTCGCTTCCTCGGACGATTCGGGAAGGCCATGCGAGCTTTCATAAGCGGCAAGCAGTGATTCTATTTCTGAGCGGAGTGCGTGGTCGGATCCGCAGACCTCATCTAGATAAGCGTCACGCTGATCCGGCAATTTCTCCAGGACCGAGCCGACAATTTTCTTAACCTTCTGCCACTGTTCCGGGTTTTCCATGGTGGCCTCTCTTCATCTGCCTCGTAAGATAGGCCTTAGCCACATTCCAATCTCGTTTGGCGGTAGAACGTGAGATGCCGAGCAATTCGGCGGCTTCTTCCGTTGTCAGTCCTCCAAAAAATCGCAATTCGACGAGGCGGCTCTGCTGTTCATCCAATTTCTCGAGGTCGTTCAGCGCATCATCCAACGACACGACATCCATGTTCCGGATCTGTGGCAAGGCTAGCGAGACATCCAGGTCAACCTTTCGGTCGGCGCCACGCTTTCCTGCGCTGCGGCTCCGCGCATAGTCCACAAGAATTTGGCGCATGAGCCGTGCCGAAATGGCCAAAAAATGGGATCGACTCTCCGCCTCGAAGGGCTGCCCATCCGCTAGCCGCAAGTACGCTTCGTGAACCAGCGCTGTGGTTTGTAGTGTATGTCCCGGGCGTTCGCGTTTCAGGCAAGCATGCGCCGCCGCGCGCAGTTCTTTGTAGACCAAGGGAACCAGAACCCGAAGAGCCTCTTGATCTCCGGCTTTCCACTGCCCGAGTAGCGAGCTTACCTGTTGGGTGGGCACCCGCGACACAGAACACCGTCATGGGCTGGGAATCGCCCTAAACCATAGTCCTGACTCCAGGGCAAGTCAATTTTTGCTGTCGGGAGCCAGGCGAAAGAGGAGTCTTTCGGCTGCCGCGATCCCTCAAAGTTTTTGCCGCCCATGGACCTTTTTGCCGAAGAATTTCGCAACAAGTAATAGAGGCAAAAGAACGCGTCGCGTTCAACATGCAGGATGTTTCCAATCTCGTGAGCGGACGCTCGGAGGAATCTGGTACCGAACCTTCGGGTTTGCTCTTCTCCAAGGGGTGGTGCGCAATGAAAAGAATGCTGCAAGCGGGTTTGGCACGTGCCATTCGCGAAGACCGCATGACCGTTCCGATCCTGATCCTGGCCGTTGTCGTGGTTCTAATGGTGCAAGTAGTCCTTTTGGGACAGATTGCGGTTTCTCCCGGTACGCCGATCCCGAACCTGCAACCCTTCGCTGATCCAACCGGAACCGTCGCTACCTTCAACACCACCGGTGACATCGACACGACGAACCCCTTCTTCCAGAGTTTGGGAACCAATGGCAGGGCCTGTGTGACCTGCCACGAGCCATCCGATGCCTTTGGTCTCAGCGCGGCGCACGCCAAGGTGCGATTTGACTTGACGGGAGGAACCGACCCGCTTTTTGCGGCCGTCGATGGAGCCAATTGTCCAAATGCCAATGCCACAACTGGAAGCGATGATCAGCACAGCTTGCTATTGAACGAAGGTCTCATACGGATCTTCCTACCCGTTCCGGCAAACGCTCAATTCTCGATTCGCGCGGTACATGATCCCTACGGTTGCGCGCTGGTCACTGATTCCAATAGCGGCCAACGTGTGGCTTCCGTGTATCGCCGACCCCTCCCCACAACCAATCTTAATTTCTTGAGCACCGTAATGTTCGATGGGCGCGAAACATTGGCTCCGCTGAACAATCCATCTACCTTCCAAGCGAACCTGGTGACAGACCTGACTCATCAAGCGATGGATGCCACCAACGGTCATGCTCAGGCTTCGCCTCCTCTGACCATCTCAGATCCACGGCTTCCGCCCATCGTGAATCTCGAACTAGGCTTCTTTACGGCCCAAACGATGGATCAAACCCCCGGCCAGTTGAATGCGCTGGGCGCGAACGGGGGACCGCAATACCTTGCAGGGCAGTCCTACTATCCAGGCATCAACGACTCTCTGACACCCTCCGTCTTCAACCCAACAGTTTTCACAATTTATTCCGCTTGGCAGAACCTGCAGGGAGCGCCTGGAGATCCCACCGTGGCAGCGCGCCAGGCCGTTGCAGCAGGCGAACAGCTCTTCAATACATTTCCGCTCACTATCACTGCGGTGCGGGGACTGAACGATAATCCTGCATTAGGCCGGCCACCAAAGATTATGGGCACGTGCACCACGTGCCACGACACGCCGAACGTGGGCAACCACTCGCTTCCTCTGCCGCTGGATATTGGCACAAGCCACTCCGCTAAACAGGAAGGGGACGCGCAAATCGCTGGCGGCCTTTCGCAGTTGAGCATTGCGAATCTTCCCGTGTTTGAACTCAGCGGCTGTCCCGATCTGCAGAATCCTGGTCACGTGTTGCCTCCGTTCTACACCTCCGACCCGGGTAAAGCACTCCTCACGGGGGCGTGCACGGACATCAACCGCATCAAGGGGCCGATCCTGCGAGGTCTGGCCGCCCGCTCTCCTCTTTTTCACAACGGGGCGGCAGGGAGTCTGAACCAGATCGTCGATTTCTATAACCTGCGCTTCCAAATGAATCTGACGGATCAACAGAAAGCGCAGTTGGTGGCTTTCCTGCAAACGCTGTAGAGCAGACCCGAACAAGCAAACCCGCGAGTGGCAGCTTTCCCCGGCTCCGGCTGGTACGTCTATAGTAGGAGAGTGCTGAAAATAACCTTTCTTTTCCCAGCCGCTCTAGCGTTGCCCGCTATTGCCTTCGCGCAACAAGGTGCGGCGTCGAGTTCGAATGCGCCTGCGTTCCCTGTGGGGACAGTCGTCCCTAAAGTAGTTACGGTTGCGAAGCCGGATCAGAGCTACGCGCTTTATTTGCCCACTGCGTATTCGGCAACGAAGCATTGGCCCATCGTTTACGTATTTGATCCCGGGGCGCAGGGTGACTACCCTGTCGAATTAATGAAAGATGGCGCCGAGCGCTGCGGCTATATCGTTGTCGCCTCGAACAACTCGCGCAATGGCTCCTGGCCCATCGAAAGTGAAGCGGCCCAGGCCATGTTTCAGGACACGCACAGCCGTTTTTCCATCGATCCGCATCGCATGTACTTCGCGGGATTCTCCGGCGGCGCCCGTGTGGCCACCAACATAGCGCAAATGTGCAAATGCTCCGTCGGCTTGCTCTTAAGTGGCGCGGGATTCCAGCCGCAAGCAATCGCCCCTAAGGAAAGCACACTCGCAGTCTTCAGTGCTGTGGGCACCTACGATTTCAATTATCCGGAATTGGTGCGGACCGACGACGACCTAGAGAAGCTCGGCTATCCGCATGCACTTCGCCGCTTTCCAGGGCCACACCAGTGGGCGCCCGCGAGCGTGATGGACGAAGCTCTTTCGTGGTTCCGCTTGCAGGCTATAAAGGGCGGCCTCGAGCCCCGCGAAGACTCCTTTATTGCAGCCCAAGCCGCCCAGGAATTGGAGCGTGCCCGCGCGCTCGAGCAGTCCGGCGATCTGTACGCCGCTTGGAAAGAATACCGCCAGGGTTCGGAGACATTTTCAGGCCTGACGGATAACACCAGTCTGCGCGCTCGGGCTGTGGCCTTGGAGAACGACAAAGGTGTACGAGAGGGCGCGAAACGCGAGAAGCTGGAATTCGAAGACCAGCAGCGCTTGAGTCGGAATATCTCTCTCGGATTGACTGCGCTCCAGGATGAGCAAGCGCAGCGCGCCGAGATTCAGGCTAGCATCGAACAACAGATCACCGATTTGCGAATGCGTACAGAACACGAGAAACGCGAGGAGCGATTGCGCGTCCTCAAGCGGGCCTTGGCCGGAGTGATGGTGCAAGCCATCGAAACAGGCTTCGGGCTGCTCGACCAGAAGAAGATACAAAAGGCGCGAGACTACTTCGAACTGGCCGCGACGGCGGCCCCTGATTCCGCGTGGGTGCTAAGCAATACCGCCGTGGCGAGAGCGATGGATGGCGATCAGAAAGGCGCTCTTGCCGCCTTGAGAACGGCAAAAACGCACAGCGTTAATCCCGCCCATTTCGTCGTATGGCTGAAGGACGAGCCCGCCTTCGAAAAACTCCGCGGCACGCCCGAATTCGCCGCACTCCTCGAATCGCCTGCTCCGCGCTGATTGGTTGACGTTAAGCGAGCGGCAGCGTAGCATCCGCTGCATTCCTTGAATCTTTACAAAGGATTGCCATGACCAACGGAACTTCGCGCCGCGAATTTCTGGGCACACTCGCCGCGTTTTCGCTCTTCCCACTGGAGCAGGAAAAGCCGGAGCTCATCCTTTACAACGGCAACATCCTGACCGTGAGTGACAAGGAGCCGCGCGCGCAAGCCGTCGCAATTTCGCGTGACAGATTTCTCGCCGTGGGCATCGATTCCGATGTGCTGAATCTTGCGAGCGCCAGCGTCCGCAAGGTTGACCTCGGCGGAAAAACCGTCACTCCCGGCTTCATCGACGCGCATTCCCATCCTGCCGAAGCCGGACTGATGCACCTGCGCATGGTGGATTGTGACCTGCGCTCGATTTCCGCCATTCAGGCAGCGCTTCGTGAGCGTGCTTCGAAAACACCGGCAGGTGAGTGGATTCTCGGCTTCAAATACGACGATACAAAAACGGAAGAAGGCCGTCCTCTCACCGTCGCCGACCTGGACGCCGCGGTTCCCGATCATCCTGTGCACATCCAGCATCGCGGGGGACATACTACCTACTCGAATTCGCTTGCGTTTCGCAAAGCCGGCATTGACGAAAAGACTCTTGATCCGCCCGGCGGCAAAATCGATCGCGACCCGGCAACGGGAAAGCCGTCAGGCCGCGTCGCGGAAAGCGCAAACGCCCTCTTCGAGAAAGCCATCCCGCAAAATTTTACCCGCGACGATCATCGCGAAGGCGTAAAGCTCATTTCCAAAATGATGGCTCGCACGGGGATCACTTCCGCGACCGAAGCACAAGGCTCTCCAACCGATCTTCGCGCTTATCAAGACGCGCGCGATTCCGGTGATCTCCTTCATCGCGCCTACTGCTTTATCAATTTTCACTACCTTGATGCCATGATCGCCGCGGGCAACCGCACGGGTCTTGGCGACGACTGGGTGCGCGTCGGTGCCGTCAAACTGGTTTGTGACGGCTCGATTTCCGAGCGTACGGCGCGCCTTTCTACTCCCTACGAAGGCCGCCCGAACGATTTCGGCATCCTGGTGATGACCGAGGAAGAACTGTACATGCACGGGCGCAAAGCGCATCTCGCTGGCTGGCAGATCGGCACGCACGCCAACGGAGACGTCGGCATCGATACCACGTTGCGAGTCTACGAGCGTCTACAAAAAGAAAGTCCGCGCCGCGATCCGCGCTTCCGGCTTGAGCATTGTACTCTGATCAACGACGGCCTTATCGCACGAATGAAAGCTCTCGGCGCCATCCCCACGCCGTTTTCCACTTATGTCTACTACCACGGCGAAAAAATGCGCTACTACGGTGTAGACCGTCTCAATCACATGTTCGCGTTGCGCAGTTTCCTGGACGCAGGAATTCGCGCCACGCAGGCTTCCGACTATCCGCCGGGAGAGTTCATTCCCATGATGGCGCTGCAATCGGAAGTCACGCGCACGGACACCAAGGGCAACGTCTGGGGACCGGCCCAGCGCATCACGGTGGAAGAAGCGATTCGCGTGGGCACAATCAACGGCGCTTACGCTTCCTACGAGGAGAATCTCAAGGGCTCGATCGAAGTGGGCAAACTAGCGGACCTGGTCGTTCTTGGCCGCGACCCGCTGAAAGAAAATCCGTCGACCCTAGTCAACATTCCTGTGGAGCGCACCATGGCTGGCGGCCGCTGGACGTACGAATCGTAAGAACAAGCTCGATCCGTCGCACCGGCTTGCTCGGCACTTGCCTTGACCCGACTCCATCGCACCGATAAGCTTGATGTTTCTTCTTTCCGGGTGAATGCGCACATGGAGCAGATTCACATCACGTTGCCGGATGGCAGCGTCAAAAACGTGCCTCGCGGCACTACGCCAGCGGAAGTCGCCAAGAGCATTTCGCCGCGGCTTGCCAATGACGCCCTCGTAGCGCGTGTCGCTCAGCCTAACGACGGCGAAGGCGAACTGATCGATTTGCGCCGCCCTCTCGAAGGCGACGTGAAGCTCCAAATCCTCACGGAGAAGGACCCCGACGCGCTATTTGTCTTCCGTCACTCCGCGGCGCATCTTCTTGCTGCCGCAGTGATGGAGCTTTATCCCAACGTAAAGCTGGGTATCGGCCCCCCGGTGGACAACGGCTTCTTTTACGAATTTCTGCGCGAAGAGCCGTTCACGCCCGAAGATCTCTCGAAAATTGAAAAAAAGATGCACGAGTTGGCTTCGCAGGACCTGCCCAACGAGCGGAAGCTCATCTCTAAGCCTGAAGCGCTGGACCTTTACAAGAAATCTAATCAGGTTTTCAAGTGCGAACTCGTCGAAGAAAAGGCCGTTGAGCCTATGGTTTCTTTCTACAGCACAGGCAAATTCATCGACTTCTGCCGAGGGCCACACATTCCGTCTACGCGGCGCATCCAAGCGTTCAAATTAATGAACGTTGCGGGCGCGTATTGGAAGGGGCAGGAAGGCAATCCGCAGCTCCAGCGCATCTATGCGGTTGCTTTCTTCACGCAAAAAGAGCTGGACGAATATCTGCATCGCCTCGAGGAGGCCAAGCGTCGCGATCATCGCAAGCTCGGCGTCGAGCTGGATCTCTTCAGCGTCGAGGAGGAAGCGGGCCCTGGACTCATTTTCTGGCATCCCAAGGGCGGCCTGATTCGCAAAATTGTCGAAGACTGGCTCCGCGACGAACTCCTCAAGCGCGGCTACGACCTCGTCTACACGCCGCACATTATGCGCCGCGACCTCTGGAAGACCAGCGGCCACACCGGCTTTTACAAAGACAGCATGTTCGGTCCCGTCGAAGTCGAAAAAGCCGACTACCAGCTCAAGCCCATGAATTGCCCGGGCCACATTCTGATTTACAAGTCCAAGCTGCACAGCTACAGGGATTTGCCCGTTCGTCTCGCCGAGCTTGGCACTGTCTATCGCTACGAACGCAGTGGCGTGCTGCATGGCCTGCTGCGCGTGCGCGGCTTCACCCAAGACGACGCGCATATTTTCTGCATGCCTTCGCAAATCGAATCCGAAGTCGAAGCCTGCGTCGATTTCGCGTTCGCGGTCATGAAGAATTTCGGCTTCGACAAATTCGAAGTTGAACTTTCCGACTGGGATCCCGCGCATCCGGAAAATTACGCTGGAAAACCCGAAGACTGGCATCGCGCCACCGCCGCGCTCGCTTCCACTATGAAGCACATGAACATTCCCTACAAAACGATTACTGGCGAAGCCGCTTTTTACGGCCCTAAGATTGACGTGAAGCTGATTGACGCGATTGGCCGCCCCTGGCAACTCACGACGGTGCAGTTCGACTTCAACTTGCCTGCGCGCTTCGGGCTGCAATACGTCGCCGAAGACGGCGCCAGGCATCAGCCGCTCATGGTCCACCGCGCGCTGCTCGGTTCCGTAGAGCGCTTCTTCGGCATTCTGATTGAGCATTACGCTGGAGCATTTCCGCTGTGGCTCGCCCCCGTGCAGGTAGAGATTTGCCCGGTCAGCGAAAAAGTAGCCGACTACGCGAAGCATGTCGCGGAAACGCTGAAGCGGCACAACGTGCGCGTGCATCTCGACGACCGCAACGAGAAACTACCGGCGAAAATTCGTGACGCGCAGCTTCAGAAAATTCCGTACATGCTTGTGGTCGGCGCTAAAGAAGCCGAAGCCGGCACAGTCAGCGTTCGCCATCGCGGCAAGGGCGACCTCGGCCCCAAGCCTCTCGCCGACGTTGTCGCGACACTGCAGCAGGAAGTCGCCTCCCGCGCTATCCACTAGTACCGCCACGCGCTGTGCCAAACTCTCACAACATCCTGAACGAAGAACTGTTCGCACAAGGCGTGCTTCTCCTGGCCGAGCGCGACGAGCATTTGGCGGGAGTCGTTCAAAAGTATGGGCGGCCGGAGCTTTGGGTGCGAGAGCCTGGCTTCCCAACGCTCGTTTACATCATCCTGGAGCAGCAAGTATCGCTTGCTTCCGCTCGCGCCGCGTTCGAACGGCTCAGAGCTGTCGTCAGGCCGCTTACTCCCAAGGGATTTTTGAAACTGAACGACGCGGAATTGCTGCGCATCGGGTTCAGCCGCCAGAAAACGCTTTATACACGCCTGCTAGCCGAGTCGCTCGCTCGCCGGCACTTCGACCTGCGCTATCTCCACGATCTTCACGACGATGCCGCACGAAAAATGCTCATCGCTTTCAAAGGTATCGGCCATTGGACTGCCGACATTTATCTCTTGAGCGCGCTGCGCCGCCCGGACATTTGGCCTACCGGCGATCTCGCGCTCGCCACCGCCGTGCAGGAAGTGAAGCAGCTTCGCAAGCGTCCTTCTCCCGAGAAGCTCGAAGCGCTCAGCGTTCCGTGGCGGCCCTGGCGCGCCGTCGCCGCACGGCTTTTCTGGCATGCTTATCTTTGCAAGCGCGGCCTGAAGTCGCCAACGGCTTCGTTGTAGCTTAGGCCTTTAGGCGTGAGGCTTTTCTTCGTATGATTGATTCCGCTATTTCGCTCTCGCCACAGAGGGTTCCATGACAATTTCCCGCCGATCATTTCTCGCAATCACGGGCGCAGCGCTTACGGTCCCGTCGGTCATCTTCACAAAAGACGAGGTGCCTTCGTTGCTCGACCACATCCTTCTCGGCTGTAGCGATCTCGAGCGCGGAATTGCATTCGTCGAAGAACGCACCGGAGTTCGCGCTGCATTCGGCGGCGTCCATCCAGGCCGTGGAACACAAAACGCGCTGCTTTCTCTCGGCGAGCGGCGTTACCTGGAAATCATCACGCCCGATCCGGCTCAGCCGGATGCCAAAGACCCACTCGTTTCCTATCTCAAGAAACTTTCTGAACCACGGCTAGTAAACTGGGCCGCGCACCCCGGCGACCTGGCTGCCTTTGCGAAAAAACTCCGCGAGGCCGGCATTGCGTTTGAAGGTCCGACACCGGGTTCGCGCAAGCGTCCCGATGGCCGCGTCCTCCAATGGCAAACTCTCGCGCTGAAAGACAACGCATCCTGGACGCTTCCGTTCTTCATCGAATGGTCCGCCGATTCACTGCATCCTTCTGCGGACTCGCCCAAAGGCTGCTCGCTTCTTCGTTTCGAAACTGCGACGCCCGATCCAGATTCGCTCTCGAAGCAAGTCGCGCTTCTCGGCCTCGACCTTCCCATCGCAAAGGCGGACGAACCTCAGCTTCGTGCCACGATGGCTGGGCCAAAGGGTCAGTTTTCTGTGACAAGCTAACCTGTTTGTTACGCCTGTACGCTATTGCCGGACTGCGCATCCGGCGTGGTATACTTTGAAGCCCGTCCCAGGCGCCGTTTCTTCCTGTGGACCGGGTGGGTGGATTCGGGGCCGGCTCCTGGTCGTACCGGGGAAAGCAGGTGCCTATCGTTTTCGAGGGGGATTTATCGCTGAACGGAATTTCCGGCT
>Ga0126378_10000117_pt1 | contig 59028 bp, 56 predicted proteins | sample PanSoiMetPlot_23_FD_92587 | JGI IMG/M metagenome (GOLD analysis project Ga0126378, IMG submission 92587) | Tropical forest soil microbial communities from Panama - MetaG Plot_23 | ecosystem: Environmental > Terrestrial > Soil > Tropical forest > Bulk soil | place: Panama | collected 2016-02-17 | reverse complement strand
ATGCGATCCAGCGTCGAGAATGCTCCGGCGCTGGTGATGTAGCGAGAAAACTGGGGAGTACAAGGCTGTCTTGGGTGGCCTCATCGTTCTCCTCGACAGCTTCTTGCCCAGCAAGGTCTCGCTTCGATCGTCCCCCATACTTGTCGACCAGAAATAGGGTTGAGGGTTCGTTCCATCTTCGGGAGTCGGACAGTGGACACTTGGCAGGCGGCTCTTCAACTTTGATTAACGAGGCGATACGAACTGCTTCCTCCTCGATCCTGGTCAAAGCAGCATCGTCGAAGGCATCAGCCTTTCCTGAGAAAACATCAATAATGCCGATGCAGGTTGACTCACGAAGGATTGGCGAGACCACCACCGATCGAAGTCCAAGTCGGTCGCAGGCTTCCTGGTCAACGCGCAAGTCTGTCGCCGTGTCACGACTGTGCAGGGTCTGCCTATCGCGAACGCATTGCCCCGAAATTCCGGAATTGAGATCGAGCAGAGCGCCAACCGGAGGCGCCATTCTCCCACAGCTCACTATACAAATCATGTTTGCGGTGTTCACAGAGATCGCAATAGCGATCGCAACTCCATCAACCCTCAATGCGGACTTCAACGCCTCAGCTAATTCTTTGAGTTCAGTTTGTGGCAGGGAACGGACGTCGATGGACACAGGAGGAGTGGGTTCCTCGAAGTTGTAGCGGAGCTCGTTCGACTCTGGCATTAGCGCAAAGATTGGGACAGAGAGGATCGAGGTGTGCACATGGATATTTGACGCCTGTCAATGCTGGAAGGATGTCGCTTATGCTAATAGCTCCGATCCAGCGTACGATACTGAATTGCTTCGGCGATGTCTTTGGACTGGATTTCGCCTGTGCCGTCCAAGTCGGCAATCGTGCGTGACACCTTCAAGATCCGATCATGAGCGCGTGCGCTGAGCCCCTGTTGCTGCATAGCGCGCTCGAGCACAGCTTCGCGAGCGTTGGTCTCAGGCACGACTAGGTTTGGAATCTTGCGCGCACCGGCGGCGATCGCAATCGGCAAGGCCCCGCGAATGCCACGAACACTGCCGTCGAGCATGAGCTCTCCGACAAAGACGTAGTCGGGCAATTCTGTTCTCAGCAATCCGCTGTAGGCCCCCAGAATACCCATCGCCATCGGCAGGTCGAATCCCGAACCCTCTTGCTTGAGATCGGCAGGAGCGAGGTTGATCGTATCCTTCGTCTGCGGTATTTCTCGTCCGCAATTCTTCAGGGCCCCCTGGATCCGTTGCTTGCTTTCGCGAACCGCCGCGTCCGGAAGTCCGACCGTCATGAAGTTCTCTTTCTCGCTGCGATGGTCGCCAACATCGACTTCCACGTCGATCAGGTTGGCATCGATGCCGTAGACGGCGGCGCTGAGAGTTCGAAAGAGCATCGGCGCAGGGAGTATAAACCAGAGCCCAATTCGGCGCGATTCTTTACAATGACAAACTCACGATGAAGACCTGCATCACCGCCGCTCAACTCTTGAGTCCGACCGAAGTGATTGAAAGCCCGATAGTTGTGATCGAGGACGGGACTATTCAAGGTCTTGGGTCCCGCGAGAGCCTGGAGATCCCGGCAGGCGCGGAGCACCTCGATTTTCCCAATTTGGTTGTTGCCCCCGGATTCGTTGACATCCATGTGCATGGTGGGGCTGGTCACGATGTGATGCAGGACGATCCATCGGGTAGAGTCGCCTTCGAGAAGGCGATGGCCAGATATGGCGTGACCAGCTACTTACCCACAACGGTAACTGCTTCGATGGATCGAATCCTGGGAGCTGTCGACCGTCTGGGAAACATCATCTTCGCTGAAGAGGTGGAGCATGCGCATATAGGCGCGCGTCCATTAGGTATTCATCTCGAAGGACCGTTCATCAGCCCGGCAAAGCGCGGCGTTCATCCTCCCGAGTTCCTAGTCGCACCTACCGTAGATCTCTTCGAGAGGATTTTCGACGCGAGCGGCGGGACTCTGAAGATGATGACAATCGCTCCTGAGCTTCCCGGAGCTCCAGAGGTCATTCGTCACGCACGTGAACGCGATGTCTACACGAGCATCGGTCACTCCGACGCAACGTTTGAGGAGGCAGTGAAGGGAATCGCCGCGGGTGCAGTAAACGCCACGCACACGTTTAACGCCATGCGAGCCCTTGATCATCGCGAGCCTGGAATTCTTGGTGCGGTGTTGAGCGATAACAGCGTCATGGCAGACATCATTGCAGATGGTGTTCACGTAGCGCCTGCAATCGTCGAAGTCTTTCTCAAGGCGAAGGGAACAGAACGCGCCATTCTCATCACCGATGCCATCAGCGCAACTGGCATGCCTGATGGAACCTATCAGCTTGGTCCCTTTCAGGTGCAGGTGCGCGGGGATAGGGCTGAATTCCAGGGAAGGTTGGCGGGGAGTGTGCTTACTCTTGATCGTGCCGTCCGAAACGTGATGAAGTTCGCTAATTGGAGCTTGCAGCGGACTGTGATTCTCGCCACGCGGAATCCGGCTCAATTGGTAGGAGCAGATGGCAAGGGAGAACTCGCGATTGGAAACGACGCTGATCTTGTTCTGCTCACGGAGAAAGGTGAGATAGCGCACACAATGGTAGGTGGGAGGATGGCCAAGCACTGACGTTATCCACTTTGTCCTCTTTACAAGTGAGGGTCTCAGAATGACGGTGTTAGAAGTTGACGACATCACGGGGAACGCCAAGTGTGCTTGGTTAAAATCGAAAATTCATGAGCAGCCAGAGATCAACACCAGACAAGAACGGTTTTCCGCACTACATGCTCAAGGAAATCTATGAGCAGCCCGAAGCGGTGCGCGAAACCATTGAGGCATGTGTAAACAGCGCGGGTCACATTGCTCTTCCCGGATCGGGCATTACCGATGCTGAAGTGAAGGAGCTCCGCAAAATCGACATCGCGGCGAGCGGTACCAGCCGGCACGCAGGTCTCGCGGGCGAATTCATGATCGAGCGCATGACTGGCATACCCGTGGAAGTCGATTTCGCTAGTCAATACTGCTATCGCGACCCTATTGTGGAACCGCACGAGCTGGCGGTGTTCATCTCACAGTCGGGAACCACCGTCGATACCGTCGCGGCGCTCCAGGTTGCGCGCAAAAAGGGCGCGAAGACTCTCGCCATTTGCAACGTAGCCGACACACCGCTAACTCGCGATGCCGATGCCATGCTACTCACCTACGCGGGTATCGAAACTTCGATTGCAGCAACGAAGAGCTTCACGACACAACTCACGGCACTGTTCTTATTAGCAGCCCACCTTGCCCGCGTGCGTGGAAGTTCCGATTCCGCGGTAGATGCTGCGTTACGTAAGGCAAGAAAGCTGCCAGATGAAATTGAGCGTGTATTGAAGCAGGATCAGCAATGCCTTAAGCTCGCGCGTGCTTTTGCTAAATACGAGTCGTTCCTGTTCCTGGGGCGCGACATAGATTACCCGATCGCGCTTGAAGGAGCCCTCAAGTTGAAGGAAGTTTCGTACATTCATGCCGAGGGGTATCCGACGGGCGAGATCAAGCATGGTCCTAGCGCGATGATCGATGACAGTCTTCCGTTAGTAGTACTTGCGACGCAGGACCGATCCGATCCGGCTTCACGCCTGCGCTATGAGAAGACGATCTCAAATATCCGTGAGGTCGGAGAGCGTGGCACGCCGGTGCTTGCCATTATCAGCGAGGGCGATACCGAGACTCCGAAGACGACTCCGCACGTGATTGAAGTTCCCGATGTACCGGTGCTGCTGCAGCCAATTCTGGAAGTGCTGCCCCTACAGCTGTTTGCTTATCACGTTGCTGTGCTGAAGGGCAGGAATGTAGATCAGCCGCGGCATTTGTCGAAGTCGGTGGTTGTCGAATAAGAACCGGGCATGAAACCACGAAGGACACGAAGGCTCATGAAGTAAAACCTGATCCTTCAGTGACCTTCGTGGTTTGTTTTGGGTTAACGCTCGATTGCCATCGCAACCGAATTCCCGCCGCCAAGGCAGAGCGCGGCGATTCCTTTGTGGGCGTTGCGACGAATCAATTCGTAAAGCAGAGTCACCAGCACGCGAGCGCCGCTTGCGCCAATGGGATGACCAAGAGCGACGGCTCCGCCGTTGACGTTCACTTTGTTCATATCGATGCCCAGCTCGCGGACTACTGCGACCGACTGCACAGAGAAAGCCTCATTGAGCTCGTAGAGGTCAGCTTCTTCCGGCTTCCATCCGGTTTTTTGCCAGAGTTTGCGCACGCCGTCGACTGGCGCCATCATTACCCATTTTGGATCGACTCCGCTTGTTGCCTGCGCCACAATGCGCGCCATCGGCTGCAGTCCGAGATCTTTCGCTTTTCGGGCTGACATCACGACTACAGCGGCCGCTCCGTCGTTGATAGTGGAGGCATTGCCGGCGGTAACAGTACCATCTTTTTTGAAGGCAGGTTTCAAGGATCGAAGAGCCTCTGCTGTGGTGTCCTCACGCGGACCTTCGTCCTTGTCGAAGATCACTGGCGGATCGCCCTTCTTGCGGGCCGGAAGCTCCACAGGCATCACCTGCGACTTGAAGCGGCATTCCTTCCACGCCTGAACAGCCTTGTGGTGCGAGTTCACGGCGAATTCATCTTGCTGCTCGCGCGAGATGCCGTACTTCTCTGCGACATTCTCGCCAGTCATACCCATGTGGTAGTTGTTGTAAACATCCCACAGGCCATCGTTCACCATGGAATCGACGATCTGAGAGTTGCCCAGGCGATATCCTTTGCGCGCCTGTGGCAGCAGATAGGGAGCATTCGTCATCGATTCCATGCCACCAGCTACCACGATCTCGGCATTCCCGGTTTGAATGCCCTGCGTTGCCAGCCCGACGGCCTTCAATCCCGAACCGCATACTTTGTTGATGGTGAGTGCAGCCACCTCTGGCGGCAGACCACCATTGAGCGCTGCCTGTCGCGCTGGGTTCTGCCCGAGTCCTGCTGAGATAACGTTGCCCATAATGCACTCGTCTACCTGTTGGGGATCGAGCCGAGCGCGGCTAACAGCCTCCTTCACTACCACCGCGCCAAGCTGCGGTGCGGTGAGTTCAGAAAGGGAGCCTTGAAACTTGCCGATGGGAGTTCGTACTGCAGAAACGATGACGACGTCGTCCATGATTGCCTCGAAACGGATCTAGAGAATTACCGATACGCGATCGATGTACGGATAGCTAACTGCGTTGGTTAAATGCCAAACTTCTCATTATAAGATGGCCTGCATACGAAACTCGATTCACGAGGGATCAGATTGAACGACTCCATTACCTCAGCTTCAGCACTTGCCGGAACTCTTGGAGAGCCGGTCGCCCCTGGGCTTCGACGTCCTCCGCTATGGCAATACGGCTATACGTTTGCGCTCGCCGGTGCAATGTTGTTTTTGTCCTACAGCGGCGCTGATAAGCAAGGTGAGTTCGCAAAGCGATTTGGCCACATTGTTTTTTACGGAGTCACGATGGCTACGGAGCTGGTGCTTCTTGGGTTGACGTATTTGGGAATCCGTTTCGCGCGCCTGAAACTGCGTGAGGTGGTCGGTGGAAGATGGAACACTTTTGAGGACTTTCTGCTTGATGTCGCCATTGCTTTCGGGTTCTGGATCGTGGCGTACGCGGTTCTTATTGGGCTGGGTGCGGCGATGCACATGGCTAGTCCTGGCGCAGTCGATGAGGGGAAGAAGACGATTCAACTGCTGGCTCCGCATGGAGCCCTAGAACTATTGCTATGGATCTGCATGAGCACTACAGCGGGATTCGTTGAAGAGATCGTCTTCCGCGGATATTTCCAGCGACAGTTCACGACACTGCTGCGGAACGTGTGGGTGGGTATGTTGGCGTCTGCCGCCATCTTCGGTCTTTCGCACGGATATGAGGGCAAACAACGAATGCTGTTAATTTTTGTTTATGGCGCAATGTTCGGCACATTGGCCATCCTGCGGAAGAGTTTGCGTCCGGGAATGATGGCGCACGCATGGCACGACAGCTTTCAAGGAATTCTTCTGATGATCGCGCAAAGGCTCATAAAGAGCGGGGTAATCAAGTAATCGGAAAAGCAATTTCTCATGCGATTTCTCATTCGAACGCATCGCGAATCGCTCGCGATCACCTTGATCACGCAGTTTTTCAGACGACGTAGAACTCAAAGAGCAACTTGCGTCAACCATTTTTTGCTTGACATCGTTTTTCAATGACTCTATACATTCAACAATTGCAACAAAAGATCGTTGCGAACTCGATTGAACAATCGAAAGGGAGAATAGAAATGGCAACCAAGAAGAAAGCCGCGAAGAAGACAGCAAAGAAGAAAAAGTAAGAGCTGTCACGGCAAAGTAAAAAAGGGGACGCGAACAGCGTCCCCTAAAGTTTTTTATGCGCAAGTTTTCAGCCGCAGATTTCCGCTGAGCTTACCTCCAATAGTTTTTAAGCGCACGAATGAGGTGATCCGCTATGTTGCGATGTGGTTCAGATGCGCGACAAAGCGCATAATCAGTGCTCGTGACAGTGCCTCAAATTCCGCTCTGGCGCTGTCGGGCGTCATCCCCGACAAATTGCATTGCATCCCACAGCGCCGAACTGGCGCTGAATCTACGGTTCCTGCAAGCCGAGTTGCGCGAATTTGAGAGTTGTCAAGACGCACACAGTTCAAAGATCACTGCATACAACGGAGAAGTCGCATGAAGAAATTGTTGTATTTGTCTGTCATAGCAATCCTGGCAGTGGGCCTCGGATGCTCAAAGCAGAAAGCAAACCAGCCCGCGAACGGAGATCAGGGTGCCGCTGCCACATCGGGCGGCAGCTCTGATCAAAACGCAACCACTCCGGGTCAAGCTGGCGCTTCCGGGCAAGCCCCTACCGGGGCTTCGGGATCAGCAGAGACGAGCGGCGCGGCGAGTCAGCCGGGTTCGTCGAGCTCCGGATCCCCTGAGATGTCGAACAATCCATCCGGGGCAAGTCCTAATTCTTCGGCAAGTACTCAGGCTCAGCAAAGGTCCAAGAAGCACAGCCGGGCATCGTCGGGAGCAACAGGAAGCAGCACTCCACAATAGGACAGAGTCCTCGAGAAAAACAAAAAGGGGTTGCTGCATTGCAGCCCTTTTTCGTTAGGCGATCCTTGTTAAGCCGCCGCTCTCTTGGGTTTACTGGCGGAAGACCTCTGAGGTTTCGGGCGGGAACATATCATCGGGTACGCGCATTCGACGGCGCATTGTTGACAGAGCCAGAACCGCTCTTGTCGTCGGATAACGGGAGTGTTTTGCTAGCAATTCTCCGGTTCCGAAGTAGGTGAATCGTCGATTGTAGGCAGGGGCGCATCTCGCGACCATTTTGATTCACTCCGAGTTCCTAATTCGTAATCGAACAGCCGCTTTCCTCAATGGTGCTGAAGGTAAGCTGTCTAACTGACGATATTCAAAGCGTCAACCTCTGCCGACGACAGTGGGTTGATCAGCGTTCCGGAGAGACAGTTGCTGGTTGAACTGTTCGGTTCGCCAGAAAACGATCGAGAACTCGAAAGCCGAGCAATATTGTGAGAATGGCCGCCATGATCTCCGGCCGCGTTAGATCTCGCTTCACAAGCCACCAAAAGTGGACGCAACCAGCAATCGCGCTGGCGTATATCAGCCGATGCAGGATTTGCCAACGCTTGCCACCGAGCAGGCGAATGGACGCCACTGTCGAAGTAAGCGCCAGCGGGAGCATGAGCGTCCACGCTGTCATTCCTGCCGTGATGAACGGACGTTTGTAGATATCTTTCACGATCTCATGCCCATCGAAGAACTTGTCGAACCACAAATAGGTCATGAGGTGAAGACAGCCATAGAAGAACGCGAACAGACCGATCAAACGGCGGAAGCGAATCAGCCAGTTAATGCCGCTGATCTTCCGCAGAGGCGATATCGCGAGGGTTGTAAGCAATAAGTAGAGCGTCCAATGGCCAGTCGACAATGTGACTTCACTTAACGGATTGGCTCCAAGCTCATCGTGAGTTGCTTTCCACGCCAGAAGACTTACCGGGGACACGCAAAGACCCCAAACGATCACTTTTAGGACGACGATCGAGCGACGTGGCATTCAGTAGTGCTTTTTCAAATCCATGCCGTTGTAGAGGCTCGCGACCTGGTCGCCGTACCCATTGAACATGAGAGTTGGTCTTTTGCGAAATTCACCGATGCGACGCTCGGTCGCCTGGCTCCAGCGGGGATGATCGACGTTGGGATTTACGTTCGAATAGAACCCATACTCGTTTGGCGCTGCTTTGTTCCAGGCTGTGGGAGGCTCATAATCGACGAAATCGATCTTGACGATGGATTTAATGCTCTTAAAGCCGTACTTCCACGGCACAACGATGCGGACGGGTGCGCCATCCTGATTCGGGAGCGTCTCTCCATAAAGACCAAACGTCAGCAGCGTCAAGGGATGCATAGCTTCGTCCATGCGAAGGCCTTCGGTGTAGGGCCAGTCGAGAACGCCGGCGCGCTGACCAGGAAATTGGCCGAGGTCCATAAGCGTGGTGAACATCACGTACTTCGCCTTCGACGTCGGTTGGAGTTGATTGATCAGATTGCTCAGAGAATAGCCAACCCACGGAATCACCATCGACCAGCCTTCCACGCAACGATGTCGGTAAATGCGATCTTCGAGCATCGCCAATTTCATCAACGAATCAACGTCGTAAGTCTTTTTCTCTTTAACCGCGCCACCGACCTTCACGGTCCATGGACTGGTGCGGAACTTACGTGACAGCTCAGCCGGTCCATATTTGTCAGTGCTGAATTCGTAGAAATTGTTGTAGTTCGTGATGTCCTTAAATGGCGTCGGAGTCTCACTTGTGCTAAGTGGGCTTTTGGTAGTTGTGAGCTTGCTGTTGGCGCTCGCAACCTGAAACGGCTTTCCCATCTCGAAGCCCGCAGTCGCCAGCGCAGCTCCAAAGACGGTGGCTCCGCTCATGAACTTGCGACGATCCATGTAGACGGACTTTGAGGTGATTTCGGACGAGGGTATATCTGACGGTTTCTTGATGAGCATGGATTACGACGCCCCGATTATTAGATTCATAAGAAGTACGGTCGTGACAGGTACATAGATTATCAACCTCCCAGCTTCAATCTGGCAGCTAGAAGCCAACAAACACGGGCTCGGGATGAAGCTGCACTCCAAATACTTTCAACACGCCTTGCTGCACTGTGTTCTTGAATTGCACGATCTCCGTTGCCGTTGCGCCACCTCGATTCACGATGGCGAGCGTGTGCTTGCTGGAGATTCCAACTCGACCATTGCCGAATCCCTTGTGAAAGCCTGCGCGCTCCACTAACCAGGCTGCTGAGATCTTTACCTGCCCTTCTGGGGCAGGGTACCTGGGAGGCTTCTCATCCTGACTTTGGGGCAGAGAGGCGATGCGATCATATTCAGCGGGTGACACGATTGGATTCTTGAAGAACGATCCCGCACTGCGGCTGTTCTCATCATTCGGAGTAATCAGCATGGCCTTGCTGGCGCGAATTTCGCGCACTGCCTCACGGACCTGCAAGAGAGTTGGGCTCGAGTCTGACGCAAAATAACGCTTCAGATCGGCATATTCAATGCGAGGCGCACCGCCAGGGCGAAGCGCATAGGTGACATGCGTGACGATGTAGCGTCCTTTTTGCGATGTATTGAAAATGCTCGTGCGGTACAAGAAACCGCATTCAGAGTTCGACATCTGCCTGGTCTCACCTGAGACGACGTCGATGGCACGAACTGTAGTGATCGTTTCTGCTACTTCCTGCCCATAAGCGCCCACATTCTGCACGGGTGTTCCGCCTACAGTTCCCGGAATTCCACTCATGCACTCGATGCCTGCACAGCTCTGTGCCACGGATTGCGCCACCAGGTCGTCCCAATCTTCTCCGGCACCCGCGGTAAACAACATATTGCCGTTTTTCTTCCCCGTCTCGATTCCCGTAATGGAAATCTTCACGACTAATCCAGGCCATCCCGAATCGGCGACGACTAGATTACTGCCTCCCCCGAGAACAAATACTTCCAGGGAGTGCTCCCGTGCGTAAGCGAGCGCATCCTGGATCTCTGTTTCATTCTGTGGTTCTGCGAAATAGCGTGCGGGGCCGCCAACTTTGAGCGTCATATACGGAGCGAGCGGGATGTCTCGAAGGATTTGCACTGAAGATGAGATTACCGCATTGGGTGATTTGGACTCGCAGGATAAGCAGAGAGATCCAGCTATGTAAAATGAATTGTGAGGCATTTAGTGGAGGAAAAGAATGTATCCAGAAATTATGGTCATGCCGATGCGAGAGGAACTCACTCGTCTTGGAATCAAAGAGACGCGCACGGCTGACGAAGTGGTTAGCGCCGTGAAACAGCCGGGCACAACCATGGTTGTGGTGAACTCGATCTGCGGATGTGCCGCGGGTAAGATGCGGCCGGCCGTGCGGGCGGCGTTGCAGAATCCTGCCAAGCCGGATCATACGATTACGGTGTTTGCTGGTCAGGATCGGGAAGCGACTGACAAAGCCCGCACCTACTTCACCGGATATCCGCCGTCATCACCCTCCATCGGGCTGCTACGCGACGGCGAGATTGTCTACATGATGCAGCGTTCAGATATCGAGACCAGCGATCCGCAAACGATCGCGCTCGAGCTGGCTCGGGCGTTCAACCAGTTTTGTGCGAAATCTGGGGTTAGGTAATAGCTGAGCGCCGCGCGGTGCGCGGCGCTCAGCTGTTTTCAACTGACTTTCGCTGACCGATTCCGTACAGGCTGAGTCTCAAACGGACATTTGGTCCCGAACATCTTCTCCCAGCACCATCCCTAAGTTCCTGCATCGTCGAATCGTGCGAGTTACGGGCTTTTGGCAGCGAACGTGCGCTGATACTCTGCACCCCTATCTCATCTCCGCTTTGCAAGAGGAGGCGTTGTGGCCAAGGTTGAGCGGGTTCGACAGGTTCTGTCATCCCCATTCGGTCCGGAGGAACTGAAAGATCAAACCGCACAGGGCTGGAAAATCGTTGCCATCGAATGGGAGCGCGAAGTTCCTGAAGCAGCCACGCCCGCAGCCAAGACCGGCGAGGAGCCTCCGTTCGGCTTGCAAGTTGTAAAGGACTCAGATCAGCTTGAGGTGAATCCGACCGAGCGAGAGGCGCTATTCCTGATGATGGAGCTTACGGTGCAGGAAGGGCCGTACTCCCGCATCGCCGACGAACTCAATCGCCGCGGTTTTCGCACACGCCAGGGCTTCAAGTGGACTCCGGTCTCCGTGTTTCAAATGCTTCCGCGACTCATCGAGGTTGGTCCGCGGATCTTCTCGACTGAGGAGTGGCAGGAGCGTCGGCGGAAGCTGAAGGCGGCTGGCCTCTAAGCCTTCTGGTCCAATACTGAGCGCAGGCGCCCATATCCCGATCGGCTCACCGGAAGCCGCGTCCCATCGCTCAGGATGCTCAAGTGCGTGTCCTTTCCGTAAGGCTCGATCTTTGTGACTCGCTCCAGATTCACGATGTAGGACCTGTGAATTCGTAGAAACCGGGCCGGATCGAGCGACGTCTCCAGGCTGGAGATCGTTTGCTGCTTCAGGTGCTTTTTTCCCTCACTGGCAAGCGCAACATAATCATCCTGCGCCTCCGCGTAATCCAACTTGCCGATCGGAATGATGTGTACTCGCGTGCCATCGCGGACGACGATGCGCTCGGCGAACTCCCCTGGGGCTCGAGTTGATGCCTTCAGATCGGTTGCCGGGGGCAGCTTTCCGCCGATTCTCTGACGAGCGCGCGCGAGCGCTTGCTCAAATCGCTCAGCGCCAAACGGCTTCAGGAGGTAGTCCACTGCATGTACTTCGAATGCTCGAAGCGCATGCTGATCGTAGGCGGTTGCGAAGATCACCGCCATGTCGGTTCCGATCAACTCCAGCACCTCAAAGCCGTCGAGCTTCGGCATCTGGATATCGAGAAAGAGCAAGTCAGGTTTCAGCTCTGTGACCGCCTTAACTGCTTCAAATCCGTTGGCGCATTCGGCCGCGACTTCTATTTCGGGATGAGCTTCCAGAAGCTCGCGAACCACCTGGCGCGCCAGATCTTCGTCATCGACGATGACCGCCCGAATCTTCCCTCCGGTCGCCGTCATGCGTGCACACCCTGTCTTTCTGCGGGGAGCGTGAGACCTACATGGAATCGTTCGCCATCCTTGTCCACAGAGAAGCTGGCATTGGTTCCGTAGCGCGTGTCGAGACGCTGACGCACATTCGCGAGACCTACGCCACTCTTCCTGCGAGCGGGAGCCTCTGGATCAAAGCGATTTTCCACCTCGATGCTCACGTTCGACTCATTCGAGCCATTCGGGCCATGACTTGCTCCCACTCGAAGCTGAATCCATCCGCCCTCTGTGAGGTTGGCGACGCCATGTACAACCGCGTTCTCAACCAGCGGCTGAAGGATCAATGGGGGCACCATGCAATCAAGAATTCCTGGATCGATCTGCTCTTCCATCTTCAGGCGCGCACCAAAGCGTATTTTTTCAACGGCCAGAAAGGAATGAATGAGCGACAACTCTTCTTCCAGCGGTATCAGCGCCTTTTCCCCGAGTCCTAGTGTTGCGCGGAGAAAGTCGGCAAGCGCAATGCACATCTCACGAGCACGCTTTGGATCGCTGCTCGTAAGCGCACTGATGGAATGCAGGCTGTTGAAGAGAAAGTGTGGATTCACCTGCGCCTTAAGGGCGCGCAACTCGGCGTCGCGAGCGAGAACACGAGCCTGAGACTCACGCCGTTCAGCCTCGCGTGAGGCCTCCTGGGCCAGCAACACATAAAACATCGCGACGGCCAGCAGGTACAGGAGAACGCCCATCGCTACAAAAACTGGTATGTCCCTGACGACTTTCTGGTCGAATCCCTGCAGACTCGGCAAACGCGAAAGAGCTGAGGCGAGTGCTCTGGCGGTTGCGGCCCAGAAGGAGGCGACGATCAACGCAGCCAGCAGATGAGGGACGAGCATTCCCATGAAGCTCGTGTCTTCCAGAGGTATCCCGCGACAGGAATACCACGCAGAGAGACAAATGAACGCGTAGAAGAGAGACAAGGGAAAGAAGAACAGACCAGACTCGAATTTATCGATCCCGAAGTGATGATAGGTAGCTACGTAGAATAGAAGCTCGCTCAATATCAGCCATGTGATCAGGTAGAGCCCCAGCCGGCGCGGATATCCGAGGATCGGATGCATGCCTAATAACTCTTGACCTCGATGCCTCCGAAGATGGCGGCGCCACGAACGACAACGGTCTTGACCGGTCTGTCAGGACGAGGAACATGCCTTGTTTTATCGACGTAACCGCCGAAAATTCCAAGCCCTTCCACCGACACCTTCCACCATTCCGGGATAATGATCTCGCCACCTCCGAAGATCGCGGTCGCGTCAATGACGAGGCGCTCGCCCTCGATCTCCGCGCGCGATAGGTCGATCTTGAAGCCGCCGAAAAACGCGAGCAGGTTCCCCCCTTCGCCGATGATTCCCTCGAGCCGTCGCTCAATGCCGCCAAAGATAGCTACCGAGCTTAGCGGTGCGCCGGCAGCTGCTCCTCCTGCAGCGGGGTTCAATACCCGAGGGAGACAAAACCCCGTTCTCCCTTCCCGCATTTCGTTGGCCTGCCATGCCAAGAGCAGCCCAGCCACAATCATGAACAGTGGCCAGAGTTGACCGATGCCCCAGCGGATGTAGCCAAACTCATGCAGGATGAGCAGGGCTCCCAACGAGATGAAGAAGCCACCCCATATCTGCTCGCCGGTTCCGTTTGCTTCTATCATGCGAACGAAGCCGATGATGCAGAAAATTACGGGCCAGAATCGCCACAAAATACCCGAGTCGACGATGCCGAACCGGTCGAGAAGCAGCACAACCCCGATACCGGCGATCACCAGTCCGGAAACCAGAGTTCCGGTTGCTGCTCTTCGACTAGTCGTCATCTCGTCCTTCCACGCGGGCGTGTTCACAGTTCACCGCCTGGCCTTCTCGGGAACGAACAGCAGAATCACACCTACCGAGATAAGCAGCAGCGGCCACCATCTTACGAAGTCTCCTGGAAGATTAAAGCCTATTGTGAAGACATTCAGCCGGGCGAGCAGCACCAGGGTGCCGATTGTGGCAATGACGATCCCGATGAGGGTGTCGCTTGAGTGGGAGGGGAGGCGGTTGCCGTTCATAAACATCTCCTCGCAATGAGTACCGTTGTTCACGAGACTCAATTTAGGCACCCGCGATGGGAGGGTCATGGGCTTTTCGGTGAACGGCGGGTGTTTACCGGCAAATGACGGAGCCGGTCGGAGAGTCAATTCTGGGTCTTTGGGGGAACACTGTGGCACATCCGCCCTCGGCTGTGTCTTTTGGATGAAAGGATAAGACTCAGGACCGCCGCGCCCCTCGCGCGGGTTTTGGATGATAAAGCGATAAGCTCTACGGAATCTCACCACCAGTCTTGTGTCGTTAACAAGAACTCGCGCGAGGGCGCGCGACGGTCCTGAGTTAATCGCAAGGCTCAAAACAACGCCAACTGTTCAGCCACTTTCGCCGGGATGTACTCACGGATCGGTCCGCGCGGCCCAGTAGCGCCAATTCCATATTTCTTTTTGAATTTGTTCATGAGCGCGCTCAGATGCTTGCGGTAAGTCTGGGATCCAAAATCACGCTCACCGTACATCTGCTCGTATTGCGGTACGAGATCAGGAAAGCGTTCCTTGATGAATGGCAGGAATATCGCTCTCGAGCATGGTTTCAAGAAGAGCGGATTAGCCAAGATGTTCGTAGCCTTTGCCTCCGCCGCAGCCTTCACTAGAGCTTCCAAGTCTCTGGGTTTGTCGGTAATGCCCGGCAGAACTGGCGCGCAAATCACTCCGGCAGGGATTCCAGCCTCGTTCAATCTGCGAACCGCATCGAGCCGCAGATCAGGCCGCGGTGCCCGAGGTTCAGTGATACGGGCAAGAGCGATGTTCACGGTGGTGACGGTTACATGGACGCCGATCGTGTTCCGCGCAGCAACTTCCTTCAGCACATCGATGTCGCGCAAGACTAGGTTTGACTTGGTCACAATGCCAATCTCCAACCCGCCATGGCGCGCCAGCTCTTCCAGAATTGAGCGCGTTACGCCATGCCGACGTTCGGCCGGCTGATAGGGATCAGTCGCCGTCCCGATGGCAATCTCTTCGCCTTTCCGAACCTTCTTTAGATCGCGTCGCAAAAGCCATGCTGCCTCGTCCTTGACGAAGATCTTGTGCTCGAACTCATTCGGATCGCGCAGCTCCATAAACTCGTGGGTGTATCGCGCATAGCAGTACTTGCAGGCGAATTCGCAGCCGCGGTAAGGATTGATGGTCCAGGTGAAGGGCAGATTACGACGCGAATCGCAGCGGTTCAGGATCGAGCGCACGGGAAGCGAGAACAACTCAATCTTATGACCGCTATCAACATGCTCAGCTTCGCTGGCAAGCTTGGCTATGCCCACGAGATGAGGCTCTGGCTTACTCGGATAAAGCGGGAGGGAAGACATAGTGCCTTGGGCATTATTCGCTTTATATTCGCCCTACGCAGTATATCAAAAAGGCTTTGAACACGGGGACACGAACGACCAGAGCCCGCTAACTCATCCGCTACCGCGGACGATCCCGCCTCATTGGCCTCCGTCGTTAATTGATTTTCTCGATTCGGAGCTTCATTCCGAATTTCGGTCGTAAGGTAATGACCGGCAGCAGTTCCACGCGGGTTTCGGGCACCACCGAGAACTTCCAGTTCCTAGCTATGTTGGCTAGCAGGAGTACACCTTCCATCCACGCAAATGATTCTCCAATGCACTGGCGCGGTCCGGCGCCGAAGGGGAAATAGGAGAACTTGGGGCGTGTAGCTCGGGCTTGCGGCGTCCAGCGTTCGGGATCGAAGTGCAGCGGATTTGGATGCCAGCGCTCATCGCGGTGAGTGATCCATGGCGAAGTAAGCACGAGAGAATTCTTGGGAAACGTAATTCCAAATGCCTCGTAAGGCTCAACAACAGTACGGGCTATACCCCACGCCGGCGGATAAAGACGCATGGACTCGCTGAGTACCATTTCGGCATATTTCAAATTGGGATAGTCCTCCGCAGTCGGCGGACGGTTGCCGAGAAGTTGATCGAGTTCGCAGTTGAGGCGCTTGGCGATCTCGGGATGCTGCGCCAGTAGGTAAAACGTCCATGTCAGCGCATTGGCCGTAGTCTCATGTCCAGCAAGTATCAGGGTTAGGCATTCATCCCGAACCTGATCGTTATCCATGCGCTCTCCGCTGTACTCTTTGTCTTCGGCCGCAAGCAACATTGAGAGAAGATCTCCGCGATCCTCTCCGCTTCGCCGCCTCTCCTCGATAACGGGATAAATAATTCGATCCATTTGTGCGCGCGCTTTTTTCATGCGCAGCACCGGCGGAATCGGCAGCTTCTCGAGGATTTCCGAAAATGGCAGAACTGCGAACTTGAATAATCCCATGAAGGTGTTGAGCGCGCGGCCGATCTCCTGCGAGTCGCGTTCGATGTCCGTGTCGAATAGAGTCTTGCCGACGATGGCCAGGGTGAGCCGCATCATCTCCTGATGAATGTCAATCACCTCACCGTTCTTCCAAGGTTGCTGATGTCGCTCTCCATACTCCACCATGGCGCGTCCATATCCGGCGATGCGCTGCCGATGGAATGCGGGCTGCATGAGCCGGCGTTGGCGCAGATGAAAGCCGGCTTCGCTGGTCAGCAATCCATTACCTAGGACAGAGCGCGAACGCTGCATCACACGGCCTTGATGATGATTGCGCGCGTGTGTGATCAGCATGTCCTGTGTCATGTCTGGATGGAAGAGTATGAAGACCTGACGTCCTGCAGGACGATAGCTAACCAGGTCTCCATAACGCCGATGCAGCTCCTCCATGTAAAGAAGCGGATTGCGCCGCATGGCAAAGAGTGGAGACAACGATAAAAATTGGCGCGGCCCCGGAGCGCTCTTTCTTGTCAGCTGGGCAGCAGAGCTCATGATGCGTGTGTTTCCTGAACAGCGGATTCTTCAGCGGCGGCTTCTGCCTTCGCGAAGGTGATTTGATCTTCAGACAACAACGTAGACGCACAGGCACACAAATAAGTCACGGCGATGATTCCATAGGCGGTAGTCAGGCCGATGCGGTGCGCCGAAGCTGCCACGGCGAACGCTAGTCCAAGCTGAAGCAGCGTGCCCATGAAATAAAACGTGTTCTGCGTGCGTCCCATCAAATGCGGCGGCACGAGTTCCATGAGGCTCGTGCTAAGCGATGTGCCACCCAAGCCGCGCGCCGATCCCATCAGAAAAAACAGAGGCGCGGCGACAGCGAGAATGCGTGAGTAGGGTGCGAGGAAAACACAGCTACCGAGTACCAGCATGCCAAGCCGGATGCTCGCGCGCGTGTGCAGACGCCGGATTACCCAAGGTGCGTACAGCGTACTGATAAATGCGCCGGTCCCCCATGCGCTGTTCAGCCAACCATAACCAACAGCGCCGCCATGCAGAATGCGGTCGTCCAGTGGAGCCGTAACAATGCCTTGCGTGAGCATTCCTCCCATAAAGAGCGCCATGCTGATTCCGACCAGTGTGACTGCGGGACGATGCCGCAGGTAGGCAAGTCCCTCGCGCAGTTCATGCAGGAAGCGGTCAAATGGATGCGCATTCTCCAACTTCTTGCTGAGAGATTCCGGCTTTGCAACCGTGACGCGTCCTTTGCGAACGAACAAATAACAGGCGATCGATATGACATAAGTGCTGAAGTCGAGCAGCAACACTCCGCCGAGATGAAGGTGGTTATAAACGAATCCGACCATTCCGCCCGCGATCAGCCAGCCGCCTTGCACGCCTGCCATCAGGAAATTGCTCGAGTCCGCGTATTGCGCCTCCGGCGTGAGCTCCTGAATGAGCGCGGTCACCGATGGCCAGAACATCCAGAATCCAGCGGCAACGAGGGTGTTCATCAGATACAGTTCCCAGAGTTGCACTTTGCCGGTTAGCGCGAGGATTGCAACGAGGACAATGACGATTCCGCGCGCGGCGTCCAGGAACATCACGACGTGCCGGCGGTCTTCGCGGTCGATGATGACGCCGGAAAACGGCAGCATCAGCAAAGCAGGCAGACTCTGCAGAATGACGACGGTGCCCAGCGCCATCTCCGAATGCGTGACTTGCAAGATGTACCAGACGACAGCAGCCGTGTTCATCCCGCTGCCAAGCATCGAGATCAGATTTGCAATGAAGATGAGGCGCAGGCCGCGCTGTCGAAGGATTGCCCGCATGAATTGAGAGTAAATGATTCTCAGGCGGTGTCGCTCCAAGGCTTCGAAGCGGCGCAGCTATACTGCTAGAGCGCTTTGATCCCTTACATCCACCTTGGGCCAGTGACGATCGGTAGCTTCGGGCTGCTGATGTTGTTCGCCTTCCTCGCGGCCTATTTCGTCCTGCGCGCCGATATTCTTCGCCGCGGATTGAAGGCAGATGCTCAGAACATTGTTACGATCTGTGCTCTGTTTGGAATCGCTGGCGCGAAGCTCTATCACGTTTTTGAATCGCCCAGCGATCTGTTTGCGAATCCGCTGGGTGAAATATTCAGCCGTTCAGGCTTTGCTTGGTTTGGTGGGCTAATCGGTGTCTTGCTTGCGCTGTATCTCCTCGCGCGCAGGTACAAGCTCTCGTACTTGGCGATGCTGGATGTTTGCGCGCCTGCAGCTGCGCTCGGTTACGCGGTCGGACGCATCGGCTGTCTCACTTCTGGAGACGGAGATTACGGCACACCCACGTCTCTGCCTTGGGGCATGAGTTTTCCAAATGGATTGGTGCCGACAACCCAGCGGGTTCACCCCACGCCGATCTACGAAGCAATCGCGGCCACGTTGATCTTCTGGTATCTATGGCGACAAGGTGCGAAGTCGCTGCGTGGACCGCGTCCGATCGGCGAGGTAGCAGCGTTGTACTTGATCTGGATGGGCGTTGAGCGTTTTCTGGTTGAATTCATTCGAATCAATCCGCGTTCCTTTTTCGGACTCAGCAATGCACAGGGTGCCAGCCTCGCATCAATCGTTGCCGGTATCGCAATCTTGGTATCGGTGAACAGAACATTCCGTAGCGACAAGGGCGAGCACCGTATTCTTCGGCACTTCGAGGAGCGCGGAGATGTGCTCCAGACCGAGTATCACCGCGCTACGCCGGAGTGTCCGCATCCAGAACGATGGAGCATGTACGACTCGATGACTGCGGAGGTCGAGGTCCTTGAATTTCTCCGCAGCCTGGTGCGGACGGTGAAGCCCGAAACCGTCGTCGAAACCGGTACTTTCATGGGGATCAGCACTCTGTGGATCGCCGAGGGGCTCAAAGCCAATGGCTTCGGCAGAATTATCACTTGCGAATACGACGCGGCTGTGTACGTCAAAGCGAAGGAACGGATCGACAAGTCCGGACTATCGAGTTGGATCGATTGCAGGAACGAATCGAGCCTGGAAACCAAAGTTCAAGGCAGCATCGACCTGCTTTTCAGTGACAGCGATCCTCCTCTGCGCGAGAAGGAGGTGCGCCGTTTTCTGCCAAACATGAACCCCAACGGGTTGATCCTCATGCACGATGCCAGTTCTCATCTGAAGACCGTCCGGGAAGCCGCCTTGAAAATGGAGGAGGAAGGCTTGATTTCTGTAGTGCTTATGCCTACTCCACGGGGCTTGGTCGTCGCCCAGAAGCGATCCGGCCGAAAATAATCTCGCCAGCAACTCTCTCCAGCAGCTCTCGATTGCATCTAAAGCTGGTCGAAGCGTGCCGCACGAATTGTGCAGTCCGGTCGCGGCGAGATTGCTCTACAACCAGGAGTGGGTTATGGTCCAGGCGTCAGCCGCTTTTGGAATGCGGGAGACTGCGTCCTCCTGCATACGACAGTACTTCGAAACGGCTGCCGACCAACTCGGACTCCATGCCGAGATGCGCAGGCTGCTTTCAGTTCCATTTCGGGAGCTGACCGTAGAACTACCGCTGCGACGCGATGACACCCGCCTTCAACTTTTCCGTGGATACCGTGTGCAACATAACGGCGTACGCGGACCCTTGATTGGCCCGATCCGCTTCGAGTCTGGCCTGGAGCTGGAGACTCTTCGCGCAGCGGCGGAATCGATGACCTGGCGCTGCGCCGTCGCCAACGTGCCGTTCGGCGGAGCAGCAGGCGGTGTCGCTTGCGATCCTGCGATGCTCAGTCAGGGCGAATATGAGCGCCTGGTACGCCGTTATGGAGCACGACTGCGGGAGATGCTGAGCATCTACCACGACGTGTGTGCACGGGGCCTAAATACTGGGGCAAATGCGATGTCATGGATTGCCGAGGAGTACTCAGCGCTGCAGAAAGATGCGATTGTCCCAGTTCTTGGAAAGCTTTCCCAAAATGGGGGTTTGCCGGATTCGGATCGAGTCGTCGGACGGGCTATTGCCGCGCTGATCGTCCGCGCTGCCCAGGACTATGGAATCTCCATCTCGGGACTTCGAGTGGCAATACGATCGTTGGATCAAACCGGTTTTCATACCGCAGCTGTTCTCGATCAACTCGGCTGCGTAATTGTGGCGATTTCCGAACCGCGGGGAGGCCTGCGCTGTTCAACCGGCATCAATATGGAATCCCTGGCCGCTCACTTGCGTCGTTCAGGCTCGCTCCTGAGCTTTGAAGGCGCCGCCGAGACGATCGATGTGCACGCCCTGGATTGTGACGTTCTTGTGATTGGAGCGCGTGAGGGAACTGTGAACATGGCGGCGGCTACCCAAGTACGCGCTGGGATCGTTGTTGAGACTTCCGAACTGGTTGTGACACCCGACGCGGATCACTACTTCGCGGGGCAGGACATCCCCATGATCCCCGATCTGGTGGGTGGTGCCGCTGCGATACTCGCTGCGAACGCCGAATGGTGCAACAACGTCCAGCGACGATCAGCGAAGGAAGAGAAGATTCAACAGGAAATTGAATCCGCGCTGCTGAGAGTCTATGACCAAGTTTATGATCGCAGCCAACGTGAGGGAGTTGGGTTACGGACAGCAGCTTATGAGCTGGCCGTCGAGCGTGTGGCACGGTGCGAACGTGTGCGAGTTGCGTGATTAGCAAATTCAAGAGCAAATCGTTTCGGTACTCAATCTCAATCAGAGCTGGTTTGTTTTTATCCGAGGATTCTCAGGAACCGATTTGGACTGTTTTGGAAACCAGGAAATACCTCCACCAAATCCTGATTCCCAAGATGGCGATACACCATTTCGCCAAGCACTTGTCGAAAGTCGGTAGTTAAGGCTAAGTCGCGTCCCTGATATAGCTGCGATTGCTCAAGTCCGGGCCAACGGCCGTACACTCTACCGCCGCGTACCGGTCCGCCTACGACGAACATTACGTTGGCGTGTCCGTGATCGGTGCCACCGGTTCCATTCTGGCGCGCAGTGCGGCCAAACTCGGACATTGAAACTAGCACCGTGTTCTCACCAAGGTCTCCGAGGTCGTTCCAGAATGCCGCGATCGATTGAGAGAACTCGCGCAGCAGATTTGCGAGCTGTCCCTGGGTATTGCCTTCGTTAACGTGATGATCCCATCCGCCTATGTCGGCGAAGGCTACCTCGACTCCCAGATCAGCTTTTAGCAATTGCGCTACCTGACGCAGGCTGTCGCCAAAGCGGCCGCGCGGATAATTTGCTCCGGGAGCTGGCGTGTAACGGGCCGGGTCTGCGGACTTTAACATCCTGACCGCTTCGAAGGTCTCTTGACCCGTTCCGTGTAGCACGCTGTCCACGGATTGTGCATACATGGCTTCGAACGTGTTGCTGATTGGCGCAGCGTTCGGGTTTCGTCCGCCAACGCCAAAGTCGTTAATATTGCTGATGGCGACGGCGGGGAACTTTCCGGCCAACGTTCGCGGCAGCGCGGTACTCAGTGCTACAGCCCCAAAAGGGGAATGCTGTTTCGGATCGCCCGTCTGCATGGCGCGGTTCAGCCATCCGTCTTCGGTAGACTTCAGTCCCGGGGTTCCTGACTCCATGAAGTCCTGCGCATCGAAGTGAGAGCGTGTCTCGTCCGGAGAGCCCGCCGCGTGGATGATCGCGAGATGTCCCTGGTCCCACAATGGCTTGAGGGCGTCCATCGAGGGATGCAGGCCGAAGAAGCCGTCAAGATCAATAGCGGAAAGCTGCGACGTCGAGGGGCGTGGAATGCTAATCGTCGGGCGCATCCCGTAGTACGCCTGCTCTCCGTGTGGCACCACGATATTCAAGCCATCGGCGGCGCCGCGTTGGAACAGCACTACCAGCCGTTTCTTGCCGGTGATCGGCGCGGTTGATCCGTACACTGCACGCGTCAGGAAACTTGGAACCGCAGCGGTGCCAACCAGCGCTACTGCGCCGCCTTTCAGGAATGCTCTTCTTGTGATTGCCATAACTACTAACTCCTAGCGCTTTCGGTAGAGAAGTCCGCCACGGCGGACATCTCTACGCGAATCTTAACGGCGTTGAAACTCCGGTGAACCCAACAACAATCCCGCGATCAGCCGGTAATTTGTGCCTTGAGCCGCCGGAACATTATTTCGCGCCGCTGCCTGCGGATCGTTCAACTGATTGAGGATCGTTGTGTGCGTCTGCTTGGAAACGTCACCGTCTAACAGTGCGGTCTCGAAGTTTGCCAAAGCTCCCGCAGCATCGCCGGGAACTTGGTTCTGATCGATGGCCGCCGCCGGATTCCATTGAATTCCCGGCAGCTTTCCGCTTGCCAGCGCCAAGCCAAAATTCATGCGGTTCAGAAGCGCAGCGGAATTCACCCACGCTTCAGCTTTCATCGAATAGCCGGTTGGAGGCTGCATGCCATAGAGCGGCATACCCAGCTTCTGCAACTGGTTATTGAGAGCTTGCGGATTGCTCACATCCGCGCCCGACGCGCGCACCGCCGAGACAACGAATTCAAGCGGCGTCTTTACCTTCGCTCGATATGCTTCCGGAGCCCAGAATTCAGGCGACTCGTACATCGTGCGCAGAACTTCGCGAATGTCTCCATCCTTGTCGCGGAACGTCTTTGCCATACGCTGAACCAGGGACTCCGGCGGATCGTCTGAGACAAAGCGCATCGCCAGTTTCTTTGAAATAAAGTGCGCGGTGGCTGGGTGATGCGCCAGCATATCCAGGGCCTTCATGCCCTCGCCTTCACCGCCTTCCTTGAATTCTTTGCCGAGGACCTTCTTTTTCCCGGGCTCGTGCCTGCGCTCATCAAACTTGAATTCACCACCCTGCTGCGGCTTCTCGATGCTCCATCCAGTTAGAACTTTCGCCAGCTCAGTGACGTCCTTTTGCGTGTAACCGCCATCGACGCCGAGCGTGTGCAGTTCCATGATTTCGCGGGCATAGTTCTCATTCAGCCCACTCGGACGCTTAGCTTTTTGCTGCGGCGTTTGCTCGCGCCGCGGTCTCGGAGGCTCATACACAATCATTCCAAACGGGCCGCGCCGCAAGTGGCCGCGTCCCGGCTGTTGGCCGCCAAAGCGCGCCTGATCCGAGTTCGGTCCAATACTCTGCCAATTGTCGAGATAGAACAGCATCGCCGGACTCTTGGCGGTCGCAACCAGCAAATCCTTGAATTTGCCCAGCGCGCGTGGACGAATCACATCGCGCTCGTAGGAGGTGATCATGTACCGATCAGGACCCTTATTGATGAACACATTGAAGTGATTCATCCAAAAATCGGTCATCACTTCATCGAGCTGGCGCTCACTGTAGATGGCGCGCAGCAGCTTTGCCTGCGTGAGTTCTCCCTGCACGACCGCTTGCGGATTTACTAATGCCTGCAGCGTCTCTTTCTGCTGCGGAGTTAATCCGTCGAACATTCGCTCGCGTTCTTGCGGATTCAGCGATCGGGCGACGGCCCGCATGTCATCCGGAGGCATCTTCATCAAGTCCTTGAAGCGTTGATCGGGAGGCTCGCTCACGAGGGAATCTGCGCTGAGCGGGGCATACATTCTGTCTTCGAGCTCGCGCCCGCTGCGCCGGGATTTTCCTTGATCGCCGGACTGAGCATTAGCGTCCGCATTGTTCTGAGCGTCGGCTGCTTCCTGCTTGGCCTCTTGTTTTTGGCGCTGGCGATCCATGGCGGCTTCGTAGATAGCCTTCTCCTGCGGATCGCGTGGGATCGATGCTCGTCCGTTCTCCACCATCTTGATCACCTGCGGTGGTGGAAAGTTCTTGACGATCTCGTTAGTACTCATCTTGAGCGTGCGGAAGGGAGCCAGCTTTGCTTCAAGCTCAGAATCGTTGATCTTTTCCGGATACAGTTGTTGCTCGAACCATTTGTTGATGCCCACTGCCTGGATTCTCTGCAGATCGCCGGGACGGGGACCAAATGTGAACCGGTTCAGCACATGGATGCCGCGCTTCTGCTCGTCCATCTGCATGGCGGCAGCATTCATTTTCTCGGTTGATTTCTTCTTTTTCTTTTCGGCGACAAGGCCAAGGGTGGATAGCAGAACCGTGGCTAAGAGCAGCCAAGTCCAGAGTCTCTGATTCGAGCGCATAAAACCATCTCCGGCTGAAAAATACACCAGTTCTCAGGCTGAATAAACCCAGGCAGGGACGAAAGTTGCCCGCCAGTTAACCCTGGGGTTGTTGTCCGAAGGCTTTCGCTGCTTGTGGAAATCGGGGGCCACCCGCCGACCCAGCCCGAAGAGGGCGTTTGGCGGGCTTGGCTGCTAACAGCGAATTTCGAGATTCCTGCGGATCAAAATTCGCTTTGACCAGCATGAACACTGGGGCGGCGCAAAAATCTGCCCCGAATTAACAGCGAAAAACAGCGAATTAACAGCGTATCCAGAATCGATACAGGGGTGCTCCGATTGGACTCCGACGGCGGCTGGGACTGGGGCTATTGCCCTGTAGACCGGGTCAAAAATGCGAGGTCAAATCAGCAAATCGATCCAGCTTAAGCAGACGTTGCCCTGCTCTTGTAGGCGAAGCCAGTTCTTCGTGTTCGAGCACCCATGTCATGTCGTGTGGCACAAAGACAGCGTGAAGGCCAGCCTCGAGCGCCGGATTCACGTCCGAACGCGGACTATTGCCGACCATCCAGGTGACATCGGCGTCGAGGGCGTACTTGTCTGCGACAGCGTGATAGGCATTCGCGTTCTTTTCTGCGACCACTTCTACCGCTGCGAAGTAGTCTTTTAATCCGGACCGTTCAACCTTCGAAGTCTGCTCGGCAGGATTGCCCTTGGTCATGAGAATCAAGTGATGCCTTCTGTCGGATAGGTGCCGAAGTGTTTCCGGAACTCCAGTGATGATCTCGACCGGATGCTCAGCAATGCGGAGCGCGAATGCCCGGATACGTTCGTGCAGCTCTTCGGTGAGCTGTTCGACGCTCAGGCATGCAAAAGTTTTGCAGAGAGCGTTAGCGAAGCTATGAATGCCATAGCCGTGCGTTTTGATCGATTCGCGCTCGACTTCGTTCAGGCGGGCGCGAACCTGCTGCGGAGTGAACTCGTGATGATTCAGAAATGAGATGAAATCAGCGATCGCACGCTCGAAGTAGACGTTGTTTTCCCAGAGCGTGTCATCGGCATCGATGAGCAGCGTCTGTGGGCTTCCATTTGGGAGAATCGACACTCATCGAGGATAAATCAGCTTCGTAGATCAGCGGAAAACCCCATTTGAACACGGAGGACACGGAGAGGAGGGAGGGCATCGTTTTTAGAATTCCTCTGAGTCCTCCGTGCCCTCCGTGTTCGCTCTTACGGTTTTTGCGTCGGACGCAGCAGAATTTCACTGGCGAACGACTGAGGAGCCTGCGTCACGACCATGCCGACCACATGCGCTACGTCAGCGGGCTGAAGCATCTTGCTAAAGCTCTTACCTTGATGCGGACTCAACTCAGTATTTACTGATCCCGGGCAAACGACAGTCACGCGAATATTGTGAGCGCGCAGCTCTTCGGCAGCCGAATACGATAGCCCGTTGAGTCCCCACTTGGATGCGGCGTAAGCTGCGCCATTCGGCAGTGGATTCTTCCCGGCAAGCGAGGAGATGTTGATGATGTCGCCGCCGCCGTTCGCAATCAGCGTCGGAGCAAAAGCGCGAATCATGTAGTACACGCCACGGAGGTTGGTGTTGAGGATCTTGTCCCAGGCATCTGGATCAGTTTGGTGGAGTGGCGCGGAGAATCCACCCACGCCCGCGTTGTTGATTACGATCTTAAGTTTCTTTCGCCGATCGGTCAGCTTGTCGGCTAGTTGTTGAACGTCTGCGAGTGAACTAACGTCGCTGGGAATACCCTCGCACTTTCCGCCGCTCTTGCGAATGGTCTGCGCGGCTTTCTCGAGTTCGTCACGCTTTCGTGCAGTGATCACAACATCAGATCCGAGTTCTGCAAGTTTCGCCGCGATAGCTAATCCAATCCCACGGCTACCGCCGGTCACCACAGCAAGCTTACCTTCCAATGGGCTGCTCACAAATTTCCTCTTTCCGCTCAGCCGATCTTGGTTCGCTTCTCGACCATACCTTCCCAAACATTCCAAGGGAGCACAGCGCGCATTAAGTAGCCGATCTTGGCGTCTTTTCCCGCACGATAGCGCAGCCGTGGATTGGGATCTTGGGCGACGTGAGCAATGAGGTGTGCGACCTCTGCAGGATCTGCCATGTCTCGCTGGGTCTCCTTAACGCCCTCAACGTACCTCCGGCTGCGTTCCTTATTTGGCGAACCCTCATCTGTTGAGCCACGGCTTACAACAACATTGCGCGTCCAGATATCTGTCTTGTAAGCGCCAGGTTCGATCAGCACGACTTTGATTCCGAGCGAGCGCAGTTCGATTCGCAGCGCTTCGGTCCAGCCTTCGAGCGCATGCTTCGAAGCGCAATAGCTTGAGACCATAGGCTGACCGATCAACCCAAGGATCGACGACAGCATGATGACGTGCCCGGAGCGTTGCGCGCGCATGGTTGGGAGAACAGCCTTTGTAATAGCAACTTGACCAAAGAAGTTGGTCTCGAGCTGCATTCGCAGTTCGTCCAAGAGGACGTCTTCCGCGAATCCGCCAACGGCGAAGCCGGCGTTATTCACCAGCACATCGATGCGGCCGTGATCGCGGACGATCTCTGAGATTGCGGCAGGAATTCTTTCGAAGCTGGTTACGTCAAGCTGCCGCACGTCAACTTGCGAGATCAGATTGTTTCCGGCAGCGGCCAGAGCATCGTCCAGTCGCGCGCGGCGTTGGGGATCGCGCATTGTTGCCGCTACGAAGAATCCCGCTTTGGCGAGTTCGACAACTGTCAGTAAGCCGAATCCGCTCGAGCTGCCGGTGACAACCGCGACTTTGTTTTTGGGCATGCGCGAGATTGTAGCTGCAAACCGAGGAAGGCGAACACCCTGCAACTTCGCTCAGGCTCGGTCACGAAGTTTAAAGGGGAGGTCACGAAGGTTGCCATCGTGATATTTGGCTTCGTGACCTCGATGTTGCCTTGTGTCATTCGTGTTCGCTCGGGTAGTGGGTCAGTTTAACTGACCACTACCGTTCGCTCTTCTCGGTTTGCAATTCACAGTTTGATACGAGAACATAATCGTTTTGCGTAAGCGATAAAAAATCATCAGGAGAGATCGGCTAACAATGGCGAGAGAGAAGAAGAACACCGGTGACAGAATCGCTCCGGCCAAAGGCAAGCTGGGCATCATGATTCCCGGAATGGGAGCTGTGGCTACGACGTTCGTTGCTGGAGTGGAAGCCGTACGTAGAGGTCACGCGAAACCCATCGGTTCGTTAACTCAGATGGGTACCGTGCGCCTGGGCAAGCGCACCGAGGGCCGGGCGCCCAAGGTCAACGACTTTGTTCCGCTGGCCGATCTCGAAAGCCTCGTCTTTACCGGGTGGGACGTCTTTGAAGACGACATGTACACAGCAGCCAGTAAGGCGGGAGTAATCGAGAAGGAGCTACTCGACAAGGTCAAACCATTTCTCAAGTCGGTGAAGCCGCGTAAGGCGGTTTTCGATCGCCACTATGTGAAGAAGCTGGATGGTAAGCACGTCAAGTCGGGCAAATCAAAGATGGATCTGGCGGAGCAGGTCCGTGCCGATATCCGCGATTTCAAAAAAAGTTCGGGCGTCGACCGGCTCGTCATGATGTGGTGCGGGTCGACCGAGATCTTTATGCAACAGACTGCAGCTCATGCCTCAGTCAAATCCTTTGAGAAGGCTCTTAATGAGAGTAGTCCCGAAATCGCGCCTTCCATGATCTACGCCTACGCGGCCATGATGGAGGGAGTGCCTTTCGCGAATGGAGCACCGAATCTCACGGTCGATATCCCGGTGATGCACGAACTGTCGCGCCGAAACAACGCGCCAATTTGCGGCAAGGATTTCAAGACCGGCCAGACACTCATCAAGACCGTCCTTGCTCCCACGTTCAAGGCTCGCATGCTGGGTGTGAGTGGATGGTATTCCACCAACATCCTCGGGAATCGTGACGGCGAGGTGCTCGACGATCCCGAGTCGTTCAAGACCAAAGAAGAGTCGAAGCTCGGTGTGCTTGAGCACATATTGCAACCGGAGCTATACCCGGAGCTGTATGGCAACATTTTCCACAAGGTCCGGATCAACTACTACCCGCCGCGCGGTGACAATAAGGAAGGTTGGGACAATATCGACATCTTCGGATGGCTCAACTATCCCATGCAGATCAAGGTTGATTTCCTCTGCCGGGATTCCATCCTTGCTGCCCCAATTGTGCTCGATCTAGTCCTCTTCCTCGATCTCGCTCAGCGTACGCCCGAGTTACAGGGCATAGGAATCCAGGAATGGCTAAGCTTCTATTTCAAGTCGCCGATGACCGCACCGGGACTGTATCCAGAGCATGATCTTTTCATTCAGTCCATGAAACTGAAGAACACCCTGCGACATATGCGCGGCGAGGAGATGATTACGCATTTGGGGTTGGAATACTACGATTGACGGAGCGCCGAAGGCGCGACATTCTTGTAGCCCACGTGCGAACAGCCGTGGGTTCGTGCTGGAATCCCTGAGAATTCGGACAGCAAGGCCTCCTCATCCTTCCGTCGTATGATGTGCATCTCATCCAGAGATGCGCGCCCACTCCGATCTCCGAATTCGGCGCCGAGCATCGTCCCTTCGGGCGCTTTTTCTTACTGTTGTTTTGACCGGTGCCCTGCCTCTGTTCGCCACAAAGGGTGTGTTTCAAGGACTCGTCGTGGAGGGCACGAAGCGGGAGGCTGGGCGATACATTTATGTGGCTGGGCGAGGCGGCTCCATGAGGCGCGTGAATATCCAGAAGTGCCGAGTGCGTTTTGGCGCCGATGTGCCACCTTCCCAGAGGGTTGCGAACGCCTTCGAGTCCTTGAAGGATAGCGCTGAGGTTCGCGTCACTGCGGAGCAGGGGAACGACGGTGAATGGGTAGCTTCCGACATAGTGATCCTAAAGTTGCCGGCGATCAACAAGGCACGGCTGCTGATCTGAGAACCGGATAGTCCCCCTGGAAGTACATGTACTGCGAGTCTGACGCTTGCCTTCGGGCGTACACTTAATGTGAGTGCGTCGAAATCGACCACACGGAATTATCCTTGGAATTATCCAAGGTTGGACCGAAACTTAGCCGCAAAAGAGGCGTCTAAGAGGTTAGGCCTTTGTGTCTCGAATCGCCTCACTTGAACGGAGTAAAGGATTTATGAAACACCTGGCAAAGTGGATGCTGGCTGGAATTCTGGTGAGCACGCTTTCGGTTCTCCCCGCTAGTGCTCGGTCGGACAATCCCAAGGACGATCCCAAAGATCCCAAGACCGAGCCCGTTCCCACCATGGAGAACGTGAAGAAGGGCAGCCTCGACGATGTCAACGCGATCGGTAACCGCGACATCGGCAACAAGGGCCTCGGAAACTGGTATTCGATCGAGAAGGAAGTTTCCATGGGCAAGCAATATGCCCAGCAGGTTGAACAAAGCGCCAAGCTGGTCACGGATCCCGTGGTTAACGAGTACGTGAACCGAATCGGCCAGAATCTGGTTCGCCATTCCGATGCCAAGGTGCCGTTCACGATCAAGGTTATTGACGATGACCAGATCAATGCCTTTGCCCTTCCGGGTGGCTTCTTCTACGTAAATACTGGTACGATCCTCGCTGCCGACGATGAGTCCGAGCTCGCCGGAGTTATGGCGCATGAAATAGCCCATGTTTGTGCCCGCCACGCCATGCGCCAGATGACGCGCGCGAACTGGGCGAACTTCGCCACCATTCCGCTGATATTCATCGGTGGTGGAATCGGTTATGCGGCTTATGAAGCGGCTGGAATCGGCATTCCGCTTACCTTCATGAAGTTCTCGCGTGGATTCGAAGCGCAGGCTGACTATCTGGGTACGCAATACTTGTATGCTAGCGGCTACGATCCGCAGTCCATGGTCGACTTCTTCGAAAAGATTGAAGCCACCGAGAAGAAGAAACCCGGCGCTCTGGCAAAGGCCTTTGCTTCTCATCCCGCAACTCCAGATCGCGTCGAGCACACGCAGCAGGAGATCGCCAGAATCCTGCCTCCGAAGGACGAATACGTAGTAACCACTTCGGAGTTCGATCAAGTGAAGTCGCGATTGGCCGCCCTCGAAAACCGTCGCAAAGTGATCGACGACAAGGACACGAGCAAGCCTTCACTGCGTCGTGCCTCGAACAAGACTGATAAGGATGGCAAGTCAACTGACGATGATCGTCCAACCCTGCATCGTCGTGACAACAACGACTGAGTTTTCATCATAGGAAATGAAAGGCGGTCCGTTTTGGACCGCCCTTTTTTCTTGTCACGTGCGGAGATTCGGCTGCGGGCCCTTCGCCGGGTGTGCCCTACAAGTCGATAAATAACGCTCTGCTATGATGCCCATCTTATGGGTGACCAAAGCGGCCAGCAAACTGTAGTGAAGAGTAAGTTTCGCGTGCGTGATTACATGACCAGCACAGTAACCACTCTCACGGTCGACGCACGGCTGTTGGACGCAGCCTTACTGATTCGCAGAACTGGAAAGCGCCACGTACCGGTGGTGTCGGCTGATGGGAAGGCGATCGGAATCATCAGCGATCGCGATGTTTCGCGGCTTGCTCCCTCGGTCCTTTCCCAACTCAGCTCGGACGAATACAACAAGATTTTTGAAGGTACGTCGGTCACGCAGGCGATGACGAAGGACCCAATCACAATTCATCCCGACGCGCCTGTGCAGCAGGCAGTTCACATCATGATCACGAGGAGGTTTTCGTCGGTATTGGTCGCGGAGTCTGACGGAAAGCTGGTGGGAATTATCACTGTGACGGATTTGCTCTCATTACTCGATCGCGTGCTAGCGACGGCTGATCAAGTGTGAATCCAAGGCTGGTCATAAACGGGCCTTCATTTCCACAAGGGCGCCTGGTTACCAAATATTGATTCGTATCAGGGGCACCGACTTGGAGTCGTGCGGAAACAGGTTTCCTTTTCTCGGGCTTTCAGCCGACGGTTTTTCGCGATGATGGTTCAAAAGGTCGACGATTCGTTTGATCAGTCGCGACACAGCCTCAGGGGCTAAAACCAGATTCTAGACGGTGTCAGTCGGCAGGACCGAAAGTCGATGCCCTGACACGAGGCAAACACAGCCGCTGGAGCTCGAGAACAAGAGTGGCAGTTGCAAAAAAGAAAATCGATGGACCAATCAGGTCCATCGATGAGAAGAAGCAAATCTAAGATTAGGCAGTTTTTGCCAGTGAGGTGACTGTATCTGAAATTGAAGCGACTTTCGATTCATGCGGAGCTGAAGTAAGCACCTTCATCTCCTGCCAGTCATAAGCGAACTCTTTTCCGCAATCGAGACACACCACATACGTCCCAGTTTGGGCCGCGGCCCCGGATCGGCGCGAACCCTTCGCGGTCCTAGGGAAACTATAATTTCTGTGCCAACAACCGAAGAACAGATTGACCAGACTCATCACAAAACCCCTTGGGATATAACAGCAGGAAGAAAGCCTTTATTATCCGGCTACTCTCCTTTGTCAAAACATTAGATTCAGCGGAGCTGAATTTGGTTCCTTAAGCTTTCGCTACTTTTTTGAGTGCGACTTTTGTGCCAGCGGAGTAAACACGGAACTCCATCCAGAGATGCTGTGGAATTCATAATTTATTGATGAGACTGGACTTAAGCGTGTTCGTCTCAGCACTTAGCGGGATGAGACTGCAAAATTGTTCCGAAACGGACGGCTAACGTTCACACACACGCCAACTCACGTCAGTTCCGTTCCACGGGTCTCGGGAATGAAGATGGCAACCAGAGCCGATAAAAGAAACGCGGCGGCACAAACGTAAAACGCAGAATCGAGCCCGTGCTGCTGACCGATTTTTCCGATGGTGAAGGGCGCGATGGAACTCAACGCCCGCGCGCCGTTGTAGGTAAAGCCTAGCGCGCGCGCGCGAACGTCGGTCGGGAAGAGTTCGCTCCCGATGATTCCCGATCCGGAAAAGAAGCCCGTGCCGAAGAACGCTACGATCGCGCCTAGCACGAGCAGTACTGCCGGTTCTCGTGCAGCGGCATACAGGGGAACGAATGCAGCAGCCATCATTGTGTAAAGGATTAGCGATGGACGTCGTCCTAGACGATCCGCCACCCATCCGAAAGTAAAGTAGCCGGGTGCCATTCCCACCAGGTTGAGAAATACCAGCAATGTTGTTGTATTGAGCGCGCCGAATCCCCGACCGCCTTGCTCGACGGGAAGTGAGAGATAAGGGGGAATCCAGGTAAACAAGCCCCACCAGCCGAACATGCCGAACATGTTCATCAGGAGCAGCGTGACTGTTTTCCGTCGATATTGGCGGCCGAATAGATCCAGAAACTTGATTTGGGGGGTGGCCGTTGTCGGCTGACTACTAGTTTGCCGTTCCTGCCACAGTTCCGATTCGGGAACTCCCTTCTGAATCCATAATGTGACGAGCGCCGGCAATACGCCAACGAAGAAGACGAATCGCCAGCTTGTTCGCTGCAGCATTACACCCGCCACGACGGCGGCTAGGGCGTATCCCAGGGCCCAGGAGCTTTGGACGCAGGCAAGAGCTCGAGCGCGAAGATGAGTTGGCCAGGTCTCTGCGACCAGGGTTGCCCCGGTGTTCCACTCACCTCCCATGCCAAGGCCGAGCAGAAAGCGCACACAGGCCAAAACAACCACCGAAGTCGCTAGTCCGCTGGCAAAGGAGCAAACCGAATAGGTGAGGATGCTCAACATCAGAGCTCGTGTGCGGCCAATCCGGTCGGCGATGAAGCCGAAGAGCACGCCTCCGATGCCCGAGGCCAGTAAGGTGAGCGTGTTCAGCAATCCGGCGCTCTGCTTGCTCATGTGCAGGTCGCGCATGATGTACGCCACGACCAGCGAGTAGAGCATTACGTCGAATGCGTCGAGCATCCACCCGAGAGCGGCGGCGACGAGGGTTCGACGTTGTGCGGGGTTCGCTTCCGCTATGAACGAGAAGGGGTGGGGCATTGGAAAGTAAGCGGAGAGATTAGCAGAGTTGTCTCGTGGTGGTCTGGGGAGCATGGTTGGTTTTGCCATCTCTTTAAAACTGTCATCCTGAGCCCCTGGGTTGGGCGAAAGACCTCCCGCGATGTTTCGGACTTGATTGCTCTGTCCTGGCTTTTTGGCCAGAGGTTCTCGTGAAAAAGCCGGGAAACGGCGATTAAGTCCGAGACCTCCTGGGAGGTCCTTCGCCCAAAAAGGCTCAGGATGACAATCCCTACGCGGCTAGCCTTTTCAGGCCGGGCCTACTTTGGGCGGAGCCACAGCCATGAGCGGCTGTGCCACACAACATTCCAAGGCCTTTGTTTGTGGAAAAAACTCGTCCATGTTACTCTGCTAGAGAGACTTAAAGGACTCGAACAAACAATTAGGAGTGTCACCAGCTTCAGTGTTAGCTAGAGAGCGTAAACAGAGCGTCATTACCCGGTTCCGCACCCACGATAACGATACCGGCAGCCCCGAAGTACAGATCGCGGTGCTTAGCGAACGGATCGGTGAATTGACGGACCACTTTAAGACACACACGAAGGATCACGCCTCCCGCCGCGGTCTCCTGATGATGGTCAGCAAGCGTCGCCGCCTGCTCGACTACCTCAAGAACTACGATTCCGAGCGTTACAAGGACGTAATCCAGAAACTCGGCATTCGCAAGTAACAGGACCTGGGGCGGTCATTCTCCGCGATTTTGGCCGCGATTCGAGCGAACTCGATTTGGCCAAAGTGTAATCGTTTCCCGCGAAGATCGGCCCGCTCCTTCCCGAGCGCGCATGATGCCGACCGTTGGTCGAGACCAGCATTGCCGTCAGCCCTACACCATTCGTCTCGATTCTTCGCCGGTGGAAGGTACAGGCACCTGTCCACCCGCCCCACTGCTCCGACGCTGCCGCTGGCAGCCCTCCAAATGAAAAGAGGAATTCATGAAGCAAGACGCAGCCGTTGAACTCACAGGCGGTAAGCGACTCGAATTTGAAACTGGTCGTCTAGCCAAACAAGCTCCCGGTGCTGCTGTAGTCAGGATCGGTGACAACGTTGTACTCGCTACGGCGGTAGCGGCTCCTGAGCCCCGCGAAGGACAAGATTTCTTCCCGTTAACCGTTGACTACCGCGAATACACCTACGCCGGCGGACGTATCCCTGGCGGATTTATCAAGCGCGAAGGCCGGCCCAGCGAGCGTGAAATTCTCACCGCTCGCCAGATCGATCGTCCAATCCGCCCTCTCTTCCCGGAAAACTTCAAAAATGAGACTCAGGTGATTGCGCTGGTGCTCTCGGCGGATACGGAGAACGATCCTGACGTCGCTGCGATCAATGCCGCATCGGCAGCATTGGCCTTGTCAGATATCCCATTTGGCGGGCCAGTTGGTGCAGTGCGAGTTGGCCTGGTCAACGGGAACATGGTTGTGAATCCGAGCTACGCGGAGATGCGCGACAGTCAACTCAACATCATGGTGGTTGGCACGAAAGATGGCATCGTGATGATTGAGTCGGGCGCGAAGGAAGTTACGGAAGATCGCGTGGTTGATGCGATTGACTTTGCGCACGCGGAGATCAAGAAGATTGTTGCGGCGATCAGCGATTTGGCGTCGCATGCTGGCAAGAAGAAGCGTGAGATCGCCGCAGCTGAATTTGATGACAAGTACTTCCGTGAACTGAAGTCGCAAGTAGGCGAAGCGCTCGCCGATGCGCTCGACACCAAAAAGTATCCCAAGATCGAAAGCTATACCAAGGTTGCGGAGATTAAGAAGGAACTCAAGTCAAAGCTGCCCGAGGACGACGAGGCAGGTGCTGAAAAGCTTGAGCACTACTACGAAGTTCTGCGCGAACGGCTCTTCCGCGAGCAGGTGACAAAAGATCGTATCCGTCCCGATCGCCGCAAGTTTGACGAGATCCGCGCGATCACAATCGAAACCAGTGTGCTCCCGCGCACTCACGGATCGGCGATTTTCACTCGCGGCGAAACGCAGGCATTAGTGACGACCACTTTGGGGACTTCCGACGACGTGCAGCGGCTCGAGAATTTTGAAGGCGAGAAGAAGAAGAACTTCATGCTGCATTACAACTTCCCGCCTTTTTCGGTTGGGGAGACAGGCCGAATGAGCGGCGTGGGGCGTCGAGAAATCGGTCACGGTGCGCTGGCTGAGCGAGCCGTTAGCGCCGTTCTGCCCGACGAGGCTGCCTGGCCTTACACGATGCGGGTGGTCTCTGACATTCTGGAGTCGAATGGATCGTCTTCAATGGCTTCTGTCTGTGGCGCGACCTTGTCGCTCATGGACGCGGGCGTGCCGATCAAGGCGCCAGTGGCCGGAGTTGCGATGGGCCTGGTGAAAGAGGGCGACGATTACGCCATCCTCACTGACATCGCGGGCGCCGAGGATCACTACGGCGATATGGATTTTAAGGTCGCCGGTACGCGGCAGGGAATTACTGCTCTGCAGATGGATATCAAGATCCCCGGCATCACCGGACAGATCATGCGCGAGGCTCTGGAGCAGGCGCGTCGCGGACGGTTATTCATCCTCGACAAGATGCAGGAGGCTCTCCCCGAGTCACGCAGTGCGGTGTCGAAGTTTGCTCCGCGCATCCATACCCTGCAGATTCCTGTCGACAAGATTCGCGACCTGATCGGGCCCGGTGGTAAGGTCATCCGTGGAATCGTCGAGCAGACCGGTGTGAAGATTGATGTTGAGGATTCGGGCAAGGTGAATGTCGCTTCCAGCGATGAAGCGGCAATGAGCAAGGCTCTGCAGATCATCGGTGACATTACAGCGAGTCCCGAAGTAGGAAAAACTTATCTTGGGAAGGTCGTTCGCTTGGCAGACTTCGGCGCGTTTGTCGAAATCTTTCCGGGAACCGACGGCCTGCTGCACATCAGTGAGATCGCGGAACATCGCATTAAAGATGTGCGTGACGAGCTGCACGAGGGCGATCAGATCCTGGTGAAAGTGCTGGCGATCGAAGGCAATCGCATTAAGCTTTCCCGCAAGGCGATCCTGAGAGAACAGCGTGCAAAGATGGGTGCGCAGGCTGGTGCGGCAGCAGGTTCTGAAGGCGATGGAGCTGGAGAGCATCAGGAGGCAGTGACTCCCAACGGTGGAGACAGCATCACGATCGAGGGCGGAGCTGACTTCACCGAGGAAGACGAGCCCAACTTCAATCGGGCTGAAGGCGAGCCAGCACATGCCGGCCAGGGCGGAGAGCGCCAGGGAGGACGTCGTGAGGGCGGCCGTCCAGGTGGGCGAGGACGACGCCATCATGGACGTGGCCGTGGTGGTGATCGCAACCGTGGTGGTGGTGGCGGAAGGCATTAAGGAAGTCATAAGAAGGAATGACTCCTTCGACTTGACAACCCTGTCATCCTGAGCCCGCCTGGGCGAAGGATCTCCCGCGATGTGTCAGACTTAAGCGGAGTTTCCGGGCTCTTTCACGAGATCACCATAAAAGTGCCGCGATGCCGCAATATGTTTGAAGAATTCCGGGAGATCCTTCGGCCAAAACATGGCCTCAGGATGACAAATGTTTATGAGAGGAGACGCGAGTCTCCTTTTGTTGTTTTCACGCTGTTATTTGGGGCGAAATTCTGATTTTCATCTGAGCTTGCTTCGATGCTTCACCTGACTCGCAAACACTATTTTGCCTATGCGCTGATCTGTCTTATCTGGGGAAGCACATGGGGCGCGATTCGCCTGCTCGTTCGTGATGTGCCGCCCTTGCGTGCAGCGGCAATCAGATTCTTTTTGGCTGCGATCATTTTGCTAACGATCGTTCTTGCGCGAGCTAGAAACTTCAGTCTTCGTTCCAGAGAGTGGCGAGCGCTGATCATTCTCGGAATTTCGATGATGGGCGTGCCTTACGGTCTGCTTTTTTGGGCAGAATACCGCATCAGCTCCTCGATGACGGCAGTTCTCTTCTCCACGTGTCCACTCTTTGTTGCGCTGTTCACGCCTTTGATGACTCGCACGCATGTACCCAGGCGCGCCGTGTTTGCCATGCTGATTGCATTAGGGGGAATTGCAACGCTCTTTTATACAGAACTCTCCTTATCGGCCTATCTGCTCCTTGGGGGAGGAGCTGTCATCGGGGCAGTCGTCACCAGCTCCTGGGCATCGGTGTTTGCCAAGCGCGAGATCGGCGAAGTGAATCCCCTGCTTGGAACGGCCATGCAGTTGTGCATTGGAGCTGTCGTGCTATGCATTGCGAGTCTTATTACCGAGCACGACCGTGTCTCGGAATGGAATTCGATGAGCATTCTAGCCCTCGCCTTCCTGACTATCTTCGGATCAGTAATCGCGTTTTCCGTCTATTACTGGCTGCTGGGAAGAATGCAGGCGTATCAGCTTTCGACTATCAATCTGGTTGTCCCGGTTGTCGCGATGGGTGAAGGAGCGCTGCTGCTCCGAGAACGCTTGCCGTTCTTGATGATCGCCGCTTGCTTGCTTGTCCTTGCCTCTGTCGCAGTCGTTCTGCGAGCTGAGGATGAGTCTCAATTGACACTGAGAGTCGATGCGAATGCCGTTTTGACTGAAAATCGTGTTGATGCTCAGCGTTAACAGCCATCTTGACCAGTTTCGTGCCTAAACTGCCGATATAGAATTCATCTACTGAACATGCACAAGCTCGGCGCGATTGCACTTACTCCCGGAGAACGCTTTGCCAAGGGCAAAGAGTACCGCAAGAGAGTACGCCGCGCGGATCAGGGCCAATGGAAAGCTCCCAAGAACCGCCCTGACGTTGCGCAGATGTTGCTGGTCAGTGCGCGGGGACGTCTTCGCGATCTCATCCCAATCAAGATGACGCGGATGGCAGCGTCGCCATTTGGATTCTTTCGAGGCGCAGCGCCAATCATGGCGGCGGACCTGGCTTCGATTCCGCACTGTGGCTTGGAGGCCCAGATCTGCGGCGACGCTCATGTCCGAAACCTAGGCGCTTACGCCGCGCCGGACGGACACTTGGTTTTCGACATCAACGACTTCGACGAAACCGTACATGGACCGTTCGAGTGGGACTTGAAGCGTCTCTCGACCAGCCTAGTTCTCGCGGGTCAGCAGTCTGGGCACGAGAAGAAAACGTGTAAAGATGCAGTGAGACTCTTCATCAAGTCGTACTGTGGTGCGATGTTGCGACTTTCAGAGCTCACGGTCCTAGAACTTACAAAATTCCAATTGCACGTCAAGGTCGGAGCAGTGCAGGCTGTGCTGCGCAAGGCCGAACGTTCAACTCCCGAACACAATCTGGAAAAACTAACCGTACGATCTGCAGGGAAGCACAAGTTTAAGGATGAGCGTCCATTGCTAGCTCCGGTTCGCTCGCAGGTCGCGAGGCAAGTGACCGCCGCGCTTACTCTCTATCAGCAGACGCTTTCACCGGAACGGCAACAGTTTCTTTCCTGCTATCACCCAGTGGATGTCGCTTTCAAAGTCGTCGGTACCGGCAGCGTGGGCACTCGCGACTACGTAGTTCTCTGTTTTGGCAACGGCGAACGCGATCCGCTCTTTCTGCAAGTGAAGGAAGCCCTACCTTCCTGTTACGCACGCTACCTGCCCTCATCGCAAAACTTCATCAATGAAGGCAAGCGTGTGGTCGACGGTCAACGACGGATGCAGGCCTACTCGGATCCGTTCCTGGGATGGACGTCGATGGGTGGTCGCGATTACCTTGTGCGACAGCTAAGCGATCACAAGGCGAGCATCGATGACACGCAAATGCAAGGAAATGGCTTGACGGAGTACGCACGAGTCTGCGGCGAGGTGCTAGCCAAAGGACACGCACGCTCTGGCGATCCAATGCAGCTTGCCGGCTACTGCGGACCAGGGAATAAACTCGACGATGCCATGGCCGAGTTCGCCGACCGTTACTCGGAGCAGACGATGCGGGATTTTGAGGCCTTGAAGAAGGCTATCAAGGCCGGGAAAGTTAAAGTTTCAGCCGCGAAAGTCTGAAGCTTCCTTGCTATGCTGTTGCTCCAGTCAGCTGTCCGCTCTTTTTCGGGAGCATCTCGCCGATGCGTTTCATCTGTGCGCCTACGCCGCGCAACTTCTCCTCGATACGTTCGTAGCCACGATCGATATGGTAAACGCGATCAATGATTGTCTCTCCGTCCGCGACTAGCGCCGCAAGAACTAGCGAAGCTGAAGCTCGCAGATCAGAAGCAAGCACGGCGGCAGCACTAAGCTGAGTCTTTCCACGGACAATTGCGCGGCGTCCTTCGATCTTGATATTCGCGCCCATACGCACCAGTTCCTGAGCGTGCATGAAGCGATTCTCGAAGATGTTCTCGGTCACAATCGACGTACCCTCGGCCTGCGTCGCGAGAGCCATGTACTGCGCCTGCATGTCGGTTGGGAATCCGGGATGCTCCTCAGTCACTACGTCAGCGCCACACAGTTCGCCATCGGCTTGCACGCGAACGGAATCCTCGCTGGTTCGGACCTTCACTCCACACTCCTGAAGTTTTGCCAGCAGCGCGCTCATGTGAGTGGGCTCGCATCCGGCAACGATCAGATCGCCTCCGGTGATTGCGCCAGCTACAACAAATGTCCCTGCCTCAATGCGGTCGGGAATGATGCGATGCTTTGCGCCCCTGAGCTTCTCAACGCCTTTTACGCGAATCGTCGATGTCCCTGCGCCCTCAATTCTCGCGCCCATTTTGTTCAACAAAGCAGCGAGATCAGCGACTTCAGGTTCTCGAGCACAGTTCTCCATCACAGTTTCGCCGTCGGCGAGAGTCGCGGCCATGAGCAAATCCTCTGTGCCAGTGACAGTGATTTTCTCAAAGACAATGTGCGCGCCCTTAAGGCGATCGGTCTTGGCTTCGATGTAGCCATGCTCCTGAGTGATCTGAGCACCCATCTTTTCAAGGCCTTTGATGTGCAGATCAATCGGACGAGCGCCGATGGCACAGCCACCTGGCAAAGATACGCGGGCAACTCCCATGCGAGCTACGAGCGGTCCGAGCACGAGAGTGGAAGCACGCATTGTTTTCACCAATTCGTACTTTGCTTCCGGGCTGCTTAGGTTGCGGCAGCAGATGCTCGTGCGATGGTGAGCTCGACCATATCCCAACTCGACTTCTGCGCCCATCGATTCGAGCAGCTTACGCTCGGTTTGAATATCGCGAACGTCGGGAATTGCTTCAAGGATGACCGGCTCTTCGGTAAGGATGGCAGCGGCCATGGCCGGCAGTGCCGCGTTCTTTGCGCCGCTCACACGAACCGTTCCCACCAGGGGATTGCCGCCTCGAATGACAAATTTATCCATTTTGGTTGAATACCTGGGGACTTCGGATGCTACGTCCTTGCGTCGTGGTTCCTGCATATCGGGGGAGTCATCAGGACCCGGTAAGTTGCGTTCTTGCTGCCGCTATCCGCTCGCAAGGAGCAGCGCGAAGTATGTTTGATGTTTAGATTCTAACCGCAGGAGGTTCGTCGCACATCCGACGTTCACCTCATTCGCGCGGTCATCTTATGTCGGAAGGCTTAGCACTTCCGGAGGATTCGATCGCCCGTCTTACGTTGCCACCATTGGCCTTGAGAAGACGCTTAGCCTGACTGAGGGTTGCGCCCGTCTTCATCATGATGAGAGCCAGGGGCACACTCCTGCCAGACCTATTCAAAGCATCTCTGGCGTGCTCGCGGTCTGTATTAGCAGCTTTGCTAAGAATAGTGATGGCGCGTTCGACAAGCTTCTCGTTTTTTGGCGACACATTCACCATAAGGTTGCCGTAGACATAGCCCAGCCGCGTCATCGCTCCTGTGGTGATCATGTTCAGAATCATCTTCTGAGCTGTTCCGGCCTTCATACGCGTGGAACCTGAAATGACCTCGGGTCCGACCTCGGCTGAGATCGCTATGTCTGCCGCTTGAGACAACGGTGAATCGGAGTTGCAAGAGACACCGATTGTCTTTGCCCCCTTTTTCCTTGCGTGCTCCACCGCGGCAATAGTGTACGGTGTGCGACCGCTGGCGGCGATGCCCACGACTACATCTTTTTTCGAGGGTTTCAATCTCGCGATGTCGCGCTGCCCCAATTGCGGGGAATCCTCGTTAGCCTCTATCGCTCGTCCAAGTGCTCTTTCTCCTCCGGCAATTACGAATTGGACCTGCCTGGGATCGGTACTGAACGTTGGTGGACATTCAGCGGCATCGAGAGCCGCAATGCGGCCGCTAGTCCCCGCTCCGATGTAGATCAATCGTCCTCCGTGTGCCAGAGCGTCAGCGACCGCGTCAATTGCCTGCGCGATCTGAGGCAGGGCTTTGCCTATCGCTGCCGCAACCTTCGAGTCTTCACCGTTAATGATGCTGGCAATCTCGAGCGCTGATTTAGTGTCGAGTGCCTGTGATGTGAGGTTCTGTTGCTCTGTGGCGAGGGACGGTAGAGGAGCAGCGATTTGATTTTTCGGCATCAGTTCTTGAGCAGCCCACCAAAAGGCGAAGGGACTATGTTTCACGATAACAGTTATGTCTCAGGTCGAACACGTCTACAGTCAACTGCTACACCGCCCGGGGCTGTGCCACAGGGAAACCGCTTTTTGCGATCACGAAATCTTCAACACTTCCTCCATGACCGCGTCGTGAAGGGCTGGTCGAACCTGCTTGATCAGTTGCGAGTGGTTATCGGGCCAAGTGCGGTTTGTAAGTAGGGTGACTGCTATCTTGCGTTCGGCGTCTATCCAAAGTGATGTGCCCGTATACCCGAGATGCCCAAAGGATCGCGGAGGGAAATGTTTGCCCGATTGCGACGGTGAAGATGGGGTATCCCAACCTAAGGCCCGCGATGTTCCCGCAGAGATTATTTGCCGCCGCGTGAAGAGGTCGATTGTCTCAGGACGAAACAATCGTGTTCCTAAACCCAGCATCGTGGCCGAAAAGTCCATGAGATCAGTCGTGTTTGAGAACAGTCCAGCATGTCCGGCAACACCGCCCATGACGCTTGCATTTTCGTCGTGCACCTCGCCTTGAACCACGCGGTGACGAAAATCTTGATCGTTGCGTGTCGGTGGAATACTGCGTCGTATCTCCCCCCTAGGCTGAAAGCAGGTCGATCGCATTCGTAGCGGAGCGAAAATCTCTTGTGAGCAGAAGGAATCCAGCTTGTTTCTAGAGATTCGTTCCAGCAATTCGCCAAACAGAATGAATCCGATATCGCTGTAATCAGAGTGAGTTCCTGGGTCTTGCTCAAGGGGAACTTGAAGTGCCAGGCGTAACAGCGACTCCCGGTCTTTGGCTTGCTGAAACAACTTCACATACGCAGGCAATCCGGATGAGTGTGCTAAGAGCATCTCAATTGTCACGAGCTTCCGACGCGAATCGGTCTGCTCAAATTCGGGCAGGATCTCGATGACGGGCCGCTGCAAATTGAGCTTGCCCCGTTCATAAAGCAGCATGGCCATCGAGGTCGTTGCGACGACTTTCGTGACCGAAGCGATATCGAAGACAGTCGAAAGCGTCACATCGTCTGAGCTGTCGTCGTACGTGAACTTTCCGACTGCTCCCTGAAGGATAGTAGTTCCGTCGCGGGCGACGGCGAACGCTGCGCCGGGGAATGCTCTTTGTCGGCAACCGTGGCTGAGGACAGCCAGAGCGCGTTGACCGGAATAGCCACGCGCCCTGCGAATCACGCATGGTGATGCATGGCCTATTACCTCGAAGCCGTGCGCTTGCGGTAGGTCGGTCACTTCTTGACAGTGTAAGGGAGAACTTGCAAGCAAATGATCCTCCGCCGTTCTAACATTGAGTCCCGATGTCGATAGGAGGCTGTTTTGAAATTTGCAATAGTGGTTCTATCGCTCGCCAGCATCGCTGCGCTTGCTCAGGAACCTCGTGGTTCAGGATTTCTTCCAAACTCGATTTCCATTGGTGCGGATGGAGATTTCGAATCGGCTCCGGATACCGCCGTGATCACGTGCGCGCTTTCGGCGCAGGAGAATACGTCACAAGCGGCATTCGATAGCGCCAGCCGTCTCGCCGAGCAGATGCGTCAGGCTCTCGGCGGTGCGGGCGTAGATCCCAAAACGGCAGAGCTTTCCCGCTACAGCCTGTATCCGGTCTTTGACTACAAGAATCCGAAGCAGAAGGTGATCGCCTACCGGGTGGGCACGAACGTCACGATAAAGCTCAAAGATTTCAGCAAGATTGGCCCCGTAACCGAAGCTCTATCCGGACTCGGCGGAATCACAGGTCAGAACATGAGTTATGACCTGGAGGAAATTGATGCCGCAAAGCAAAAGGCCATCGATAAAGCCTATGGCCGTGCCCGAGCTTACGCGGACACATTGGCGAAGACGAGTGGCAGGCAGTTAGGCGCACTGTTGTCCGCCGCAGTGGATACTCAACAAGCGATTCCGGTGATGCCTTACGCGCGAGTGGCAATGGCGAACATGGAAACAAAGGCGCCACCTCCTCCAACCGAAGAGTTTCAGGCCAGCAAGATCAAAGTAATGGCTCACGTGAACGCAGTGTTCGGGCTGCAGTGAAGCGCCCTGTTGCGAAGCTAGTTGTCCGGTAAGGCTAGCGAGGAGTTGGCTCCGGTGTTAGATGAGGCTTCTCTAATCGCGTTGGACCCTGCCGTGGAACCAGTTCCGATTTCGCTTCATTGATTCGTTGTTGTTCGAGCGTGATCGGACGTTGCAAAACCATTTCCACCGCAGTTCCTGTCGGGTAGTTGATTTCGTTACCTCGAGTAAAAAGAACTTCAGCAAGCCCGGCCGCTCCACCGATGCCGCTCCCGATCAGCGCTCCCTTTCCACCCCGCGCGAGAGCGCCGATGATGGCACCCTCAGCAGCAGGTCCAGCAATAGTGCCAGCATCCTTGCCTTTGGTGCCGTCAGCCTGAACGCTGCCCTCTTTATTGATCACGCGTCCGTTGTCAGCTCCCGGAACGTCGTTTACCGATCCGGGAACCGAGACTGTATAGCCACTAGGAAAGATCAACGTTGTGAAGTGGAAAAGAACTTCAGCACGGCCTTTAATCCGACCGGAGCGCTTCACATTGTCGATCACTCCCTGAACGTAAGTTCCCGCAGGGATGGCCATGGTGTTGTCGATACTCACGGGAAAACTTGTCTCAAGATAGACGCCGTCGCCTGGCTTGGCGGTCTTGGTGTTTATGCCGCTCTTGAGCTGCATCAGCAGCTTCTGTCCTGCAGGAACTGTGAGTGTCTTAGGAGGAGCAGACTCATTCGTTGCGGTTTGAGCAGATGCCAGAGAAGTGCAGAGCAACAGAGAAGAGATCAGACAGCGCATGGAGACCGCCTTTGAGTAAGGACGACCACTTGTCCGGCACATAATACGACGTCTTGGCCACATTGGTACATGCACATCGTAGGACTAACCCAATTAGGGAGCAGAAGTTGCGCGCGGAATCTCCTTTGCGAGTCCACGGGGCGACCACGATTCCATAATGAGTTTGGCGATGTGGGCTATGAGCAGCTCCGCAGCATTATCGTTGTTCCACGCTTTGTCCTGATTGTCGTAAGTAAAAGCCGAAATAATGATCGGCCCATTCTTGGAATAGACGGCGGCAACGTCGTTCCGAACCTCGTCCAGCGATCCGGTCTTGTTGGCGATGAGCGACAAGCCCTCGGAAGTATCGGATGTCTCTATGTAGTGAGGAACCAGGTTTCGGTATTGCTGGTTGCGCAGCATATACAGCATGGCGTCGCAGAGTGCCTGGTCTTTCAAGTCGCAGCGCACGATGCTCTCCATTACCTTTGCCATTTCTGCAGCGGTTGTCTTACCCAATCCAAACTTCTTCTGATCCGGAGGCATTGGTCCAGTCGGGGGTTTGAAGACCCTTTTATACAGGAATGTGTCTTTCAATCCCATGGAAGCGATACGGTCATTCACGTTCTTGATACCCACTTGATCGATAACGAGGTTCGTGGCCGTGTTGTCGCTCTCGACGATCATGAAGGTGAGCGCGTCCTTCAAGGTGATGGCTAACGGCGTGTCGAAGAATTGCAGGATTCCGGAACCTTGCACGATGTCGTCTTTGTGCAAGGTGATTTTGTCGGAGAGTTTGTGTTTACCAGCCCTCACCTGCTCCATTGCTTCAACCAAAATGGGAAGCTTAATCACAGATGCAGTGGGTACAGGTTTGTCAGCATCAATGGCAACTATCGCACCGGTTTGTAGATTTGACGCATAGAGGGTCAGCTTTCCATGATGCTGAGCCGCGAGGGTTTCGATTTTGGCCTGAAGATCGGTATCAGCCGAGGCCAGCATGGTAATCGGACAGAGAATTAGGGCGAGAGGTGCAAAGAATTTTCTCATCTGAATTTGCGAAGTTACGCGGTCTTGCAATTGACAGCTAGTGCCAGCAGCTCAGACGCGACTCGGTCCGTGGCATGGCGAACAACATTCCCTTCGTCAACGAAGTTGCCGGCAACGCATCGCACGCCGAGGCCCTCAACTTTTTCACGATCGACAACGATGCGACTGGCTCCTTCCAGAGCGTATTTAGCCTGCAACGAGTCGCTTATCGGAGCCGTATTAACGAGTGCGTAGTCAAAGATCGGGGCTCCAGCATGCTCGTAGAGTTTGCGGATGTGATCTGACGCCGTCAAGCCAAGACTCTCATTTGCCTGAGTCATAAGGTTGCAAACGTAAACCTTGATGGCTTTCGATGCAGCGATCGCCTCCGGGATTCCATGAACCAGTAGATTCGGTACGAGGCTCGTGAAAAGCGAACCTGGTCCAATGGTGATCATATCGGCTTTGGAGATTGCCTCGAGTGTCTCGGGCAACGGCTCGGCATTTTCCGGGACCATGCGCAAGCGAACTATTCGCAAACGGCTCGCCGTGATCTTTGTCTCCCCGAATACGGTCGAACCGTCATTCATTAGGGCTTCGAGTTGCACGTTTGCGATGGTTGAAGGAAAAATTGTGCCGCGGGTCGCCAAGATCTTGGACGATTCACGCACCGCCTCGGCAAAATCTCCGGTGACTGCGGTCAGAGCTGTGACAAAAAGGTTTCCGAAGTTGTGACCCTCAAGTCCACCACCGGTTTCAAAGCGGTACTGGAACATTCGTGAGAGCAGTGCCTCATCTTCAGAGAGCGCAACCAGGCAATTTCGAATGTCTCCCGGCGGAAGGATATTGAATTCTTTACGGAGCCGCCCACTTGAGCCGCCATCATCGGTGACGGTCACAACGGCGGTTAGATCACCGATCGCTGGAGCTTCGTCACTCGATGTCGGCGAAGGTACATCGATCGGGCTGGTGTGCGCGGCATATTTCTTCAACCCACGGAGAAGAGTTGATAGGCCGGTGCCTCCACCAATAGCAACGACCCGAAGCGGGAGCGGGATTGCGTGCATCCCGTCCATGCTTCGACCCAGGGAGGAAGATGCACTGGATTCAGAGGAGCTTCCACGCTTAGTGATGCTGGAGGGCGCCACAGTTCAATCCTAATTTAAGCCTTTAACCTAGGCGCGGACGAAGCTATTCGAAGCGAAGGTTGAGTGTGAAATTCAACGTCCCGGTTCCGACGGAACCTCCGGATACAGAAGCTCCGTGAAGCGAGGATCATCTGCCATATTCTTGAAGTCCGGATCGTTCCGTGCCTGAAAGCGGTTCGCGGTGTTCAGCTTGATGGCATCGCTGAGGTTGCGTAGGCAGTCCTCGGATCGGTTCGTCAGGCAGTCCAATAACGCCAAGCCGTAATACGCGAAATCGGCTTTGGGGTTTTGCTTGAGAATCTTCTCGAGGTGTTCCCGCGCTTGCTCGTATTCCCGTGCGTTGACGAGCGAGATCGCATAATCGTAGTGCTCTCCCAGCGTTTTGAAGGAAGTAGCACCACGGGAGAGTTGCTGGTTGCAGGTATTTAGATGAACGCGGGCGCGATCGGCGAGCTCCTTGCTAGGGCCGCCCAATACCTTCTCCAGCAGACCCTTCGCTTTGTCGAACTTATGCTCCTGCATCGCCTTCAGCCCAGACTCATAGTTTTGCACAGCCTGTGTATATTTTGGGTCGGGAGGCGGCGGAGCTTTGCTTGTAGAGGCCTTTTGCATTTGAATAACTTGCCCTGACTGTCGGCCAACTGGCTTTTCTATCTTAGATTTAGGTCCGGAACTCTTAGGTTTTTCTGTCACCCTGTTGTCCATCCAGTGGAACAATCTCCAGACAAGCACTTAAGGGGACGGAGTGCCAGCTGTGGAAATCGGTCTGTCTATGAACACGGCAGCGAACACACCGAACCGGTGCAGCGGCACAAAACTGCTTTTATACGCGGAGTTCTCAAGCTACGTCAAATCAACTAGGTGAGTGGGCCGTTCATTGTGCGCAGGTCGATGGTCTTGTAGTCGCCGCGCATGATGCCTTCTCGAATCTGGGTTGCGGTTTTGCCCTTTTTCGTCATTGCATACGCGTAGAAGGCCTCCTGCATGCACGTGGAACAGTGCGAGCCGTGATCGCCTTCAAAGCATGTGTGCAGGCTCGTGTGTCCGGCAGAGCGGTCACAGAAGCAGTAACAGGGCAGTTGATGGAGAACGCCAGGCACTTTTGCCGCAGCCTGATATGCGCGACGTTGGAAATCGTATTTCAGGTCCATTTGATCCAGCTGCGCGGCAGACGCGATCGGCACGAGCTTCTCACCTTTTGCTGGAGGCAGGGGATGGTACGCAGGGACTTCCTTATCCATGAACTGCGCGGACGTCGTGATCGCCAGCATAGCTACGCAAACGAGCGGAAAAATGCGTTTCATTTTGATCCAATGTTCCTACGAAATTCCAACTACTTGTAAATGCTGTACTGCTCTTGCGGCCGGTTCATCTTGATCGTGATCTGGTGCTCGGGTTGATTGATTTCGATGTCACTGCCGTAGGTCTGAAGTCCTGGCGCTATCGCCTGAATACGCATCTTTCCGTACGGAACATAGTTTAGAGAGGCTTTTCCATCGGGATCGGTCTTCAATTCGGTTCCGTTTTTGGATTGCTTACCGTCTTTGTTGACAGGATGCAGAACCACGCTGGCATTTCGGACGGGTTTGCCGTTGTAGCCGCGTACTACGAGAAATTCGACGTGGGCAACTTTGTCATCGGAAAAAGCACTCGTCGGCAGGAATGCCAGCGAAATTGCCAATGCTAGGACACATCTGCGCCTGTTAGACATCCGGTGTAAGCCTCATGGGAACCTGAATACATTGTAAGCGAATCACCGGGGCGGGCCACCAACTCACTGTAACCCGTGATCACTATCTGCGCAGAATTGGAGGGTGCGCTTCTTCGACGGGGTGCTTCAGGAGTGTGGGATGAGCTGAGTTGCCGTCGTCGATGGCGCGTCCTCGTGTCAGCCGGATTAGCCGGGACTTTACCTGATTGAATTCGCTCGTGCTGAGGATGTAATCGTCGCGCGCTGGGAGCATTTCGAGTTCGGCTTCCGCCCGGCGGATGCGGTCGTTATTCATCGGGTGCGTGGAGAAAGCCCGGGCGATGAATCCGGATTTCTGTTTTTCCTGCTCCTCTAGCTTCTCAAAGAAGTCCACAAAGGCGGTAGGATCGTAGCCTGCCGCGTATTCGTACTCTAGTCCAAGGAAATCGGCCTCTCGCTCAGAATCCCGACTGAATTTGAGAAATGACATCGGCACCATGATGCCCGATGCTTGCCGGATGGCAGCTCCTACTGGTCCTCCGACGAAAATCAGCGGAATGGAGGCGATGTTCCAGATGTCCTGCTTGGTTGCGCTGCGCGTAGCATGACGAGCTGCAACATGGGCGATCTCGTGGGCCATTACACCCGCAAGTTCGGCCTCGGTTTCAGCCGCAAGGAACACTCCGGTATTGACGTAGAAGAATCCGCCGGGCAACGCGAAGGCGTTCACCTGCTCGTCATCGATAACCTTGATCGTGAACGGGACCCTTGCGTCAGAGTGGCGCACTAGCGTTTGTCCAATGCGGTTTACATACTCCGTTATCACGGGATCGGTGACAAGCTTGGCTTGTTGCTCAACCTGCTGTGCGAGTTCTCGTCCAAGGGCTTGTTCTTTCTCAATCGAATAGAAATTGAGTTTGTTCCCAACGCCACGATCGCCAATGCGAGTGACGTCGTATTTCGCATCCTTGATACCCACGTTGGTGCTGACCGTTTGCAATTGGGACAACGACTCGGAAGCCAGTCGCTGAGCAGTGTCGATCTGAAGGCCATGCGTTGGTGTTGGCTGATTTTCGTGAGCAGACGGACTCTGCTGCAGGTCTGAATTGAATGGATCGGGCTGTAGTGTGTATTTGGTCTTATCGAGTGGCTTTTTTGGATTCGCCGCGGCGACAGCTGAATTGACCTTATCATTTGCCGAGGCAGCTTGATGCTGAAATAGCCAGGGCGTGGCAAAGGGATTGGCGACTCGAAGTTGGTTTTCCGCCGCGCTGTCGCTGTCTCCGAACGGGGATAACTGCGCGAATCCAGTGCCTATCGAGAAGGCGAAGGCCAAAGCCGCAAGAGCAACGCATCGACGTTGCCCTGGATGCCGCCACAACTCATGGTCCGCGGTGGCATTCGATTCCGTGTTCCTCTGGATTCGGCCCATGACCTACACCTGGAGCAGCTTACTTTCACGACAGATTTCGTACTCTTTGGGATACGAGCTGTGGTGCTGCTGTTGCCTGATAACCCGAACAAGAGCTAGCGCAGACTTTTAGCGCGCTGAACCCGGAGCTTCGGCGGGGGAAGCCACATTACGAGCCAAGGTTCTGTCGTACACCCACAACAAGAGTGCCGTTAAAACTCCCACTGCGGTAACGGCCCACCAGAATCCTTGAGGCTGGTGGGTTACCTCACCGAAGTGATGGATTAGCTTTCCACCTAGCCAGCCTCCAAGAAGTGAACCGATCCCGATAGGAAGAAAAGCAAACCCCATGTAGGTTCCCTGCTGTTCCAGCGGTGCCAGGCGCGAGATGTATTCGTAATAGCGTGGTGACTGGATAATCTCCCCAATCGCCAGGACGAACAGTGACAGAATCGCAGCCCATACGGTTGGACGAGAGGCAACGATCAGCCACGCAAGCGACGTGATCACCGTGCCAAGAATGACTGCCTGAAATGGCGGTATTTTTCGTGTCAGGTAGTTCATTGCCAGAGTAAGCGCGATTACAGTGGCACCGTCAGTGACCAGGATGAGCTCGACGCTGGCATTCGGATTGATATACGCCTGGATGAATCCCGGCAAAGTAATGTACTGTTGCCAAAATACGATCCAGTAGCCGCTGAAAAGTACCAGAAACCACATGAAGCGGCTTATACCGGCGAGAACGAGTACGAGCAGTCCGATCCACACCCACCAAGGAACACTGAACGAAAAGACCCACATTGCAATGCGAAGGAGAAGCGAGACCAACAATACTGGTAAGACGAGCCGGTAATTGCCCAGCACGATACAGAAGTTTCGGGCGACTTGCGAGATTGACGGCGGAGGCGCGTCGCCGGCCTTGCGCGGTTCCCGGAAGAACAGAAGAACCACGAAAAACATGGCAAAGACGCTGAGGGCGGCAAGCCGATAGACCTTTTCGATTCCCAGGTGTTCATGTGCCCACGCGGCCAGAAAAGGGCCCGCCGCCCCGCCTACATTCACCATTGTGTAATAAATCGAATAGCCGATGGAGCGGACATTTTCCTTCGATGCGCGGGCGGTTGTTCCGACAACGCAGGGTTTCACCAATGAGATTCCCAGTGCCGGCAGCATCAAAACGAAGCCAACAAACAACCCAAGGGGAACTGCATTGCGCACAGGGCCCAGCCAGGATGCACCGATGGAGCCGATTAGAAAGTAAGCAACGGAGAGGATGAGATATGCGATGGAAAGCGCCCGCCGGAAGCCCAGGCGATCGGCGGCGGCTCCCCCGAAAATCGCAAGAAACCACACCATGCCGCCGAAGATGCCGGTCAGCGTTCCCGTCTGTTCGGTGGAAAAATTCAGCCGTCCCTGCAGGTACAACGCGAGCGAGGCAAAAGCACCATAGTAGGAAAGTCGCTCGAAAATCTCCGTGATGTTGGCGACCCAGAACGGCCGTTCAAAACCAACCTTGATGTCTCGTAGCCGCTGGCTAATCGGGTAATCGGTTGTTGAAGTCATCGTGAAGTTGTAACAGCGGGCTGTCCTCTCACTGTTGGTCGCGTGCTTCGAGCGCAGTCTCAAACGCAAGTTCTACGGAGTCTGCGCTGATGCCTGTGACGCGAATGACTTTGTTACGACTGTTACGGCCGGCGGCTATGGTAACGGAGGAACGCGGTACTTTCAAAAGATCGCAGAAAAAACTGACGCAAGCATTATTGGCTTTACCTTCCGCGGGAGCAGCGGTGATTTCTAGCTTGACCGCATCGCCGAGCACGCCGGAGATCCGTTCGCGTCGCGCTTTTGGATGAACTTTCACGGCAAACGTGACGCTGTCTCCTGACTGCTGGACTCGGATCACAAGCGGTCAGCTCCGTTCCCCGAAGATGGCCGTCCCTATGCGTACGCAAGAGGAGCCCTCTTCGATTGCAATTTCGAAATCGTGCGACATGCCCATGGAAAGTAGATCCATTTTGACGTTGGGAAAACTGCGCCTGGCAATTTCATCGCGCAGGTTACGGAGTCTTCGGAAGTAGGGACGCGCACCCTCCGGATCCTCCGTGAACGGAGGGATCGTCATGAGACCTTTGACAGCTATTCCTGGCAGCCGCTCGGCAGTCCGGAGGAGCAGTTCCAATTCGGGAGACTCTGGGCTCAATCCCGCCTTGGCAGGATCGCCGGTGTTGACTTCGATCGCAATCGGCACTGGAGTTGGGCCAGCCAGCCTGCTGATTCGCTCGGCTAACCGAAGGGAATCGACAGAATGTATCGCCGAGAAGAGCTCGATGGCCTTGCCCGCTTTGTTGGACTGCAATTGGCCAATCAGGGCAAACTGCACACCACTTAGCTGTGCCAAGTTTCCGCTCTTTAGCGCGAACTCCTGGACACGGTTCTCTCCAAAGCAACGGATTCCAGCATCGTAGGCGGCGACGATGTTCTCGACAGGCTGAGTTTTCGTAACAGCCATCAGAGTTATCTCGGAGCCGCTTCGCCCTACGCGACGCGCTGCAGCAGAGATGCATTCGCGGATCGAAGCAATGTTTTCAGAAACGGCGACCGAGATTGTCATGTGGATTACGAGCGATTTACTTGCGGACCGTACGACGCAACGTGCTGCGTCTGCTTTGCTACTCCTGCACGCCCAGCAACGCGCTCATTTCTTTGTAGAGGAAACCCTTCCCGGGACGATAGGGCTGGACCCACTTGCCGTCAATGACGAACTGCGGAATAGAACGCTTGCCGACGTTTTTTATGAGTTCGTCCGCTGCGCCCGGAGTGCTCTCGATATCGACTTCGTTGAAGGGGAGGTTGTGCTTTTTCAGAAAGCTCTTGGCTTCGCGACAATCGCGACACCAGAACGCGGTGTAAACAGTCAAATCCATTTCTACTATCGTAACAAGTCGAAAATACTTACCAGCTCTCGAGCTTCTAAGCTGTTGAACCTAAAGGTAAAACGTGCGACAAGGCCTTTTGTTTTCCTCGGTCGCGGTGAAAATAATCGCGACTCTGATCGTAACCTTTCAGCCGTTTGTCGGGATTACCTCAATGAGAAGAGTTCCCTGAGGAGACGCTGGTGAGGATTCTTGAGTGTGAAACCGACGAACGGCTTTTAATTGAGGCCGCACAGCGCGATCCGCTTCGATTTGCGGAACTTTATGAGAGCAATTTCGAACGAGTGTATGCCTTTGTTGCCTATCGCGTTCGCGACCGCGAAGAAGCGCAGGATCTAACCGCAGAGATTTTCCATCAAGCACTAGCCAGCCTTCAGCGATTTGAATGGCACGGGAAGCCGTTCGTCGCCTGGTTGCTGGGCATCGCAACGAAAGTGCTGGCGGACCGCTGGGAGCGTCTCGGGAAACAGCAGCAAGTTCAAGCCTACGAATTGGAAGAGGCTGGAATTGAAGCCCTGGTCGAGCAACGCGCGATGTTGTTCCAACTGGTCGACGGTTTGCCTCCCGATCAACGACAAGTCATCATTCGCCGCTTCGTCGATCAGCGAAGCGTGCGTGAGATCGCGCAAGAACTAGGACGCAGTGAAGGAGCCGTGAAGCAGCTTCAATTTCGCGCTCTGCAGACTTTGCGCAGTCAGATGAGGAGTAAATATGTCTAGTCCTGCACTTATCGAACAACTTGATTCCGGCATCGATCTCCTGTGCACAGATCCTGATGTAGCGATTTCGCATGTCGATGCCACCGTGGCGGAATTGTTGGGCCTCGCAGCTGAACTGCGTAATCTTCCTCACCCCGATTTTCGTTCGCAACTGAAAGCTAACTTGATAAAAAGCGCGCTTGCAACCTCAAGCATGAGCGAATCTCCAGTGATGGCCTCTGCTGTGATCGGTGCTCGATCCTTCGCTCCAAGGCGGCTCCGCCCGGAAGAAGAGCAGATACTTCCTACGTTGCTCGGGCAGAGCTCAGGTATCTATGCAGCACGTCGATTCAATTTCGCACTCTCTGTAACTGCGCACGCGCTGGCGTTGATCCTGATCGTTACCTCAGGTTTTTGGATGGAGCCTCATCACGAGCAAAGAGTACAGACACTGACGCTGATAGAACCGCCGGTATCGGATTATCTGGCGTTGGACGATGCGTCGAAATCCGCAGCAGGAGGCGGCGGCAGCGGAGATCATGACAGGCTGCAGGCTTCGCGGGGGCACCTGCCTGAGCGCTCGCTGGATCAGTTTGCTTCGCCGGAGGTCGTAATTCACAACGGTGATCCGAAGATTCCTGTCGAGGCGACCGTCGTGGTACCGCCGCAGGTCAGTATTCCTGATAACCGATTGCCCAATTTGGGAGACCTGAGGTCCAGGGTCGCGGGACCGCCGTCCAATGGGACTGGGTATGGGTCATCGATTGGAAGTGGGGCCGGTTCGGGTCTCGGCGGCGGCTTCGGCGGCGGTGTGGGTATAGGCATTGGTGGAGGCTACAGTGGAGGAGTATTCAGGGTTGGTGGCGGAGTAAGTGCTCCGCGGGCAATCTACAAGCCTGATCCCGAGTACTCGCCCGAGGCTCGCCAGGCGAAGTATCAAGGCACGGTGGTGCTATCACTGATCGTCGCGCCAGATGGTCGAGCCCACGGTTTGCGCGTTGTGCGCTCATTAGGTATGGGTCTGGATGAAAAGGCCATCGAGGCCGTACGGGAATGGCGCTTCGAACCTGCACGGAAGGATGGCAAGCCGGTGGCGGTTGCCGTCGATGTTGAGGTTAACTTCCGCCTCTTTTGAATTCAGGCGCGCTCTATTTTGCTGGGGTGAACAACTCCACGAGGGAATGTGCTGCGATCCTATCTCAACTTGAACTGTACTTTCACGACTTCGGTGCTCACGACTGGAATATCGCCAAGCGTAGCCGGCTGATACTTCCAGTGCTTGACTGCGTCCAGCGCCGCTACTCGCAAAATTGGCGGTCCCGAAACAGCTCTAGCAGACGAAACTTTGCCTGATGTGTCGACGTCGAGGCTGATCACCACTTCACCTTCGGCGCGGATCTGGCGTGCCATTGGGGGATATTGTGCCGGAGCCGAATAAATCAATCTCGCCGGTACGGCTTTACGTACAGGCTGCGGCGCCAGCATTGCTGCTTTCATGGGAGTCTGCGCAACCACTTCGTTGAGGACTTCCGGCTTCGTCGCAGGCGTGCTGTTGTCAACCCTTAAAGGCAGCGCAATCGGTTCCTCCCCGACATCCTCATGAGCCTTTCGAGTTGGAACTGTTGCTCCATGACGGACTGCAACTTGGGATTCGGCAGGTTTAACCTCCGGTGCGATCGGGGGTGCCGTCATCTCGTTGGAAGCTACTGATTCGGAAGCTGCCGATATTGGAGTCGGATGCGGAATCTCAGCGGGAGCTGGTGCTGGCGGCGTTGCTAAGGTAGGCGCCAAAGCCTGCTCGTCGCTCGAAGTGGGAATTGGTTTTTTCGACGGCTTGGCTTTCGGCAGAACCTGCGAAATGGACGGAAGGCTAACCTGCGGAAGTTTCACCTGTTCCATCTCCGATCGATGGTCCATCCAATACCGTACTCCCATGAATGCTGCCGCGAGGGCAGCAAATGAGAGCATGGAATATAGCGTCTTCTTGCGCTGCTCTCGTCGATGCGCAGCGCGATTCGCTGCACGGAATTGTGCCACAGAGTCAATCGGTGCTGAACTGGGCGTATATCTCTCTGGCTTCGCGCCGGAGGTGCCAGTAAAGGAATTGCCTGGAATCGCATCGGCGAGGCTTACGATTTCGTTGCTGCTGTGGTTATTCACCTGTGATTTACCGTTCTGAATTCGTGGCCCGTTGGCTGGTTGGGAGCCCAAGGTGGATGACGCGGACGCCGTCGAAAATCGGTATGAGCCAGAATCGGTTTTCAAGTCTTCCGGGGGGAACTGAACGGGCCAAAAGTCCTGCTGCTCGCGCGTAAACTCAACCTCTAGGGAATGCGAATTTTTCCCCGTCGGCTCAATGCCAACAACGTGGCACTCTGCCGCCCTTCCCGTTCTTGCGATCTGGAGAGTTAACTTGTGGCCTACGCGAACGTTCGAAGAAGTCTCGATTACCGCTCCGCGAACCGTCACAAACTGCGTGCGCGTCTCCTCACGTCCGCCAAATTGATCGCGAACAACGATCGGCAGCGACACAGCAATGCGCGTGTGACGTCTCGAGCGTTGCGTGGAAGTTCCCGGGCGAGTGGAGATTGCTTCACCGCTGAATGCATTGTGCCCAGAAGTCACCTCGAAAGTGTCGGCTTGGGGTTCAGCGGTGTCCATGTCGTTTCGCGGCGTCATTTCGTGCGGCTTCTCAGGAAATTTCGAGTCACTCTCCGTCCGAATTACACACCTTATTTACTGTCATGGGTCAGATCACGAAGGTCGTGGACCCACAACTAATGGTTCTAGTACTTTTGTTTCAGGGATGGTCACGATTACGCTTGCAGATCGACGTCGGGCGAACGAAGCTATCGAATGATTCTGGCAAGTAATTGATACGATTGACGGAGTTCCTCCGTTATGTTTCTTGGAGTATGAATCCGACTGGTTAGCCAACGGCCTGTCGAGCCTTAGTCCGCTCAGGAAGGGCGCCACGCTTCGTTCTGGAGCCGATAAGGTACGGCAAGTGCAGGCGAAACAGATTGAACGAGGAATCACTTTGACTAAACAGCTAATCTCCCTCATTTCTGCGTTAATCCTTTTCACAACATGCGGCTTTGCGAAAGACGAAGGGAACCGAGAAAAACTTCGCGAGCGGCTCGACAAAGCGGGAACTATCCTCGATGAGATCATGTCCGCTCCCGACAAAGGAGTACCCCAGGAGATCCTTGCTCACGCGCAGTGCGTGGGAGTGATTCCCACAATGATGAAGGCCGGCTTCGGCCTTGGAGGCGAGTACGGACAGGGCGTCGTCACATGCCGTACCGGTAAAGGCTGGAGCGCTCCGGCGTTTTATCGGTTGGGTGGCGGAACTTTCGGATTGCAGATCGGTGGACAGGCGGTCGACGTTGTCATGCTCTTCATGAATGAGCAGGGAGTCGAGTCCCTTATGGCCCACAGGGTGAAGCTCGGAGCGGATGCCTCCGCCTCTGCCGGCCCGGTTGGACGCACCGCGGCGGCTGACACCAACATCGCCATGCACTCCGAGATCCTTACGTATTCGCGGTCCCGCGGATTGTTTGCCGGCGTTTCGCTGAAGGGAAGCTGGTTCGAGCAGAACGGCGGCGATACCCGCACCTTCTATGGACGCGACATCAACTTCCGGAACATCCTCAATGGATCCGTGCGGCCTCCCTCCGGCTCTGAGCAGTTCATTTCCGCAGTTCGCAAGGATTTCGGCGAAGCCAAAGCGGCAGTCAGGGATTAATTCGAATCCAGGACTCGCAACACCAGCCGTGGAATTGGCATTCAATTCCACGGCGCCAACCTCGAACAATTCACTGTTAATTCACTGATCTAGGAAATAACAGCGAATTTAACAGCGAATTATTTTCTGTCGCACGACACCCTGATAAACACAGGGATTTCTGAAACGAGCGGTAAAATAACAGCGAATTGCGATCGGTGCGATTCTCCCACTAACGATTTCTCCGTGTCCGGCGATTTGCGACACAAGCTAGCCACAAAAAAGACACCTCTTTTTCCGTAGTAGGACGGGTGACCGTGCCGTGTCAACGTTTGTACCGTCGGCCGCTGGTGGAAAACCGGGGTGAAACCACCCATTCGGCAATGCTCAGGGCAGGGACACGAACCGACGGAGCCTGAAGCCAAGAGCTAGTGCCTACGGCACTGGTTTGTGGCATCGCGGCTTCTACTTCGTTACCGGTTGATGATCGAAGCTGATCGCGCGGGACACCTTCCAGACGCCATCTTTGTTCTGCCACAGGATCACGAACTTGGCCTCTCCCACGCCGTCTTCAGGGTTGTGAGGATGATGGAAGCGATGAACGCCAATCTCCACCGCGCCATAACTGTTGAGCGGATACACCTCGAGCGATCCCGGTAGCAACCTTCGCTCTACCTTGCCGCAGATATTCTGTTTGATGGCGGCAATAAAGGGCGCCTTACCCACCGCAAGCCCCGTCTTGTCGTGATAGAACTCCAGGTCGTCTGAGACCATCGTGCCCAGCTTCGTCAGATCGCAGTGGTTATAGGCATCAAAGAGCTGCGTGTCGAGCGATTGCACCGTCTTGAAGAGAGCATCGGACTGCGCATTCGACTGCGCCCGCGAATTCGAGCCAGCAATAACAACCACCAAAAATAAAAAAAATTGCAACGATCGGGGTCCCCACGAAAGCCCGGCGTTGGCGTTTGTGGGGTAGAGCGATCTTTTCAGGTACAAGTAAGCCTCCTCCGCAAGATGCGGCTGCTCCCAAAATCTACGCATCCTGGACTGAGGCAGTTCCCGCGAGATTCGGTAGCCGGGAAGATAGACATCCGCGGACGGGAAAACAAGTGCCGTAGGCACGACGGATAGCAGCCCAGGGTGGAGCGAGGTTGGTCCGCAGCAGCGGACCGACCTCGGAAGCCCGGGTCCGCCGGCCACGGCGGGCAGCGCGGCGACGCGCGGCTCGAGTTGCCGAATGTCGGGTTCGGTGACACACTTCGTTCGGGAAGACGACGAATCCATGAAACCACCATCGAACGTCAAGACCCCAGCGCAATACATCGACTCACTCCCCGCCGATCGTGCGAAGACGATCGCGACGGTGCGCGCAGTCGTGAACAAGCACATTCCGCGCGGGTACGATGAGTGCCTCGTCTGGGGCACGATCGGCTGGACGATCCCCCTGTCTCGATATCCAGACACTTACAACAAGCAGCCGATCTGCTACGTCGCACTCTCGTCGCAAAAGAACTACTGCTCGCTCTACCTGATGGGGGCGTTTTGGAGTGCGAGTCAACTCGAGCAGCTGAAGGCAGCGTTCAAGGCGGCGGGGAAGAAGCTCGACATGGGGAAGTGTT
>Ga0126378_10000115_pt1 | contig 59291 bp, 50 predicted proteins | sample PanSoiMetPlot_23_FD_92587 | JGI IMG/M metagenome (GOLD analysis project Ga0126378, IMG submission 92587) | Tropical forest soil microbial communities from Panama - MetaG Plot_23 | ecosystem: Environmental > Terrestrial > Soil > Tropical forest > Bulk soil | place: Panama | collected 2016-02-17 | reverse complement strand
TCACGAATGATTGTCGAGTTGGGAATCGGCACCGGGGCGCTTGCGGTACGATCTTTACAGTCCGCGCCGCAGGCCAGGATTGTAGGAATCGATGCCGATGCCGAGATTCTCAAGGCGGCGGGCGAGCGTCTTCCTGTCGGATCTACGTTCGTGTGCAGTTCATTTCTGCGAGCGAAAATCCCCGAATGCGATGCTGTGATGGCGTCGTTTGCACTGCATCACGTTCGCACGCGCCGCTCGAAGGCGACGCTTTATTCGGTGATCGCGAAGGCACTGCGGCCAGGTGGCTTGGTTGTGACTGTCGACTGTCACCCGGCAAGCAACGCGACACTCGCGCGCCGACAGTTTGAAGCCTGGAAGAGCCATCTGATCAAAGCGTATTCGGAGGCCGAATCCGACGCCTACCTGGAGGCGTGGTCTCACGAAGATGTCTACGTCCCTCTGGATGCCGAAACGGAACTCATGCAGCGTGCTGGCTTTGCCGTTGAAATACTCTGGAGAAAGGATGCCTTCGCTGTGGTGCGGGGTAAACGATAACTGAAGCGCCCGGGTGTCGCACATCTTCGTACGACGGTGGCTTCTCAATCGAGAATCAGTCTCATCTCGTTTGTCGGCTCGAAGCCCATCGATTCATAGACGGGGCGTCCATACTTGCTGGCGTGCAGCCAGAGAACCTTGAATTCTTCGGCTCGACAAAAATCAATTGCTTTCTGGGTAAGTGCGCGAGCCAGGCCCCGCTTTCGAAATTCCGGATAGGTATAGACGTTTAGGAGATAAGCGCGATAAATATTTTCTGGAGCTAACGGCCCGCTGACGAGAGGGGTGATCAGAAGTCCCACGCCAGCGGCTACTTGTCCGTCGGCGGCGATCGCGAACCAACCGCGATATGTGCCTTCGGTAATGTAGCGTTGGATTTGGGGCTTGGAGCTTCGCACAATCGCGTTCAAAACGGTTTCCGGATGGCCCATGTCCAGAAACATCAATCGACGGTGGCGGAGAATTTCATCGAGGTCGTCGGAACTCGTTTCGCGAATCGTCATCGCAGGAACGGCTGCCGCAGAATGAGACGCTGCAGTGCGACTAGTTGCCATCGCTCTTGGATGTTACCTCCCGCGTTGCGGTCGCTCCATTTGTGCTGGGTACAGCTTGAATGTTGGGAGTACCGGACCCGACCAGTCGTAGACGTGGCTCCTGTGCCAGCGCGGCGAGCAACTCCCGGGTGATGCGGTCGTCGATCTCTGCCGCATTCTCCAGCTGTGCCGGGTAACGAATTACTACTTCAAGGCCGCCTTGCGTGAGCCGCAATCTGCTTACCGGCTGTGGAGCCACTGTGCGGATGTTCAGTTCCGCCTGCATGTGCCGATACTCGCGCTCAATCTGGTCTTTGTACTCGGCGAACACCTTCTCGACAGCACCGAGCAATCGAGTCTCGGCCAGATCGATATCGCTTTCGGGCGCGAGCGTGAGGGAAACGTTATGCCACACAAAGTTCGTCCCGGGGATTTGCTTATAGAAGCTGGCAGTCGGCTGGAAGAGGATGGAATTGGAAAAGACAACTACGCGACCAGTGGGCTGAATGTAGTTGCCGCTTCCTCCCATTTCCATTAAGTGAATGCGCACGAGGCCTATGTCGAGCACGTCGCCGGTGACTCCTGAGATCTGCACGCGATCGCCTACTCGCACGCCGTAGCGTCCGATCAGGAAGAAGTAGCCGGCTACGGCAAGAATTACATTTTGTAGAGCGACTGCTATACCGGCGGTAATCAATCCTGCGAAGGTTGCCAGGGAACCGATTTCCGTGGCAAGCGCGAAGGCGATTGTGATGGCAATGACGAACCAGAGAAGAATGCGTCGGAGAAGAAGGAACTGATAGCGCCGCCTGAAATCATGCACGTAACGGAAAGTGGCGCGCTTCCACAACTCGGCGAGTGTTAAAAATCCTCCCAACACGACTGTAAGTACCAGCAATCGCAGACCAAGATTCTTGAGGTCGATTTCGTACTGCGTCTTCACGTCATCGCGCCAGCGCATCAGGCTGCTTTTGTAAAGATCCAGGAGCACGCTCTGCTTGCTGAGCGGGAGTATCAGGCTGGAGGTTTGCTTGAACTGCGCGGTCAGAGCGTCGAGCTCGCGCTTTTGTTGCTTGAGCCCGGAAATTTCGCTCGTATCCGCCTGCTGGGCCAGCTCATTTCCGCGCTGAATCAAGGCAGAAAGGGTCTTGACGATAGGAGTACGAAGATTCTGCGCAGTCTGCGCAAGGGCATTTGTTGTCTTAACGCTGTCGTCGATCGTCCGGATTTTGCGGGTTAGCGAGAACAAATCCCCAGCGAGTGCGAGCAGACCATTTGGCTGTTGTCGGCGAGCCTGGGCAGATGACAACGCAGAGGAAGCAGCGGTTGTCGTACTGGCCTTGGCTTGCCCGTCTGCCGTCGCTGTAGGTGGATTGGTCAGCGTCGCTTCTGGGACAGAACCCTGCAGCTCCTGCACCTGAGCTACAAGATTGCCTCCGGATGCCCCAGCCGATCCAGTGCTCGCGAACTGCAAGATGTTATGTAGGGCCTCGCTGCGCGCTTGGGCCAAAGCGAGTTCGGACTTGAGTTCGTCCAGGGTCGCCTGCAGTTTTGGCCGGTCGCGTGGAGTTGCAGTCGCAAGTTTGTCCTGTGACTGATCGATCTCGGTCTGCGTATCACGCACCACTTGGTCTGTCTTAGCGGTTGCTTGAATCAGGGTTTGGAGTCTTGAATTTGCCGGATTTTGTGCCGAGTCTTGTGGCGCTTGGGCGGCTATTAACTGCGCGGTCGCGCGTCCGAAGTCGAACGATAGGCGGACGATCTGGTGCGCCATCTGACGATTGTCGTTTACGAACAGAAGGTCGGCGGGATCGGTGGCGCTGCTTTCTTCAACCACGAGATGGCGGTACCAGTCGATACTCTGGTTCAGATAGTTGATTAGGAGCTGTCCATTTGGCTGACCCGCAGAAGTTTGGGAATCGGCGGCTGGTGCATCGTCGGCAAGGACAGCACTGCACAGGACCATAGCGACAAAAAGCAGACTCACTACGCCTCTTGTTTTTGGGGAATGAATAACCGGCTTCCTGGATTGATTTCCGAAGTAGGGCAACTACCAGTTTAGACGCGTGCGGGGATTTTCGGTTGTTGCATTCGGGAGCTGCTACAAGATGCTGTCACTCCCAAGTGACAGTGTGTGTCTCGAAATCAAACGCGAGACGGTGGACGCCAAGGGCCGATGGTCCAAGAAGTCCGTCAAAGCCGGGATTGCCCGACGGCGCTTCATCGGTTACATAAGCAGTCAGGCGCTTCGCCTTCCAGTTGCCGATTTGGAGCTCTCGCACATAAGCCGGCTGAGCCCTCAGTCGAAGACCAAAGGCTGCACTGTGAGAATCAAACTCCTGCAATGGAGAAGCTCGCAGCTTGCCCTTGTAGACGAGGATGGCATTAAATCCTGTGTCAATTTGAAAGCGTAGATTTTCGCCGTCCACCGCTGCGTCGAACGTTGCAAGGTGGTCTCCTGGAACTAGTTTCACGGAGTATTTGAGAAGTGGAATTGCTCCGAAGGTAATTGTCTTGACCCTATAGTCGATAACAAACCTGCCGAGCCTGAGCAGGTCCATACCAATGAGAACATCGGGACGAATTCCCATCTGATACGTCAAAGGAGTGAGGTCAGCCGCTATTCCCGCGAGGCCTTCAGAGCGGAGGGGGCCGAATTCGAGACTTGGGATAGAAACCGCCTGCACCACCGCGTTCCCGATTCCCACGGTCGCATCCTCAGCTCGCATCGCCAGGGATAGCCGCTTTGCTATCCGGAGATCAAGAGTCGTCTCTGTTGCTCCTGTGTCAATGACGGCAGTTAGATTCTTCAGATCCCCCACAGAACACTTAGAAACAATTAGAAAGCCGTCGTGAAGTTCGAATGGAACGGTTTGAGTAAGGGCGCGTACAGACAAGCAAAGCCAGAGGAACCATGACCGTTTCATGCGGACTTCGCACCCGGTGTGGTGCGAGTCGCAAGTTACGGGTAGGAAGCGGAGGAAGTCCTGACGGTGAACTCAAGTTTTGGCGAATAAGTGTCCGATTGCGGGAATTCGGGTTTTCCTCAGAATTTCTTCGGAAACTAAATGTGAATTAAGCCAGTCATAATCAGCGAGTCTTGGCGTCTAGAAGGCGGGATGGACGATAACTTCCAGATCCAGGAGTGGGTCGTCTCCCCAAAGCTCAACAGCCTGCGTTGCAATGGCAGGATGGTTCGTATTGAGCCAAAGGTGATGCAGGTATTGGTATGCCTTGCGAGATCGTCAGACGTTGTTTCCAAAGAAAAGCTCATGCAGACGGTGTGGGCGGATACGTTCGTCACCGATGATGTTCTCACTCGATCGATCTCGGAACTCCGTAAGGTCTTTGACGACGACAAGAGGAATCCTCGTTTTATACAGACCATTCCCAAGGGTGGATACCGGCTGATGGTGCCGGTACAAGAAGTGAAGAAATCCGGCATCGTGGCCCTGCCTGCTGTTTCGACCGCCGCACCCGAGCTTCCGCTCGAGAAATCGCGTCGAAACATTTGGCCGGTGGTCTTCATTGGATCGTTGGGGTTACTGCTGATAGTGGCCTACTTCATCGGTAGGCACAGTGCTCCTTCGACAGTTCCTGTCGGCAGAGCCATGCTCGCCGTTCTGCCTTTTCAGAACCTCAGTAACGATCCTGGACAAGACTTCTTTGCAGATGGCCTCACAGCTGAAATGATTTCCCAATTTGGACGGTTGCCGTCTGACCGGCTAGGCGTCATTGCGTGGGCATCGATGGCGAGGTACAAGGGGACGTCCAAGAGCGAAGATCAAATCACCAAGGAACTGGGTGCAAACTACTTGCTTGAAGGTACGGTCAGGCGTTCCGGAGATCAGGTGCGAATTACGGCTGAGCTGATCGAGAGTGGCAAGCGCGAGCACCTGTGGTCGAACAGTTACGACGGGAATCTGCAGGACGTGCTTGCCCTACAAAACCGAGTGGCTCGTGAAATAGCTTCTGAGATTCGCGTGCAACTGAGTCCGCAGGAGGAAGCGCGATTCTCGGTCGCAAGACCAGTGAATAGCGAGGGATATGACGCCTACTTGAAAGCAAAACTTCGGTTTGACGCGCCAGGAAGCCAGGCCGCGCAAGCCAACATGGATCATTTGAAGACTGCGATTCGGTTGAATCCCAGCTATGCCCCACCATACGTTTCCATGGCTATTGCGAATCGGGCGCTGGCGAGCAATGGCGCCGCGGATCCTAAGTCGTCCTACGTGGCGGCGCGCACTCTACTGATGAAGGCCTTGGAATTGGATCCTGACTCTTCCGCTGCTCATCGCGAGTTAGGTTGGGTGGAATGGCGATACAAGTGGAACTTCCAGGAAGCGGAGAAGGAATTTCGCCGCGCGATTCAACTGAATCCCAACGACGCGACTTCGCGCGACACCTATGGACTGTTCCTCAAGAGTCTAGGCCGATTCGAGGAGGCTCTCGTTCAGTCAAAACAAGCGGTCGAACTGAGCCCAATGGAGTCGTATAGCCGAGCGAATCAAGGATCGCTGCTCGGCCTGATGAAGCAGTTTGATCAGGCTAACGAACAGTATGAGAAAGCCGCGGAGATCGATCCCCAGCAGCCCTATGTGTATGAACGCATGGGGCCGGTTTTGCTTCTTCAAGGAAGGAACAGCGATGCGATTGCCGCACTTGAAAAAGCGAGGGAATACTCAGGCGGTCAACAAGACAAAATTGCCTGGCTGGGATACGCATACGCAATCAGCGGGAGAAGGCTCGAAGCATTGAAGGTGCTGGACCAACTCCAAAATCTCGCCGTAGGTCGACACTACGTTTCGCCGCTGCACATTGCCTTAGTCTTCAATGGATTGGGGGAGCGCGAAGAAGCGATTACATGGCTCGAGAAGGCTTACGAGGGACGCGACGAATATTTGGTGTACTTAAACGTATATCCCGAGTTCCAGAGCTTGCACTCAGACAAGCGCTTCCAGGCTTTGGAGCGCCAAATCGGGCTAATTCAGTGATTACTCCCCAGTGACCCTAGTGTCCTACAGGGCAGTTACTTTCCTCTACTTCGGGTCCGCATTTGTGACCTGCGTAATTACCTCTCCAATCCTGGATAAGCCCATGATTTCAGTATGAAAGTGCGTGTTTGCTTTCTTGCAATGATGCTCGCGCCACTGATTTACTACGGGATGATCCACTTGGCTCCCGCAGGGCGCGCCGCCACCGTCTCGTCTAATTTTCATCAGCTGGGAAAGATTGCGCTTGAGAAGATCGAAAAGGCGCAGGAAGTGCGATCGGAGCCAGATGATGTTTTTGATCCTTGCGTTTCCGAAGCTGAGCAAGCTGTTGCGGTCGCGAATACTGCGGCCCTCACTGCGGCAGAGCGGAGGGAATATACGCAGCTCGTGAGCTACTTGCACTCCGTTAAGCAAGATCGACTGTTGATGCAAGCCAGCAATGATTCCAGCTCAGTTGACCAAACGCAAAGCAGCGCCGCTCGGAGCAGTGCTGAACGAATATTTCGATAAGAGTGGGCCTCTCCCCCGCAGGGCGTAATGGATCTTGAGCACCTGGGGCACATGTCCCAATCTTGCTCCGTTCCAACGACTCCAACTGGTTCGACGAGGAATTCTCTGAGACAGCAATCGGCTGGCCGGATTCCCCATCTGATGAAGCTCTGCTGAACGGAGCTTCTACTGGTGGAAGCTGATGGTGATATGAGTCTCGGCTTCTACAGGGTTACCGCCGAGCATATAAGGCGAGTAACGCCACTGCCTCGCTGCATCGAGTGCAGCCTCGCGCAGCAGAGGACTGCCACTAAGCACCTTCAAGTCGCGCAATGATCCGTTGGTCTGGATGACTCCAGTCATTACAACGTCGCCGGACACGCCTGCCCGGCGTGCCATATCGGGATACTGCGGTAACACTCTCCTGATCAGCCTTCCTGGAACCACACCCTGCGATTGAGTTGGTGAGAGCCCCGGCGTCGTCGGCGCCGCGACAACAATCGATGCCGGAAGCGGATTCGAACCTCTTGCGGGTCCGAGTGCGCTGATCGCTAATGGCTCGGGCGCCGAAGATTCTGGCGCTGAGGTCAGGTTAACGGTGCGCCGTTGAATTACTGCGAGCTCAGTTACCGCTGGCTTGGCGCCGCTTGTGCCAAGTCCGGGAGTGGGTCGCGACGTCCGAGAAGCCTTTGCTGCTACTGCTACGGGGTTCGAGGGTGTTGCCACACCCGCCGTGGATGAAACTGGCTGCGAAGGCGGTGCGTTCGAACTCCCTCTTGACGGAGCGCTTTGAGGGATATTGTTCGGTTTGGCTGCTGGACGGCTGTGACGGTAGTAGTAACCGAGTAACAGTAAGACTAAGACAAGCAGTGCACCAATTACAGAGATCCGCAATCTTGGCGCTGGCAGACGGAGGGATATGGTTTTCGCAAGACCAGTATGCTTTTCCTCCGCCGGAGCTGTTCGTGCCACTCGAAAAGCTGAAACTGCGGGTGCCAAAGCGGGAGCTGATTGCACCGCAGGCAGACTCCTTGAGGGAGCGACTGTCTCTGGCTGCGGCTGCGAATCCTCAGTTGGTAGTGGCTCGAGAACCGGCAACGTTGAGAAACGCGCGTATTCAGGTGTCGGGCTATCTTTCGATGATCCCGCGATACTGGCAATGAGATCGGTGAGGAAGCTCACTACCAGAACGTCCCCACCGTCGAAGTTCCTTGGGGTGGGCGAGAGGACTTCCGCTATGCCGATGGTCTCCGTTCCCGAATTAACGGGTAATACCAAAAGGGAACGGAAATTCAGGTGCCGGCATACTTCGGGATTCACTCGCGAATCACTCTCAGAATCCTCAAGCATTACGATGGTGCCGGAGCGAAGGCACTCACCCGACAGAGAACTGGAGGACAGCTTCACTCCAACGTCAGGAGCGTTACCGAAACTGGCGCGACAAAAAACTTCCTGATCTTCACGCAAGGCAATAGCGGCGCCAGTTGCTCGTGTGATTTCAGACATGCGGCGGACGATCAAATCTAAAGCGGCAGCGGTTTCCAGATGCTCAGACGAGATGATCGCCTGCAAGTCCGCGACCTCGCGCAGACAAGTGATCTTTGCAGCGAGATCGTTGTCATACAGAGGTGCGTCGGATTGCGATGCGTACGTACTGGCGCCAGAGTTGAGCCATGTGCGCAGGGCCGCCGTGGAGCTAGCCTCCACTCGAGTGAATCGAACTCCCGCCCGACCGGACTCATCGCTCCAGGCAACGACGCCAGAGGCCTCAACTAGGAAATCGGTTTCTGGCAATTCAAATCTGACATCTGCGCCTACTCCTAACGGAAGCGGCGAATTGACAGAGACACTGAGACCACCCTCTCCCACGTCGCGGATCCAGGCTTCGCGCCCGGGCTGCAACTCTATCGGGATTGGTTCGGAAACAACCCTTCGAGCCGACTGACGTTGATCCGATCCTAAGCCTTGGTCACGACCAGTCGAGCTTACAGATGTACCCATGTACGATCCTCAGCAACGTTTAGGGGAATTGTTTCGCGGAAGCCCAGGCGGTGGGGGTGGTGACAGGCTGCGCAGGTTGAGGCTTCGATGCGGGACTATATACGGTCGTGGTGGCCGAGGCGGTAGTGGAACTGGACGGCGTACGTCCGTTTTCCTCCAAGAGTTTGGCACTCAGCCGTAGTGCTTCGATTTCCCGCTGGATGCGCTCCAAATCGCCTTCTTTTTGACGGATCAGCTCGTAAATATCTCTCATTTGGCTTTATTACTCACTAGTTAATGGTCTTGGGCGGGGGATGTAATGCGCATCATTACCCAGCATTGTGAGAAATGCAATAAGGATTTCGCACAGATTTTGGAACTCGTCTAGTCGGTCGAAGAGGTCATCCAATCGTGGTTACCGTATGGCATAAAGTCGATAAGTGCCCATGATAGAACTAAGTGCGTGAGTTTCTTCCTGGGAATCGATGGTGGCGGCACCAAGACCGAATGCATGATCGGGGATGAAAGCCGCGTTCTCGGCAGCAGCATCGGGAGCACTATAAAGATTAAGAAAGTCGGCAAAAAAGCTGCAGGGCAGGCTCTCGAAATTGCCGTCAGAGAAGCCTGTCAATCGTCAAAGGTTAACCAGCGAGAAATCACGCGGACGTGCATTGGGATTGCCGGCTCAAGCATTCCCGAAGTCATGGATTGGACTTACAGCGTGCTGAAGCAGATCGTCGGCGGAGAAGTTCAGGTAGTCAACGATGCTCTCATCGCGCACCGCGCGGCATTTTACGGTGGACCCGGAGTGCTGGTAATCGCTGGAACCGGATCAAATGTTCTGGGCATCAATGATCGCGGCGAATCGGGTCGTGCGGGCGGCTGGGGGCCGATGATCTCTGACGAAGGCTCTGGCTTTTGGATCGGCCGCCGAGGCGTGGCTCAAGCTATGCGCGCCTACGACGGCAGACAGGAAACCAGTCTATTGAATGCGGTCATGGAGGCCTGGAATTTGAAAACGATAGAAGAATTGGTTTCAATGGCAAACTCAAACCCGCCGCCCGACTTTTCTTCACTGTTGCCGGCAATCCTTCGCTGCGCCAACTCGGGCGATGAGTTCGCAGGTGGAATCTTAGTTTCGGCGGCAAACGAACTCGCTCAACTTGCCGTCACTGTTGTGCGCAAACTTTGGCCCGAGTCCGCGAAGGTTGCGGTGGCAGTCACAGGAGGCGTATTTGTTCATTCTCCGCAAATCAGACAGAGATTCGCCGATCTGGTTTGTGCTGAACGCCGCGGCATTACGGTGAATCTGGAACCAGTCCATCCCGTAATGGGAGCGCTTGCCATGGCTCGAGAAAGCCACAGCGCATCTCCGGCAAGCAAATAAAGTGATATCTCTCGCGGTTAAATAAGGCATGACAAAGCCGCAACCGATCTCGGTCGAGCGTCCCGATGCAAGTATCGAAGAGCTGATTGCCAGCTCGTTCGTCGAGGATCTTGTGTTCGCCGCCAAGCACAGCGCTTTGAACGAGGACCTCGCACTGGCTATTCTTCGGCGCCGTGACTCGCACTCTACGGTTGTCGAGGCCATTGCGCGTAATCCTTCAGTCATCAAGCATCGTAAGGTGCTCATCGGCGTGATTGAGCATCAGCACACCCCGAGGCATGCCTCGTTGCCCTTGCTGCGACTCCTGTTCACATTTGAGCTAATGCAGGTTGCGCTAGCACCAGCTGCGCCGGCCGATATAAAGCTGTTGGCGGAGGAGGTTCTGGTCACCAAATTGGGAACACTCTCTTTAGGAGAATGCATCACCTTGGCTCGGCAGGCTTCAGCCAAGGTTGCGGGAGGGCTCCTGGCTCACGCCGAGCGAGGAGTGATCGAAGCGGCTCTGCAGAATCCCCGAATGACTGAGTCCGTCATTCTCAAGTCGTTGGGTCGACCCAAGGTTTCATTGGTTTTGCTGAACATGCTGAGTGAGCACTCAAAATGGTCGCTGCGGCGAGAAATCCAAATCGGGATGTTACGGCGTCCTGAAGCCTCCGATTCGCTGGTATTGAAAGTTGCAGCCAAGTTGTCTAAGCCTGTGATTCACCAGATTCTTACGCAGTTTAAGCTGCCTCAGCCGAGAAAAGAGTTGCTACAAAGAGCGCTGCTTCGCAACTGATGGCTTTATAGGCATCGATGGCACCGCCGCATGCGACTCTGGCAGCATTGGGAGCTATCCAGAGAGCCCCAGGGCTTCCACCCGCTAGGCTAGGTGATCCTGTACCTGGGCTAGACGACGGCGGAGATACTGTTGCTCGACCCTGTTAGTCGCGAGTTCTAGCGCTGTTTTGTAGGCAGCTGCTGATTCTCTTCGACGTCCCATCCTGCGCAGAATATCGGCTTGAGCGGCGTGAAAGAGATAATAACGGTCTAGCTGGCCGGAGGATCCGACTGCTTGAATCTGCTTGAGACCTTGTTCGAGGCCGTCACTCATGGCGATCGCTACCGCGTGATTCAGCGCGATGACCGGTGAGGCGTTGAACTCCAGGAGCTTTTTGTAGAGCGCGGCGATCTGATGCCAGTCGATTTCGGCGGCGGCCTTGGCTTCGCTGTGCAGGGCTGCGATTGCTGCCTGCAGTTGATATTGTCCGACCTGGCCTCGCTTTAACGCCTTTTCGACGAGAGCTTGTCCTTCGGCAATTTTGTCCTGGTCCCACAGCGCGCGGTCTTGTTCTTCGAGTGTGATCAGTTCACCGTCGCGAACGCGGGCTGCGCGGCGTGAATCGTGCAGCAGCATCAGAGCTAGCAAGGCCAGGTTCTCGGGCTGTTCCGGCATTAAGTCGCGCAATACGCGGCCCAGGCGTATGGCTTCACCGCACAGATCGGTGCGCACGAGCTGCTCGCCGGCCGTAGCAACGTAGCCTTCGTTGAAGATCAAGTAGATCACGGTCTGCACAGCTTCGAGGCGTTCGCGGAGGCGCTCCGGCGGAGGAACTTCGTAGGGAATGTGGGCTTCCTGGATCTTGCGCTTGGCGCGGACGAGTCGCTGTGCCAATGTGGGCTCGGGAAGGAGAAAGGCTTTTGCGATTTCCGGGGTGCTGAGTCCGCCTAGCGTTCGCAAGGTCAGCGCCACTTGTCCTTCCTGATTCAAGGCCGGATGGCAGCAGGTGAAGATCAGGCGCAGACGATCGTCGGGTAAGTGCATTGCGGTCTCGAGTTCTGGTTCGCTGGCGGGACGGAAGGCCTCGATCTCATAGCGCACCGAGTCTTCTTTCTCCCGCTGCGTGCGTTCGCGTCGCCCCTGGTCGATCAGCTTGCGATGGGCAGTGGTCATGAGCCACGCAGCAGGATTCGCGGGAATTCCTGTTTTGGGCCATGCTGCGAGCGCAGAGGCGAAGGCTTCCTGCACGGCGTCTTCGGCGCGATCGAACGATCCCGACAGGCGGATCAACGTCGCGATGATTTTGCCCGCTTCTTCGCGGAAAACACCTTCTGCCGCTGCCTGCGAATCCATCGCTAATGGTGCGCCGCCTCTACCATCAGGTGCGCCGGCTTTTCCAGCAGCGGACGAATCTCGATGCATCCTTCGGCTCCCTGGCATCCAGTTGGAATTTTCTTTGCCCACTCGATCGCTTCATCCAGGTCTTTGCAGTCGAGGATGTAGTATCCCGCGAGTTGCTCTTTGGTTTCGGCAAATGGGCCGTCGAGGACGATGGATGTGCCATTGCCCTCACGAACGGTGGTCGCGGTGGTCGTCGGGCGCAAAGGCTCGGCGCCTTCAAGGACGCCTTTCGCAGTCGCTTCAGCCATGACCTTCCGGTGAGTCTCGGCGATCTGCTGCATCGATTCCGGATACGCCGGAGCTTGCTCCCGGGAATAAACGAGCATCATGTAACGCATGCAAACCCCTCCTTGTGCTTCATCTCTCTGCTATGGCGACGTTTGAGACGGCCAATTTCGACAGCTGAACTGACATCTTGCGATTGTGGCACAGCCGCCCCGGCTGTGGCTTTGTGACTCCAGCAAGTCCTCAGATAACTCTCTGGACATTGCTAGATTTCCGTGATGCCTCGGTTTGAGTATTTCTTCCCAGAGATCAATTTGTTCAATTTGTTTGCCATCAAAGTGCCAATGACAATCCCGATTAATCCCCCGAGTCCTATTCCCGCCAAGTAGCCGAGTAGCACAATCCAGCGGTTAGCCGTGGCGTGAGGCAGAAGTATTAATGCCATCGTGGACATCCCGAAAGAGAAAACTAAACCAAGCGTCGAGCTCAGTATGAGGTGCGCGGAAAGGAATCTGAATCTGGGTAGAAAGAGCACTGCAACGCCAAGCAAAACGAACGACATCCAAACTGGGACCATGAAGAAAAATGGCATCGGCTGAGTTTATGTCAATTGGCAGGTAATGCGATCTCTTCGTAGCTCCAAAATGTGGTCAGAGATTTCAGCGAAAGTGATTTTCAGCGCCTTGCGAACTCTCGCGAGTTGCCATCCCCGCGAGATTCAAACCGAGACATTATCTAGATTTCATGACTCGTGACGCCGTGGCGCGTCCGGCAGACTTCGACGATATCGCGTTACCTTCATCAGGCACAGGCAGAAGGCAAGCATGGCTACCAAGGCCAGGACTCCCCAGACCACCAATCCGCGAATTACCTCCGGAGTGACTGCGCCTGGCTCTCTGGCGCCGACCAGGGCGTGAACGAACAAAAGCGAAAACACCACGAACGCTAATGCCGAAAGAACTGAAGGTACACGGGAGTTCAGAAAGCGAGTGAGCATTAACCGCTATTCTGAGGTGAAGTAATCCACGGCCACCGGGGATTCGAAAAGGGAATAGTCGCGGGTGACGACTGTGATGCCGCTCTCGGTGACAAAGTAGTTCCGCTTATCTTCTTCTGGATCGTAGCCAATCACGCTGCCTTCGGGGATGTGCACGTCGCGATCGACGATGGCTCGGCGGATGCGGCAATGCCGTCCGATATTTACATGGGAGAAGATGATGCACGATTCCACTTCGGCGTAGGAGTTCACGCGCACATCCGGTGACATAACGCACTTCCGCACTGCTGCGCCGGAGATGATGCATCCTGAAGACACCACCGAGTCCACCGCCATTCCCGTGCGTCCGGGTTCGCTGAACACAAATTTCGCAGGTGGATACTGGCGCTGGTGCGTGCGGATCGGCCACGCTTTGTCGTACAGGTTGAATACCGGAGATACCGCTACGACGTCCATGTTGGCGTCGAAGTACGCGTCGAGTGTGCCCACATCGCGCCAGTAGAGAGCTTCTTTCTTGTTCTCATCGATGAAATTGAAGGCGTAGACGCGGTACTCGTCCAACAATTTGGGCAAGATATCGTGGCCGAAGTCGTGGGAAGACTCTGGGTCTTCCGCATCTTTCAATAGCGCCGGCAGGAGGACGTCGGTGTTGAACAGATACACGCCCATCGATCCGGAGCACATGTTCGGATTGAACGGAGAGCGAAGCTGCGTCGATTTCGGCTTCTCCTCGAAGCCGACCACACGACTTTCGCGATCAATCTCCACTACTCCAAAGCGCGAAGACTCACTTGGATCGATCAGAATTGTGGCGAGCGTAACATCCGCATTTGCATCCACATGCTGCCGCATCATCAGGTCATAGTTCATCTTGTAGATGTGGTCGCCTGAGAGGATAAGGACGTACTTGGGCTGCTCGCTGCCGATAGAGTAAATGTTCTGGTATACGGCGTCGGCCGTCCCCATGTACCAGTTCTCGCTCACGCGCTTCATCGGCGGCAGGATCTCGATGAACTCGCCGAGTTCGCTGGCCACGATCGTGCCCCAACCTTCGCGAATATGGCGGTTGAGTGACAGTGCTTTGTATTGTGTGAGGATGTAGACCTTACGCAGGTCGGAGTTAATGCAGTTGGAAAGCGTGATGTCGATGATGCGGTAGTTACCGCCGAAGGTCACTGCGGGTTTGGCGCGATCACGTGTGAGCGGAAAGAGACGCTCGCCCGCGCCTCCGGCCAGTAAGACTCCGAGTGTGTCCTTCATGATGTGTGCTGCGAAATTCTTGGTGCGAGCCGCAGATCGGTCCGACAGCGACCGGAAAACAAACGATCATAACAGGTAAAAGCGAAACCCGGAGCTTCTGCTCCGGGTTGCTGAAACGATGAGGACCTAAAAGAAACTCACGCTGCCGAGTCTTTTATATCGCGCGATTCGGAAAGACTAATTCGCAGCGATTTCAAGAAGCGAAGATCCTGCGCGTTGATCTGCAAATCGGGAACGGATGTTGAAGGCTTGCTTCCGCGTACAGGGGCGGGCGTCGATTCCTCTTCTTCGCGCCGATTGAAGCCGACGGTAGCTTCGAGGACCAGAAATACGTCGTATCCCTCGCCCTTGATTCTCCCGATCACCTGGGCGATCGGCTCAGCTTCGGAGAGCGATTCGTTGATCGCCTCTCCAAGTTCCTTCATGAGTTGCTTTAGCCGCTGGTTCACGACTCCACTCCCTTTGCGTCGTTCAATGGGTGTCGCTTGTTGGCACGCCCGTGCTGTATGAAGGCAACGCAGAATGTTGCGTCTCTACAAAACAGCTCATACCGCTCACTTTGTTGGATGCTGGGGGCTGTGGGGATGTTTCGTAATTTACCCCAAAAGCGGTCAAAAACCTAAGAATTCTTGGGCTTATTGGGACTGTCTGGCCTGCTCCGCCTTCTCCTCCTTGACCTCTTTCTCCTGAATCTCAGCTCCAGGCATGGCGCTTCTCAGAGGTGCGATGCGCTGTTCTTCAAGTTCTGGATGAGGGAATGCTTTGCGCGGCAGCATTTGATCGCGCATCGCGGCGTTGTAAACGAACGTGGCTTCTACCGTGGCAGCCTGTGCGAGATCCTCTTCTTGCAGGCGCTCGTAGGTGTCCATATTGGAGTGGTGAGTGCGCGATCCATAGTCGAGACGGTCCTGAATGAATTGGAATCCGGGAACGCCAATAGCGTCGAAAGCCTCGTGATCGGTGCCACCGGTGTTGCGCATGGTGATTGTAGTCACCCCGAGGTCCCTCAGCGGCTCCATCCATTGGGCAAATATGGGCGAAAGAGCAGCGTTCTCTTGCAGCCAGATGCCGCGAATTCGTCCGCTGCCGTTGTCGAGATTGAAGTAGGCCGAGATCTTCTGATACTCGGGCTTCGTCTCGACCGGTCCGGCCGGCTTGCGGTCAAATTCTGTGAGTTTAAGCTGATCGGGCTCAGTGGATCGTGGCACAAATCCAAAGTGCTGCTTTACATAACCGTAGGATCCAAACTCGCCTTCTTCCTCGCCGGTCCAAAGGCCGATGCGAATCGTGCGACGGGGCTTTACCTGGAGAGTGTTGAGAATCCGCATCACCTCCATCGCGACTACGCTGCCGGCTCCGTTATCGGTCGCTCCGGTTCCTGACGCCCACGAGTCGAGATGGCCGCCGACCATCACGACTTCGTCTTTGAGTCGCGGATCGGTTCCGGGAATTTCGGCGATGGTATCGAAGCCATGTTCGTGATCTCCGGTGAACTTGGTATCGATATTCATCTCGATGTTTACTGGTACGCGCGCCTTCAGGAGGCGGTAGACGCGCCCGTAGTTTTCAATCGCCATCACGGCGCTGGGAATCGGACTGGCGTGCTCGCGGCGGTAAACGAACCAGCCGAAGGTTGATCCGGTGTCGTCGAAGATAGTTCCGCCGGAACCTCCGTTGTTTCGGCCGTCGCGGCTTGGGACGAGGACCGCGACCGCTTTTTCATCGGCAAAGAACTTGCCTACCTTCTCACGGAATTCGAGCCGCTTGAGAAACGTCTGAAATCCATCGCCCTCGCGCTTCGCCAGTGGATAGTCGGCGAGCTTCTTGAGATCGTCGTCCTCGAGATGGCTGAAGAGTGCCTTGTCAACCGGCTTTACCTCGCGCATGTCGCCGTACAGGACGATCTTGCCGGCGAGCTTGCCTTTGTACTTGGCGAAGTCTTTTTCGTCTTTGATATCCACCCAGGTGGCGGGTGCGCTCACAGCGCCGTTCGTGGCAGGAGACCAGGGCGATGCTTGGGCAATGAAGACGGCGGCGTCGGGTGAAGACATACGCACCCAGGTGTTCAGTTGCTGCCATCCCATACCGAACTCTCCCCAGTCTTCGAGGTGGGCGTTGCTGCATCCCATCGCGGTGAGCTGATCCCGCGTCCATTCATTGGCACGCTTTGCGTTTGGCGACCCTGTAAGCCGTGGGCCGATTCCATCCATCAATCCGGAGGCATATTCCATCACGTGAGAGTGCCCGATCGCCTCCTCGCGGATACGCTGGTACATGCCGTAGTCGAGGTTCTCGCGCTGCGGCTGCGGGGTAGTCAGGGAAGAATCGGTTGGCTGTGAATTGATCTTCTTGTCGGCAGCGAACGCCGACAAGGTGAACAGAGTGACGCAGAGGCAAAAGAATCGAAGCGATGACTGCATGGGTGATCCTCATTACAAAGAATGGAGGCAGGGTAGCAGATGAGTTCTACGAGAAACAATCTAGGGGGATTGGGGGTCGGGATGTAAAACCGATGCACCTATATCCGAAGGTCTTCCTTCAGAGTTGGCTCAAATCCAGCTTCCACACTTGCGCTGGATCGCCTGCTGCGAATTTGCCATCGTCGTCCATGCGATCCCAGCCGCTGTTCACAATGAAGTAAAAGGTGTCGTTAGTCTTCACGCCGTGGGTTGGATCACCCAATCCTTTCCAGTTTGCCTCCAGAACCTTGAAGCCGTCGATCTCGCGGGCCGAGCGCAGATGGAAGCTCACAATCCGCTCAGGCTGCGTTCCATTTTGAACCGCTATGAGTTGGTCAGCTCCTATGACGTAGAGTCCATCGATGCCGTCAAGTGCGATGGGAACAGCGGATGTTACCCACTCTACCGTCTGATTCTGCAGATGAACGAGGGCAATTCCTCTTGTGTAGTCCGGCACGTACAAGATAGCTCCGTCGGCGCTCAGAGCAGGAGTCTGCGGAGAGACGAATGTCCCATGTGGCACTAGTTCCAGGAGCTTCGTAGCATCTGGTTTCAGGACGAAGACGTCGCCCGAAAGACCATCGGCTACGTATGCTGTGCCGTCTGCGCCGAGAGTCATATCCCCAAGCGCGTGCTTGCCGTCGCCGGCTGGTTCAAATCGACCGAGCAGCTTTCCACTATCTACGTTGAATTTCAGCAGTGCTGAGCGACCGTCGTCTGAATCCTGCAGATCGGAGGCCATTTTCATTCCCACGCTTGTGGCCCAGAGAGTCCGGCGTACAGGATCCACTTGCAGCGCGAGCATGCCTAAAAGGGGAAGCTGCGCGGAGTTTGCTGCGAAAACCTCGCAAGCGCCTTTGGCTGAGCAATTCAGGATCTTCCGCTCGTGAACGCTGCTTAGGAAGATATGGCCGGTCTTCGGATCGTAAGCGATGTCCTCGGTTAGCAAGTTGGGATCGGCCAACGCGAACACTCGCGATCCAGACGATTTTGGTTTTCCATTACTCTCGATCTGATCGAGGTTCTTCAGTTTCCTTGCATCCCGGAATTGTTTGAGATTGGGATCTCGGAATGCAAGCGTGCCTCCCATCTGGGCGAACCGTTGCAGAGCTTCATTGGCTTTATCGTCCTGGCTGAGTTGAACGTAGACAGCCGCTAAACGCGGAAGCAGATTTGATTTGTTGGGATACTCCTTGGTCATTGCCTGCAGGTGCGATGCATATTCTGTGAGCTTCCCACTCTGGAACAACTGTTGAGCTGTTTGTTGCTGCTTTAGATAGTGTTGGGCAGGAGTACCGGAATCAGAGGCTTGAGCCGCGTTGCGCTGAATTGCGAGGACGACCATCAGGCAGTTCAGGAAAACGTACAGAATGATTCTACGATTGGGAATCAGCAGCGAACCCTCCTCAAACCCTAAAGTCCGATAAACGCTGAAGTCAGATAAACATAGACTGTTTTGTGAGAGTTGCGGTCGAACTATGCCACATCGGGACGAAGAGGCACAAGTTGAACACGGAATGACGAGAATCAGCGCCGGAACCGTGGCGCAGGACTCCTCGCGTCGCCAAACAAAAAGAAAAAACGCCGCTCCCTGCGGAACGGCGTCTTAGATCAACTGATTGCGATCTACGCTTTTTGAGTCGCGATGCGCATTCCGTAGAACGACCGCCACACGAAATACATCGAGATTACGAAGAACAGCACGGCTAATCCGTTCGTGAGTCCTGATCCGCGCTCGCTGGTGAGGTGGACGGCCAACTCTACTGCCAGCAGTCCGAAGAGCGTAGTGAACTTGATGATCGGGTTCATCGCTACCGAAGAAGTGTCCTTGAAGGGATCTCCTACGGTGTCGCCAACGACTGTGGCATCGTGCAACGCCGTGCCTTTCTGCTTAAGCTCGGTTTCAACGATTTTCTTGGCGTTGTCCCAGGCTCCGCCGGCGTTAGCCATGAAGATCGCCTGATAGAGACCGAAGACCGCAATCGAGATGAGGTATCCGATGAAGAAGAAGGGCTCCACAAACGCGAAGGCCAGGGTTACGAAGAAGACCGCGAGGAATATGTTGAACATACCCTTCTGCGCATATTGCGTGCAGATCTGAACGACTTTCTTGCTATCGGAGACCGAAGCCTTCTCAACACCCTCGAGGCGAATGTTGGCCTTGATGAATTCGACTGCGCGATAAGCCCCCGTGGTCACGGCCTGGGTGGAGGCGCCTGTAAACCAGTAGATGACCGCGCCACCGGAGATCAGTCCCAGCACAAACGGCGCGTGAAGCAGGGAAAGGTTGGCGAGGTTCGCTCGGAGACCATTTGTAAGAGCCATGATGATCGAGAAGATCATCGTGGTTGCGCCCACGACCGCGGTTCCGATTAACACCGGCTTGGCGGTCGCTTTGAAGGTGTTGCCAGCGCCATCATTCTCCTCTAGAAGGTCCTTCGCGCGCTGGAAGTTCACAGTGCCTTTGTACTCACGCTGAATCTCCGCGACAGGGACATGTTCGATCAGCGAAAGCTCGTATACCGATTGCGCGTTGTCAGTTACCGGTCCGTAGGAGTCGACTGCGATAGTCACCGGTCCCATGCCGAGGAATCCGAATGCAACCAGACCGAAAGCGAAGACGGCCGGAGCCAGCATCAAGTCGGAGCTCAATCCCTGCGTGAAGAAATAGCCTAGGCCCATCAACGCAACCATCGTGAGGCCCAGCCAGTACGCGGAGAAGTCGCCGGCGACTAACCCAGAGAGGATGTTCAGCGAAGCTCCACCTTCGCGCGACGAGGTTACGACCTCATTGGTGTGACGCGAGTCGGTCGACGTAAAGACTTTGACCAATTCGGGAATGACTGCGCCTGCGAGAGTCCCGCAGGAGATGATAAGCGACAGCTTCCACCACAAGGTGTCGTTGCCCTGAACGACGGGGATCATCAGTTTGGAGATGATGAAGGTCGCGATGATCGAGAAGATCGAAGTGATCCAGACAAGCGATGTGAGCGGAGCTTCGAAGTTCATGTGGTCGCTGTTTCCATAGCGGCCTTTGGCGACGGCGTCGTTGATGAAGTAAGAGACCGCGCTAGTGACCAGCATCATGATGCGCATGACGAAGATCCACACAAGAAGTTGTACTTGCACCGTTGGATTGGGCACGCCAAGCAGAATGAACGTGATCAGAGCCACGCCGGTTACGCCGTAAGTCTCGAAGCCATCGGCGCTCGGTCCGACGGAATCGCCTGCATTGTCTCCTGTGCAGTCGGCGATCACGCCTGGGTTGCGCGCGTCGTCCTCTTTGATTTTGAAGACGATTTTCATCAGGTCGGAACCGATGTCCGCGATCTTCGTGAAGATGCCACCCGCAATACGCAGGGCCGCAGCGCCGAGCGATTCGCCGATCGCGAATCCGATGAAGCAGGGGCCGGCGTAGTCACCCGGCACGAACAGCAGGATGAAGAGCATGATGAGCAACTCGACGCTCACCAGAAGCATGCCAATGCTCATGCCCGCCTTGAGCGGAATCGCATAAAGCGGGAATGGCTTGCCTCCGAGTCCAGCGAAAGCGGTGCGCGAGTTAGCAAAGGTGTTGACTCGGATGCCGAACCATGCCACGCCGTAACTGCCGAGAATGCCGACGATGCTGAAACCGAGAATGATTGTGAGGGTGAAGGCAACGGGATGTCCGGGAATGGGCGCCAGAATCCCGAAGTAAAGGGCCATGATCACTGCGATAAAGATCCAGAGCACGGCAAGGAACTTGCCTTGCGTCACCAGATAGGTCTTACAGGTCTCGTAAATCAGCTCGGAGATCTCGCGCATCGAGCTGTGCACTGGAAGATTTTTGAGCTGGAGGTAGATCGCGAGTCCGAAGAGCAGGCCAAAGACGCAGAAGATTAGTCCGATAAGGAGGAGAGCATGGCCATTCATGCCCAGGAACTCAACGCTGGAAAGATCGGGTAGACGAAGGCTCGCCTCGCCGCCTGCTTCGGAAGGCTGAGCCAAGGCCATTGGGCCTTGAAGGAGAAGCAACGTCAACAGGGCAGAGGCGGCTCCCAAACTGCGGCGCAGAAACTTAGAAAGTGGGAGAATTCGACGCAACGGGGCCATCGCACAAGCCACGGCTTGCGAGGTCAGCATAAAAATTCCTCCAGAACAAACCTTTGAAAATTCAGTTTTCGAGTTGAAGGGGATCAAATTTACTCACGTCGACCGAAATGGACGACGCCACAGTCCCGGAACCCGCGCTTCCACTCGAATGGTGTTCTGAAGCTTGGCCGCGTCTCCCGTTCCATCCGCCAACCGGATAGAACACCCAGGGTGGGACCACTATCTGCCTTCTTGCCGGTCAGTACACGGACTTCAACCCGGGCTAGGCAAACTCCTGTTTATAACATGCTGCAAAAATTAGGGTCAAACGCAGAATGGGCTAGTCTGGCCCTAGTCTCCAGAGGTGCTGAGGGTTAGACCGATCGCTGGCTTCGGCAGCCGTCTTCGAGGGCGCAGCTGAGGATGTACGAAGTCCAGCAAGATAACGGCGTTCACAGTAAGCATCAAAATGATCGCAACCCACGCAAATGCGTGACCTTGCGTGCCGAGCACAGGCAAACTCGCAACCAGCGGAGCGAACGCGAGTGAACGAGGAGCTTTGACTTCCAGGCGAGACCCGCAATCACGACAGCCGAGCCGGGACCATGCTTCCAGATTGAAAATCGATGGCGTCGATACGTCGCGGGTGCATTTAGGACAATTAGGCATGATCGTCGCCTGATAAGGCAGTTTGTTGTAGCGGTTGCGAAGTGTCAACGAACTGAAGGCACGGCACTAATGGGGCGCGTAATGGGCATTGCTGAACCTGTCACGCTAGAATCGCGGTTATCAAGCGCGATGCAATTACCTTCAATCCCGGAAATTCACGACGAGCTCACCGCGCAATGGCATAGGGATCCGAATGCGGGCGCTGGCAGCGGGCTCGATGCGCTGGTAGTCGAACAGCACCGCCAGAACTTTGCGCTGTGGCACGAGGAAGATCGAGCCCGTGCTCCGCTCGCATCTGCCGATGAGATTGCTCAAACCAAACGCGCTATCGATGCCTTAAATCAAGTGCGCAATGATCTGGTTGAGGCGATCGACAGGGAACTGCTGCAACAACTGCAAGCGGAGGGACTCAAGTTAGGTGGAGAACTACATTCTGAGACACCAGGAATGATCATCGATAGGCTCTCCATCCTGTCCTTAAAGATCTTCCATACTCACGAGCAGATCGATCGCAAGGACGTTGAATCGGCACACGTCGAACGCAATCGACAGCGTCTCGTGGTGCTTGTACGGCAACGACAGGACCTTGTTGGGTGTTTAACGGCACTGTGGCGTGATATTCAAGAAGGAAGACGCCACTTCAAGCTCTATCGTCAGTTGAAGATGTACAACGATCCTCAGCTAAACCCAGCGATCTATGGCGCGCAGCCTCGCTAAGCCGTAGGCACATTTTCAACTCTTGGTTCAAGCACCTTCTTCGCAGGGCAAATTTCCGCTCAGTACTCAGAAAAGTCCATTGAGAGTTCCTTGAGCGCAGCTCGGGCACTGAGGTTTGACTGACGCTCTCAAGCCATTTAAAGTTGTAATATTGAAAATGAATTTCATTTTCATTTTCGATTAGGGAAGATCTCGTTGATCACGTCGATTAGAAGACTCGTTCGTCGCGCAATTCTCGCAAGCCTATTCATATTCACTTCGTGCGCCGCTTTTGCGCAGGAGGGATATTTCGTTACCTACTCCCACCAGATGGAAGAACCAGGAAATCTGGAAGTGGGAGTGAAATCAGTGACTGCTTCACCCAAAGGCGGCAACGCCTTCCTGGCGAATGCCCTGGAATTCGAATACGGCGTCAAGGCATGGTGGACGTCCGAGCTCTACCTTGATTCGCAGTCAACTGCCAACGAGAGTTCCTTGTTCACAGGATTCCGTTGGGAGAATCGCTTTCGACCTCTGCTTCGCGAGCATTGGATTAATCCGGTGCTCTATTTTGAGTTTGAGAACATCAATGGTGCGGACAAGTCATTGCTCGAAGTTGTCGGTCACGACACTCGCGAGGGCTTTCTCGAGCGTAACGACCGCCACGAGAAGAAAAGGGAAGCCGAGGTAAAGCTGATCCTTTCGAGCAACGTCAAAGGCTGGAATATCTCGGAGAACATGATCGCCGAAAAGAACCTTGCAGGTGAGCCGTGGGAGTTTGGCTATGCCATGGGCGTGAGTCGTCCGCTTGCGCTGATCGCCAGCGCCAAGCAGTGCGTGTTCTGCCGCGAGAATCTCTCGGCTGGTGCGGAAATGTACGGAGGATTGGGCGAACGTTACAGCTTCGGGCTGCGCGACACGTCTCATTACCTGGCTCCGGTTGTGGAATGGCGCGTTCCGGGAGGAACAACCTTCAAGTTTTCTCCAGGCTTCGGTCTTAACGACAACAGTCAACCATTCCTGTTTCGCTTTGGCGTCTCCTACGAAATTGATCAGATCGCCTCGCGCCTGAGGGGGCACTGATGCGAGGATGGAGGGTTGCCGTACTCGTGGTCTGCGTTGCCCTGCCCGCGCTAGCAATTTCGATTGAAGCCGGAGACGGTCGCTGGCTAGCCAAGGTGCCAACCGACGTTAAGCAGCGAACAAATCCGATGGCGAACGAGTCCAACGCGATGGCTGCTGGCGCGAAACTCTTTCAGGAGAATTGTGCAAGTTGTCATGGAAAGCGGGCTGAAGGGCGTGCGAAGCATCCTGATCTCCATTCCGATCGAGTGCGCAACGCCACTCCTGGCGAACTGGAGTGGTTGCTGAAAAATGGGAGCCTGAAGAACGGCATGCCTTCGTGGAGTCGTTTGCCTGAGCCCCAACGATGGCAGCTGGTGACTTTCCTTAAGTCCTTGGACTAGCGCCGAGCTTTGGGTTTTCTCCGCCCCGCCCGAGTTGCAGTTGCCCGCCGCGGTCGGCCAGCCTTAGGTTTTTCGGATCGTGGCCTGCCTGGGTTTCTCAAATCAAGTGCAGTGGGATGCTTCGGCTCATAAAGTCCGATCTGATCTCCACTCGGCAGCTTTAACCTGGTCACGAGTCCCCAGCCTCGGTCCGAAATGGGCGTTGCAAGTTCGACTCCCTTGCTCTGCAGTTTCTTCGTCACCGCGTGCACGTCGTCACACATGAGGTAGAGCTCGTGATAACTATCCTCGGCGGGATGCATCGCTAGCTCGGCCGGCGGCAATGCGAAAATCGCCCACCCCCCACCGGCATCAACCGACGGGTACTTCAATACTTCACGAAAGAACTCGCGCAAGCGGTCGGCCTGCTTGCTGTAGATGATTGCGTGAACGCCTGAAATCATGGCTTGATTCTCCGGCTCTGAAGATTCTGCCAGAGATGCCCTAGGTTGGAATACGGCAAAGCTTGAAGAATCGCTTTGCTCGATCGACATCTTTCCCTATTTGCTGCTTCAGTGCCTCGGGATTCGGCCACTTGATCTCAGAGCGCAGCCACTTGAGGAACTTGATTTCAACTGCGGTTTGCTCGTCGAGTGCGATGGGATGGAAATTCAACAAGTGCGTTTCAATTGTGAACGACGGGCCATCGAAAGTGGGACGATTCCCAACATTTGTAACTGATTCAAACTGCTCGTCCGACACCTGTGTGCAAGTGATATAAACGCCATTCTTGGGTACCAACTCAGGATAAGGCGCCAAGTTGATTGTGGGAACGGTGTAACGCGTTCCGTAACCGCGCCCCTTGGCTGGAGTGCCGAAGATAGAAAACGGGCGATCGAGTAGATGCCGAGCGCTTGTAACGTTGCCTGCAGCGAGCAGTTGACGAACGCGACTGCTCGAGACCGTCTCATTACTCCAGCGCATTTCGGGATAGATCGTCACTGCAAAGCCGAATTCTCGTCCAAGCTCCTTCAATGTGTCGCAGTCGCCTTCAGCACGATGCCCAAAATGGAAGCTTGCGCCTTCATGCACTTCTTTCGCGTGAAGCCCTTCGACGACCATCTTCTGCACGAACTCTCGCGGCGAGATGATAGCCAGTTGCTGCGTGAATGGGAGAATGAGAGTGGCATCGATGCCGGTTTGTTCTAATGCGGCGATTCGCTGCGTCAACGCAGATATCAGCGCCGGCGCGCTCTCTGGTCGAACGACGCGTAGCGGATGCGGATCGAAAGTGATTGCCACCGAATGACCGCCTAGCTGTCGCGCCCTTTGGGACACATTGGCCAACACCTTGCGGTGTGCGCGATGCACGCCGTCGAAATTACCGATACTGATGACGGTGGAGTTCCAGTCTGCGGGGAGTTCATCGAGGCTGTGGAATACGCGCATCAGATCTCGAACTCCAGCTTGAGGCCATCGTGTGCTAGTCGCACGTTTGGCGGCAGTAGGCGGTTGGTTTCTTCATGAGCGAGATCGTGGGACATGTGCACAAAGAAGGCGCGAGCCGGCTTGAGTTTCTCCACGATCTTGAGCGACTCATCGAGCGAAGAATGCGTGGGATGAGGCCGGCGACGGAGAGCATCAAGGAATAGCACGTCGAGATCGTTGAGGGCTGCCATAGTTGATTCCGGAATCGAACTAAAATCTGTCAGATAGGCAGCTGTTCCAAATCGGAATGCCGTGATCTCCGTATCGCCGTGGAGCACGTTCAGCGGCTGAAACCTGGCGCCAAAGAGCTCCAGCGTTCCATTCAGACGATGCAGTGTCACTTGGGGCCGCGTGGAGTAGGTCGACTCCGGATCGAACACATATGCAAACATCCGCTCGATGATTCTTGCGGTTTGTTCGTCTGCGTAGAGCGGAAGTTTCCGCTCGCGTTTGAACGTTAGGGGGCGAAGGTCGTCCAGCCCCAGGATGTGATCGGCGTGGGCATGAGTGTAGAGAACGGCGTCGATCCGTCGGATTTTTTCCCGCAGGGCCTGCTCGCGAAAGTCCGGTGTCGAATCGATGAGGACGAAATGGCCGCCGTACTCGATGAGAACTGAAGGACGAGTCCGCCGGTCGCGGGAGTCTTCCGACGTACAAACTCGGCAGTCACAGCCGATGGTGGGCACACCCATCGATGTTCCACTACCTAGAACAGTGAGCGTAGCTCTCATTTCGCAGCGGGCTTGCTGGCTGCAGGACCGGGGGCGCGGGTAATGGCGTTTGTGATTTCAAGGAACGCCATGCGGAGCTCAAAAAGAACGTTCTGCAGGGTATTTTCTTCCGCTGGAGTGAGATTGCCCTTTGTCTTGTCCTTCAACACACCAAGGGTATCGATCGTTTGGCGCGCGGCGATGATGTCGGGCCGCGGAGCTTCACCCTCGGGATGCATCACACCGAGTTGGAAGAGCGCGCTCACGTATAGCGACTGGACAAGCCGCTCGAAGGTCATCTCAAAATCTTTCGCTTCGCCATGACCGCCGGCAGCTAACATGTCATCCAGCTTCTTGCCCGAGGCGCGATATTCGTGATGCTGCGCTTCTTGTTCGGCGTGGGAAGGTGGCTCGGGAGGAACATCGCTCTCCGTTGCTATCGGCTGTGAAGGTGCTTGTGTGCTTTCGTCGCGCACCTCGCTGCGGAGCTCGCCTTCGTCGGTAAACTTGCGGCGATCACTAACTACAAAATCCTGTTTTTTTTCCGCCATAGATTCTTAAGATGCTAATGAAAATGGAATACCGGAGGGTCTAGCTTCTCCCCCCGCGTAAGTAATCTTTGATCCGCGTTCCAGCGCTTCGCGCCGGATATATCCCAAGGCCACGAATCGATCACCATTGTTTGTGGGTATGCGATTGATGCTCGTAAGCTCTCCGACTTCCTTTCCATCAGCCTGGAGCTTTGCGCCTTGTCCCGGCAACTCTCCTTCGAGCACGAAGCCATGAAATTTACGATGCACATTGCCGCGCGAGCGGATGCGCTCAACAATCTCCTGACCTATGTAACAGCCCTTGGTGAAGTTGAGGGCGCGTTCTTGATCGGTTTCCTGGGGTAGATCGCGATCGCGTATGTCTGTCCCATATCTGGGAAGTCCAATCATCACGCGGAACTTCTCGAGCGCTTCTGTACCAACCGGAATGGCCCCAGCCTCGATAAGAGAGTCCCAGATCTGTGCAATCTTTACCGGGGACACCCAGATTTCATAAGCGCAGAATTCCTGACTGGCCATCCGCGTCAAAGATATTCCAACGCCGCTCCATATGAGGTCCGCGACCTGCATCGGTTGAAGACAGGGATCGTTGATCCCAGCCACTCTTAGGATCTCGAGCGACTTCGGTCCCTGGAGTCCAATCGCGCTCAAGGAGTCACTCTTGTCCGTCACCTCGACATCATCCATGATGATGTAGTGCTCGAACAGCTTCAGCAGACTTCCGAGTTGCGACCGTTCAGTGTCGATCAGCAGATGATCTCCGCGATTGTAGGCGTATAAGTCGCCAAGAATTCGTCCCTGAGGATTCAAAACAAAGTTGTAGTTGCCTCGGTTGACTGGCAGGTCTTTGACATTGTTTGTGACCATGCCATTCAACCAACGCACACGGTCTTCTCCCGTAATCGCGACCTTTGCTCGCCATCCTAAGTCATACAACGCGCATCCTGAGTTGAGCTCACGAAACTCATTTTCCACGTTCGTGAAGCTAGCAGCGGTCTCTACCCCGCTGTACTCAGAGATCCGCGCACCGGCAGCAGTCATCCTGTCGTGGAGAGCAGTTTTAAACATGGCCGAACTCTTGATTATAGCGGTCTGCTATGTTCTCTATCGTGAACCAAACACCCGCCAAACGTATCGCAGTCGTTCCTGGCGATGGCATCGGTAAGGAAGTGATTGCACAGGCTGTGAAGGTAGTTGAAGCCAGCGGAGCTGGGATCGAACTCGTCGACTTCGACTGGTCTGCAGATCGCTACTTGAGGGACGGAACAACGATTCCTGCGGATGGTTTTGCCATGCTGTCGCGTGACTTTGATGCAGTCTTTGTTGGCGCATTAGGCGACCCGCGAGTGCCTTCCAATATCCATGCCAAAGACATTCTCCTTGGCATGCGTTTCAAAATGGACCTTTACGCAAATGTTCGTCCGGTAAAGTGCCTGGATGATTCGCTCTGTCCGTTAAAGAACACTACCGCGGCCAATATTGACTTTGTGGTTATTCGCGAGAACACAGAAGGCCCTTACGTGGATGTGGGAGGAACTTTCAAGCAGGGAACTCCCGATGAAGTTGCAGTTCAGGAGGACGTTAATACGCGCAAGGGAGTAGAGCGGGTGATCCGTTATGCGTTTGACTACGCTCGCAAAAACGGACGCAAGAAGGTTCTCATGAGTGACAAGTCAAATGTCATGACCTATGCGCATGGGCTTTGGCAAAGGGTCTTCAAGGAAGTCTCCGCAGAATACAGTGACATACAACCGGCTCACATGTACGTGGACGCGCTTTGCATGCACATGGTTCGAGACCCGCGCCAATTCGATGTGATTGTCACTAACAATATGTTCGGCGACATCATTACTGATCTGGCGGCGGCGCTGCAGGGCGGACTGGGCATGGCTGCCAGCGGTAACATTCATCCTGGGAAGACATCGATGTTCGAGCCCGTGCATGGCTCAGCGCCATCCTTTGCCGGAAAGAACATCGCCAATCCAATGGGCGCGATTTTAACGTCCGCAATGATGCTCGATCATTTGGGATTGATTGCAGAGGCCAAGAAGATCAACCTAGCCGTACTCGCGGCGGTGCAACAGAGGAAGTCCACACAGGACATTGGTGGAACACTCGGGACAAGCGAGTGTGGAGAATGGATCGCCGCAAAGGTCGCCGCCTAATTCCACATGGCCTGGAGTCTTCGCAGTGCGCGATAGGCGAGAATATATTGCCCATTCAGTTGCAAGGCACGAAGATAATGCTCGCGAGCTTTGCGCCACTCGCGTTTCTGCTCATAAACGCGACCAAGATTGAAGTGTGGAAAGCAATAGGATTCATAGCGAGCAGCAGCGATGGCCTTTTTGAACCAGGGAATGGCCGCATCCCACTGTCCTTGCTCGATAAGATAGGCGCCGATATCGTTGTAAGGATTGCCGAAGTCCGGATCGATCTTGATTGCCTGGCGGCAATCCGCAATTGCTTGCTGATAATTGGATTGGAAAGAGTAGGCCCAACCCCGAAATGTGTAAGCCTCCGCGGTAGGGAAAGCCTCAATGGAGTGCGAATAAAGCTCGATCGCCTCCTCGTACTCTCCTTTTTGCTGATGCTCGTAGGCCCGGCGGAAATACTCGCCGGCCCGTTGGCGTAGTTCGCTGCTATCTGCCATACCGACACCGTCCAGGGTGCTCAGTAGCGACGTACCGGGGATTGCCATTATTATCCAACTAATCTCATGTTTGTCGTATCCCGATCCAATCGATCTGCCCGAATCCGGGTTGCATCTTGCTGCCGTTCTCTGACTTGTGCATCGCTTGTGCTGCTATGCGGCTCGATTCTTGGCGTTGGGCATTCGGCGGCGCAACAGACAGCTCAGCACACCGATTCGCCAGCCCAGAAATCAACGACCCCTGCTCCTGCTCAAAAACAAGAAAAAGGTGATATCGGAATTCGCGTAGAGCAGGCGTCGCCGCCAGCGGAGCAGAAGATCACCTCTGAAGAAGCGCGTCAGCTCTTTGCTTCCATTGATGAAACTCTCACGTGGCTGAGCAAGGATACCGGTTACACCATCAAGCAGAAGGTAAAGGGGCAACTCGCGAGTCGCGAGCAGGTCGCGAAGTATGTTGATGACCGGTTGAACGATGACGAAGACGCCAAGCGTCTTGAACGTTCGGAGATTGTGCTTAAGAAGTTCGGGCTATTACCGCGCGACTTCGACCTGCATGCTTTCCTGATTCAACTTCTTCAGGAACAGGTTGCTGGTTACTACGACGTGAAAACTAAGAGCATGTATCTGCTCGATTGGCTTTCGGCAGATTCCCAGAAGCCGGTCCTAGCCCACGAACTCACCCATGCGCTTCAGGACCAAAACTTCGATCTGAAGACCTGGGAAACACCAAAAGCAGCTAAGCGCAGCGACAAAGAAGAATTCACTTTCGATGAAGATGAAGCGGCGACTGCTCGCAGTGCTGTTGCTGAGGGGCAGGGAATGGTTACGCTGGTTGACTTCATGTTGCGAGGCACCGGGCACACTCTTGCAGATGCTCCCCAGGTGGCAACGATGATGCGCTCATCCATGACGGGTAACAGTGGGTTCCCACTGCTTGAAAAGGCCCCGCTCATGATTCGCGAGTCGCTCGTATTCCCATACGGAGACGGACTGGCATTCGAAGCTGCGCTTTTAGAGAAAGGCAAGGACACGGCCTTCTCGGGGGCCTTTCGTCGGCCACCGCAGAATACTCACGAGATCCTCGATGTTGCTTCTTATTTGAAAGCCACACCGGCGAGATGGCTTGTCCTACCTGACCTTCGCAACGAACTAGGCTCGGCATACGAGAAGTACGATGAGGGATCTATAGGCCAACTCGATACTCGCATTCTCGTCCAGCAATACGCCGATGAGAAGACTGCCGCAAAAATGGCCGAATCGTGGAAGGGCGGTGTTTATTACGCCGCTGGAAATAAGGATTCGAAAGTGAAGGGCAGCACAAGAATTGGCCTCGTTTATCTGTCGCGCTGGGAGACGGAAGAGGCTGCCGACCAGTTTGCGAGAATCTACGCTGATTACCTGCCGAAGCGTTATGAGAAGGCGACTCCCATGCCCATTAAAGACGTTAAGTGCGGCCCGCCTGAGAATTGTGACGCGAAGAGAGTGCACGCTTTTAGCACCGAGGAGGGCGAAGTTTGGATTCAGCGAGTCGAAGGTGCAGGCGTCCTGATTAGTGAAGGTTTTGACGATGCGACCGCATCGAAGCTCCGCTCGCAGGTTCTGTCGGCGAATCCTTCGAAGGTGGTTCAAGTTCAGATGCGTTCGCTGATGTCCCCTCTGCGAGCCTCCGCTGCGATCCAGGATGCGGTGGGGCGAATGGTAGCAAACGGAGTCCGCGACCTAATCCAGAGGTCATTACAAAGCTTGAATTAGACAAGGCTCACGATTCCATCTTGCTTGGAATGAGCCGTCGCTTTTGAGTTCTGTATAATTTTTCTTACTTCACCCATCCTCACCGGAGTCGTGCAATTGCAAAAAGCTGAAATAGGAATCATCGGAGGGAGTGGACTGTACGCGATGCCCGGCCTCTCCGATGTTCATGAAGAAAAGCTGGAAACCCCGTTCGGCTCACCGTCGGATGCATACGTACTTGGTACCCTAGAAGGTCGCAAGGTAGCCTTTCTGGCTCGTCATGGGCGAGGCCATCGCATCCTGCCCACCGAGTTAAACTTTCGCGCCAACATTTATGGCATGAAGCAACTTGGAGTAGAGCGAATCGTCTCCGTGTCCGCAGTCGGGTCGCTTAAGGAAGAACATAGGCCGATGGATTTCGTAATTCCGGATCAGTTTGTAGATCGAACACGGCAACGTGTATCGACCTTCTTCGGCGAAGGATTGGTTGCCCATGTTGCGCTAGCCGATCCGGTCTGTGCCGAAGTTGCAAAGAGTGCTGCGCGCGCCTGCAAAAAAGTTGGTGTGATCGGAAAGAGCGGTGGAACTTACATCTGCATCGAAGGTCCCCAGTTTTCTACACGGGCAGAATCGAATCTTTACCGCAGTTGGGGCATGGATGTGATTGGCATGACGAATCTTCAGGAAGCCAAACTCGCCCGCGAGGCTGAGATTTGTTACGCAACAGTGGCGATGGTCACAGATTATGACTGCTGGCATCCAGAGCATGACGCCGTAACGGTCGAGACCGTTATTTCATATCTGAACAAGAATGCTGAAAATGCTTGCAAGGTCGTAAGACACACAGTAGCTGCCATGCCGAAGACACGCGGGTGTAAGTGCGGTTCGGCGCTCGAGTACGCCATCCTAACGGACCGCTCGAAGATTCCAGCAGACACGCGCAGAAAACTGAGCCTGCTTCTCGACAAATATTTGAAGACGCAGGAGGCGAGGGCCTGATGTCGATCGTTGTCGTTGGCTCCGTAGCGTATGACGGCATCAAGAGCCCCTCGGGTTCAGTAGATCGGTGTCTCGGCGGCGCTGCCACGTATTTCTCCCTCGCCGCCAGTTACTTCACCCAAGTGCGGATAGTTGCCGTAGTCGGCGAAGATTTCAGCAAACAAGACGAGGACGTATTACGGTCACGCAAAGTCGACACTCGCGGCATCGAGCATTCGAAAGGAAAGAGTTTCTTTTGGCGTGGAGAATATGGAGAAAACCTTAACGAAGCCAACACCCTCGAGACGCAGTTAAACGTTTTTCAAACGTTCAACCCAAAGGTTCCCGCTGAGTATCTCGATTCAGACTATCTTTTTCTTGCCAACATCGATCCTGTGTTGCAAGGCAATGTTCGTCGCCAGATGGACGGACGAGTGAAGCTAGTCGGTGGCGACACGATGAATTACTGGATCACCGATTCCAATCATCGCAAGAACCTGCTCGAGACTCTGAAGGGCGTCGACGTTTTATTGATCAACGATAGCGAAGCAAAGCTCCTTGCGGAGGAAACGAGCGTCACACGGGCCGCGCAGAAGGTGCTGCGCATGGGACCGCGCGCTTTGGTGATCAAGCACGGTGAATATGGCGCCACGGTATTCTTCAAGGAAGGCGAGTTCGGAGGGGGACATCACCCATTTCGTGCGCCAGCGTTGCCCATGGAGGAGGTCCGCGATCCGACGGGAGCCGGTGACTCTTTTGCGGGAGGCTTCATGGGGTACGTGGCATCGCAGAAAAAGCTGGACCGCGAGACCTTCAAGCGGGCAATGTTTTACGGTGGGGTGATGGGTTCGTTCGCAGTCGAGTGTTTCGGCACCGAACGCCTGCAATCGCTCACACGCGAGGAGATCGATGCGCGCTACCAGGTCTTCCGTGAACTCACCCACATCGGATAATCCTTTCCGTTTCGCGACAGCATCCGCCGCTGCCCTCGCAGATTCATCTCTCGATCCGGACTTGCGCGCGCATGGGAGGGATTATCGGGTTCTTGCAGTTTCTCTTTGTCTGGTTGCTCTCGCGGCACTTTGGTTCTTCTATTCCCGGAGCGAGATTCTTCTTTCTGGAGATGCAGTCGCGCACATCAGCATCGCTCGGCGCGTCTTCGATTCGCGGACGCCTGGACCATTGCAACTCGGCTCGGTTTGGCTTCCTCTTCCACACTTGCTAACGATTCCGTTCATCGTTATCAAGCCGATGTGGCGATCGGGAGTTGGTGGCTCGCTTGTATCACTCGCCTCCTACATTTTTGCCGGACTCGGACTATTTCGCCTCCTGTATCCGTTTTCAAGTGTCGCCGCTTGGGCCGGGACAGCCTTCTTCGCAGCAAACCCCAATCTTATCTATCTGCAAAGCACTGCGCTGAACGAACCACTTTATCTGGCTAGCTTCATCTGGGCCGCAATATTCTTTGTGGAAGCTTCTCGGCATGTCGTTCGAGGCCCGCAACTGGCCACCAGATCTCTCGAAAAAGGAGCAATAGCGCTGACAGCCGCGATCTTTACGCGGTACGACGGCTGGTTTCTCGCGTGCGTTTGCTGGGCTGCATTTTTGATTAACGCGTTCTCGGCGGCGCGGCGGATGCCAGGAAGTCTAGTCCATATTAGAAAAACGGTCTTCAAGCCCATGCTGCTCACCGCTCTGGGCCCGACCCTCTGGATGGCTTACAACCTTGGCGTGTACAAGAATCCGCTGGACTTTGCCAATGGTCCTTACTCGGCGAAGGCAATCGCACAGCGAACAACCGAGCAAGGTTCACCACCATATCCTGGACAGGATCATCTCCTTACTGCTGGCGCTTACTTCCTTAAATCTGCACAGCTGAACATCGGAGATCAGGTACCTGCAAGAATTCTCGTGCTCGTTGCAGCGTTTGGCAGCATCGCCTTCGCGATACGTCGAGACTGGACGCCCATGGTGCTCCTCTGGTCGCCGCTCGTCTTCTACTCGCTCTCGATTGCGTACGGATCAGTTCCCATTTTTGTACCGGTGTGGTGGCCTTTCTCTTACTACAACGTGCGCTATGGACTTGAGTTGCTTCCGGCGATTGCAGCGGGCGTTGGACTCTCGATCCCAGTGATTCGAGAGTCTTGGAGGAAAGAGTGGGTGCGATCGGCGGCGCTTGCATCGATTGCACTGCTCGTGGTTTTTTCGTATTTCCAATCTTGGTACGCAACTCCGGTCTGCTTGCGCGAAGTGCAGGTGAACGGCAGTGCGCGAATGGAGCTTGATCATCGCCTGGCTAGCGTGCTCAGGTCGTTGCCGCAGGACTCCACGATTCTGGCCTACACCGGGGCCCATGGCGGAGCTTTTCAATTCGCTGGAGTCTCATTACGCAGAACCATCAATGAAGGAAATCTGTTCATCTGGGACGCCTCTCTAGCCCATCCGGCAGCGGACGTTGACTACGTCATCGCGGCCGATGGTGATCCAGTGGGTAATGCTGTGTTGAGTCATCCCGCTGGTCTTACAAGAATTGCATCGGTTGAGGTCACTGGACAGCCGAGAACAGTGATCTACAAAACGATGCACTTGCCATGATTGCAATTCTGAACTCTTCACGGACGCCCTCAGGAGAGGGTGCGCTTCAACTGGCCGCACGCGGCATAAATGTCACGTCCCCGCGGCCGTCGAATAAAGGTGGGCAAACCGGCGCCAACCAGAATGCTTTGAAACTCGAGTACACGATCATGGGCTGGCATGGTATAGCTCACTCCCGGTCCAGGATTAAATGCGATGAGGTTCACCTTGCAGCGAATACCCTTCACGCGTTGGGCGACTTCGCGTGCGTGCTCGGGCGCATCATTTACTCCCTCGAGCAATACGTATTCAAAAGTCAGAAGTTCTCTGGCACGAAGCGGGAACTGGCGGGCTGCATCTACCAGCAGCTCGACGTTCCATTTCCGCGTAATCGGCATGATCCGCTCTCGAATCGCGTCGTTCGGCGCGTTCAGTGAGATTGCGAGTTTTGGACGAATCGGCTCCTTCCCGAAATCAAGAATTCGCGGAGCGATTCCCGAAGTGGAGACCGTCATCCGCGATTCTGGAAATCCAACCTCCTCGACCAGGAGTCGGACTGCCTTCATGAAGTTCTCGTAGTTAAGGAAGGGTTCACCCATTCCCATGAAAACGATGTTCGTTCGCTCACGCTCCAGATTGACATTGTGATCACGGAGTACAGCCAAAACTTGTCCGACGATCTCACCCGGAGTGAGGTTGCGTTTTGCACCGAGCAAAGCAGTGAGGCAGAACTGGCAATTGACCGCACAGCCGACTTGGGAAGAAACGCATATCGTGGCCCTCGACCGCTTCGGCTTGACCGAAGCCTGCACCCGCGAACTTGCGTTACGGTGCTGAGTTACGGCCTTTGGGTAATGGTTCCGGACTTTTTTGTGTTCCGCGGCGGATTTGAGTTGGGCAAGTTCCTCACGGCCAGCCTCAGTCCCGTCGCCAGCCTCCCCGAAGTCACCCTCCGGCATCCAAACGGTCTCTACAGACTCCCCATCAGAAAAGGCCATGAGGTATCGGACGGTACCGTCCACCGAGATAAATTTCTGGTCGACATGCGGAAATCCGACCAAAAGCCCAGTGTCAGCAATCTGGGACTTCAAAGCTGCCGGCAGATTCGAGACGCCAGAAAGCGACTCTAGCCGTTGTCTGAAGATGGCATCAGCCACCTGACGCCCCCGAAACCCAGGATGCCCCATTCTCTTAACAAGGTCCGTAAGTTCCTGATTCGATAGGCTTAACAGTTCATTCTGTGTCGATATGCGGGGCATCTAATAGAAGTGACTCGGGTAACTAGCACCATCTCACGGAAGCACAAATACCCCACCGTGAACTGCTAATTGCTACGCCGCACATTTAGAATAAGTCTTTCCGGGCTAGAAGGTCCTTTAAAAGTAAATGGTTCAAGAGCTACGAAACGTCCGTAGGGAAGTGCTGCCGAACGGTCTAACGATACTGACCGAAGAGATGCAGCAGATCCGTTCTACGTCCATTGGAATATGGATAAAAACGGGTTCGCGTCATGAGGAATCCGAGCGCAACGGCATCTCTCACTTTGTCGAGCATATGTTGTTCAAGGGGACGACCAGCCGCTCCGCTCAGGACATAGCCCGACAGGTTGACTCAATCGGAGGCAACATGGATGCATTCACTGCGAAAGAGTGCATCTGCTTCAACATCAAGATCCTTGATGAACACCTTCCGATTGCGATGGACATCCTGAGCGATCTTGTGCTCAACCCTGTCTTCGCGGCAAAAGATATCCAGCGCGAACGCGGCGTGATTCTGGAAGAAATCAAAATGGACGAAGATAGCCCCGACTATCTAGTCCACGAGATTTTTACCCAGAATTTCTGGAAAGATCATCCTCTTGGCAAGCCAATTCTTGGAACCAAGGAGACAGTTCGCAAATTCGAACAGAAGATGCTATTCGAGTACTATGGCGGATTTTTCTATCCCGGAAACATGATCATTTCCGCCGCGGGTAGCCTCAATCACGAGCACTTTGCAGAGCTTGTCCGGCGGAAATTCTCACACTTGAAGGCCAAGCAGAATGGCTTCAAACAAGCGGCACCACAGACGTTCTCCAAGATCATTGCACGCAACAAGAAATCTCTCGAGCAAGTTCAGATCTGCATGGGAGTGCCGGCTCTACATATTGCCGACGATCGGCGCTATGTAGGGTACGTGCTGAATACGCTGCTTGGCGGCGGAATGAGTTCGAGACTCTTCCAGAATATTCGCGAGAACCAAGGCCTCTGCTACGCGATTTACAGCGATCTCAATTCCTATCGTGATACTGGTTGTCTCTCAGTATTTGCCGGAACTTCACAAGAATGGGCTCCGAAGGTTGTTGAGTCAGTGGTCGGAGAGTTCCGCAATCTGAAGGCAGAATCGGTTTCGGACGAGGAACTGAGCCGGGCAAAGGCGCAATTAAAGGGGAGTCTGATGTTGAGTCTGGAGTCCTCAACAGCCCGCATGTCAAATCTCGCAAGGCAGGCGATGTACTTCGACCGCTTTTTCTCGCTCGACGAGATTATCGAGCGCATCGAGAGCGTCACGGCAGAGCAACTTCAGGCGATGGCCGAAGAACTGTTCCAGCAGAATAAGATTGCCGTTACTGTCCTTGGGAATCTCGATGGCTTGAAGATTGGCTCCGAGCAATTGGCCTGCTGAACGATCCAGTCGTTTTCGCCTCCTTCTCGGTCAAGGTGTTCTTTGTAGGGAGCCCGATTCGCTTTGCAAAAGCACATTGAGCCGCTGACCCACAGCCTGATCTCCGGGGTAGTTGCTCAGTTCCGTTCGAGTCTCTTTAATTGCTCCTGGAAGGTTTCCTTGTGTTTCAAGAACCGCCGCAAGAGCTAAGTGCGATCCTTTTCGATGGGGTTGCAAGGCAATCGCATGTGCTATTTCCAGGCCTGCATCATCAGCGTATCCGAGTTTTAGATGAGACATCCCCATGTATAAGTAGGCATCGGCCATGCTGGGATCGATTTCGATTGTTCTCGAAAAGTAACGCAAGGCTCCGGGATACTGGCGCATTCGATACAACATATATCCGTAGTTGTAGTTCAGTCTTGAGCTATTCGGGTTTTGGTGGATTGCCCGATCGAAGATAGGTAGCGCTGCTTCGAAATCATTGCGTTCGGCAAGGGATACAGCCAAATTGTTCAACGCCTGATTGTTGTGAGGGGCGACGCTTACGGCTCTGCGAAATAGAGCCAAATTATCCTTCCAATACTGCTGCTGTATCACACTGCAACTCGCCAAAATAATGGTGACAAGGGCTACTTGGTAAATGCTGTATCTAAGATACGTGCCCGACTCCAATCCGTGGGGCAGGGCTTGGCGAATCATTGCTCCCAAGAGTATTGCGAATCCCGCGACTGACAAATAGAGGTAACGATCTTGACCGTAAAGCTCGGCGTCGACTGCAGGCAGATACAACGCAGGGAGCAGCGGAATTACGAACCAGGTTGCTGCGCTCCAAATGGTTATTGGGCGTAGCTTTAGCACATGGGAAATTGTGGAAATAGCGACCAGAGTTACAAGGAGCAGCCCGGTCGGAAGCAAGAATGAACGGCTAAGCACATGCTGTGCTGGAGTAACGTCGTAGAACAAACTATATCCCCAGGGAAGGAAAAGGTGCTGCGTATAGAGCCACAAAAGAGTTGGCCAAGTGAGTAGCATTTCCAAGAAACCGATTCGAGAAGGGGCTGGAGCGAGGGTTTGCAATGCATGAATCCGCGCACCGAGGTAAACAATCGTAACCGCGACGTACGGCAACGCCGCAATAGCAGCACCTTTTACACGGTCATATGTATTGCGGAAGAGTGCATGCTTGGAAGGTTGTAGACATTCATGAACGAAAATGATCGCAGGCAATACTATGCCCGGCTCTTTTGTAAGCGTTGCAGCACCGTATGCAAGTAGTGAAGCCGCAAGCCACCCGATCTTACCGGTGTTCCGAAAATTAAGATATCCGAGGAACCCTGTGATCAAAAAGATTGCAACAAGAGGATCGGCGGATCCTGAGACCCAAGCGACACTTTGGACGTGAATTGGATGTAGTCCAAAGACCAGAGCAGCGAGGATTGCCACTGCACGATCGTCCAAGATTCGATCTACCAAGCGGAAGAGCAAGGTGGTTGCGAGCGCGTGAAGAGCTAGCGAAGTGGCATGCCAGCCGACCGGATTCAAATCAAACAGTGCGTAATTCAGACGAAACCAGAGCAAGTTTAGCGGCCGGTAATAGTAGCTGGAGGTATCGAGACCAGCCCACACGTTACTGCTGAAGTATTGCGGAACGAAGTGCCACGACCGGAGAGCCGGATTTTCCACGATCTGACCCAAGTCGTCATAAACGAACTTGTAACTGACCGTTCCGATATAGACGAGCGCCGACAGCGCCCCAATGATGACGCCCACATATTTCCCTTGAAATGGGGACGACCGGACCTCTTTCTGTTCTGCAAGCATGTACCAGCCTCTTACAAGAGAATTCGCAAGTGAATCTGATCACGGTCTACTTCAGCGTGCAGGAATCAGGCAACGGGCAATTGAGCCGACGCTCCTGGTCATAACGATCTTTTGAACAACTTTGGGAATTGAGCGACCTTATTCAGCCCTTGAAGGGAAGATTACCCTGACCTGCAGGGTAGTCTAAGGGCATTCGGCGAAGGAGGAATCGTAAGTGCAAACTAGCTGAGTTCCTCAAGCATTTTGGCTCACAATCTCATAGTCGACAGAAAGTGGCATGCCCCTGATCGTAGAGTTGCCATTTTTTGACACTTTGGTTTTGATTCGTCGACTATCAGTAACTATCGTCCAGTGATTTACCCACGAAGCGGACCCACCCTAAATGGCAACTTTACATACGTTTACATAGGTTTTCCACAGGGATGGTTAAAAGTGTGGATTCGTGAGGTCCTGTTGGGCAGAAAGCTGCAACTGTAAAGGCCGTCAGGCTGATCGACGGGCCTTCCTATGGGCACAGGCAGCCACTAAGGAGCACCTATGAAGAAGCAAAAGGGTTTCTCGCTGATTGAACTCTTGATTGTCGTGGCGATCATTCTGATCATCGCGGCTATCGCAATTCCCAACCTGCTGCGCGCCAAGATCGCGGCTAATGAGGCTTCGGCTGTTGGTTCCATGCGCACAATTGTGACCGCTGAAGTAAGCTACAACTCGGCAGGCTGGCTGAGTGGTGGCAAGCAGATCGGTTTCTCTAACGCCCTGGCAGACCTCGGTCCAAACGCTGGAACTTGCACTCCGCCAGACCCAACCCACACCTGCTACATTGACTCGGTTCTGTCCGGGGCGAATAGCGCTGCCACTCCGAAGAGCGGCTACTGGTTCTCGTATTCGCCAATCGCGGCTGCTGCCGGTGGTTCCAACGTCGGCTTCAACCTGAACGGCAACCCGGCCGCGCCTGGACAGACCGGCAACCGGTACTTCTTCGCGGATGCGAGCGGCGTGATTCGCTTCAATCCGAGCCAGTCGGCAACCAGCGCTGACGTTGCACTCCAGTAGTTAGGTTTGGCGAAGTACCTGGGGGAGGGTACCAGCCAGAAAGAGACCGGGTTTATGCCCGGTCTCTTTTCCTTTTTTTTCGGGATTGTTGAAGGAACAAGGAAGTTCAAACAGGGAGATTTTTCAATTCCAGCTCAAAACTTCTCAATTCTGCCTAAAATCCGCAAATTCGCTTAAGGGCAGGGAAACTTGCAGGGAATTTGGCGAAATTGGGATTAAGTTCTTACGTTCCAATGCATTACAAGCGTTACAGAAACAGGCAGGTCGAGCAACGATCTACCAGGAAATTTCTAGTTCCAAAATGGAACTCATAAGACGTTGGAACCGAACCCAGGTTGCCGACGCCGGTCACCCTCAGGGGCCTGTCCTGAAGCTATCTTGTTTTCTGGCGGCGATTCGGTGAAGTTAAGTTGATTGGCCGAAATCCACAGCCCGACCAATTCGAGAAGTTACATGAGTGTCCTACAAGCCTCCCCTGAGCTCAGCGAAGCGCGCGACCATCTAGGTCGCAATGCCGCCAATCCAGCCCTTTGCGTCGACTTGGACGGGACCCTCATAAAGACTGACGTACTTCTTGAATTAGTACTCTTGCTCCTGAAACAGAGACCTTGGGCCATTTTTCTCGTCCTATTCTGGTGTCTTCGTGGCCGGTCATTCCTAAAGCGGCGGCTTGCTAGCGCAGTGCCGCTGGCGGCCGAAAAGCTACCGTATCGTCAGGAAGTCCTGGATTTCATTCGGGGCGAGCGCGAATCGGGGAGGTCCATTCTCCTGGTTACTGCTGCCGATTACACCGTTGCTGAAGCAATCGCCCGCTATTTGGGTCAATTCGACGGCGTTTACGGAAGTGACGGAGCGGTGAACTTAAAGGGCAGCGCAAAGGCAGGATTCCTGGCAGGCATGCTTGGCAAGGGTACTTTCGACTATATCGGGGATTCCTATGCGGACTTGCCTGTTTGGAGCGTGGCGAGATTGGCATACGTGGTCGGCAGTTCACGAATGGCCAGGAGAGTTTCGCGCCGAGCGCAGGTTGCCCGCCTCTTCGAAGTCCCCCAACCCTCATTCATTACGTGGTTGCGTTCAATACGCCTTCTGCATTGGACCAAGAATCTGTTGGTCCTGTTACCGGTGTTGCTTGCACACCGATTTACCTGGCCTGCATGGCGGGACAGTCTCATTGGATTTGCGTTGCTCGGAGGATGTGCTTCAGGGCTCTACATCCTGAATGATTTGCTCGATTTGCATTCTGACCGGCAGCACCCTACGAAGAGTAAGCGGCCATTCGCCGCCGGGGAATTCCCACTGTGGGTTGGAGCCTTTGAGTCAGCTGGACTGGTTGGCTGTTCGCTCATCGTCTCTGCATTTCTGGATTTACGCTTTGCCGCAATATTGCTCGGGTATGCGGTCCTGACCGTCACCTACTCTTGGATGCTAAAGCGAGTGCCATTGCTGGATGTCTTTGTTCTCTCAAGCTTCTACACGATTCGTATATGGGCGGGCGGTCTTATTTCGGGCATTCCAGTCTCCGACTGGCTGACGGCATTTTCGTTGTTCTTCTTCCTGAGCCTGGCTATGGCGAAGCGTTACTCTGAGCTGCAGTGCGCGAGTAAGCTCGTGGAGGATGGAAACTCGGGTCGCGGATATGTTGTGAAGGATCGCGAGTTGCTCGCCATGTTTGGAACTGCCAGCAGCTTTGCCGCAGTAGTGATTCTCTGTTTGTATGCCAGAAGTCCGGAAGTGATCTCTTTGTATGGCAGCTCAACCGAACTGCTATGGCTCTGCCCCCTAGTGCTTTATTGGCTCACCCGCGTTTGGCTCCTGGCCGGGCGCGGCGAGCTTGATCATGACCCAGTGCTCTTCGCCGTTCGCGACCGCACCAGCTGGGTGCTTGCCGCGCTTGCTATTGCCGTGCTGATGATTGGCGGGTTCCACGCGCGATGACCTCCGTGGCCACAGTTCCGGATAGGGATGTAGTCCTGGGTCGGCGCGGGAGTACCAAAACGGAATATCAATCCTGGGGCAGGTATCCAAAAGCAGCGCATGACAGGGTAACAAAGATTTACTGGCGTGACCAATTGCAGGACGCTCTGCGCTGCGCAGACCCAGCATCGCTCTTACCCTACGGGATGGGACGAAGCTATGGCGATTCCTGTCTGAACCGCGGTCGCGACCTGCTGGATTGCACCGCTCTCGACCGCATCCTCGATTACGACTGGGAATCTGGACGAATCTGTGTTGAAGGCGGCATAACTTTGGGCGATCTGCTCCAGGTGACCGTCTCCCGCGGTTGGTTTCTTCCTGTAACTCCCGGCACCAAGTTTGTGACCGTCGGCGGGGCGATCGCGAACGACGTCCACGGAAAGAACCATCATCGCGTCGGCACATTTGGATGTCACGTCAAGCAGATCACGCTGTACCGATCAGATGCTGATGCCGTCGTGTGTTCTCCCGCAGTGAATACTGACCTGCTTCAAGCCACTATCGGAGGCTTGGGCTTGACCGGAGTAATTGGATCGGCCGAGATACAACTTAAGCGCATCGGCGGTAATGCCATCGAAGTGGAGACCCTTTCCTTCCAGAACTTGGATCAATTTCTCGAACTCTCAGCTGCGAGCGACAAGAGTTACGAGTACACGGTTGCCTGGGTCGATTGCTTGTCTGGCAGCCAGACTCGGGGAATATTTTTCCGCGGTAATCACGTGGAGAAAACTGTCTCGCACCGATCAATCAGGATGAAAGTTCCATTTGCCTTTCCGGAATTCGTCCTGAGTCGGCCAACCGTGGGGCTCTTTAACTGCACCTACTTCGCGCTCAAAGCCCGCAACCCGGGATCGGCACTCGTTCACTACGACCCGTTTTTCTATCCGCTCGATTCGCTCCAGAACTGGAATCTTCTGTACGGAAGACGAGGATTCGTTCAATACCAATGCGTGTTACCGCCCGGAGATGTCGCAGCCGTGAAGAGGATCATTGCCGCCGTATCCAATTCCGGAGAGGCATGCTTCCTGGCAGTGTTAAAGGCATTTGGGGAAGTCCAATCGCCGGGACTCCTCTCCTTTCCTCGTCCCGGCCTAACTCTCACCGTGGATCTGCCGATGCGCGGCAATCGCACGCTTGCGCTGTTGGCTTCTCTCGATCAACTGGTGCTGGCCAGAGGCGGAGCGCTGTATCCTGCCAAAGATGCGCGCATGTCGCCTGCAATGTTCAATGCCGGATTCCCGAACTGGACGAACCTTGTCCCTTACATTGATCCAAAATTGTCGTCGTCGTTCTGGCGACGAGTTACAGCTGGATGAACTTGATGAAGCGAATTGTGATCCTCGGAGCTACCTCGGGCATGATTCAGCCCTTGCTGCGAAAAATGGCAGCCCAGGGAAACGAGATGCTCCTCGTAGCCAGATCACAGGAGCGTCTCGACGCTGTTCGGAGTGACTTGTTGGCCCGCGGCGCCGGAACCGTAATTACGTTCGAAACCGACCTTACATGCTCTCCGGATCTGGTTTTTTCGTTTGCAGAAGAATGCTTCTCTGACTTTGACACGCTGTTGCTGTCTTACGGAACGATGTTGGATCAGTCAAAGTGCCAGATTGATGCGGAGCAGGCTATTCGCGAGATACAGACGAACTTTGTCAGTGCAGTCGCACTGCTCACCGTGTTTGCCAGGCATTTCGAGTCGCGGCACTGTGGCACCATCGCTGTGATCACCTCCGTCGCCGGAGATCGCGGACGGCGCTCCAATTATGTATACGGAGCAGCAAAAGGTGGGCTCAGTATCTTCCTGCAAGGAATGCGCAGCCGGATGTCCCAATACGGCGTCCGAGTACTTACGATAAAGCCGGGTCCTGTATCCACTGCAATGACAGCAAACCTCACCAATGTACCAATGGCTGCAGATCCCGAAATGGTCGCCCGAGATATCTATCACGCCCTCAAGAACTCCACGAGCAACGTGATTTACACACCTCGACGCTGGCGCTGGATTATGGCAATGTTGAACGCCATCCCAGAGCACGTCTTCAAGAGAATGCCGATCTAGTCGACGAACGCGATCTTCGTAAGCTCAAACGATCTTTTGGGCTCGATAATTGGGACAGCAATTCAGTGGATCGACGCGATGAAATGTAGTGAGGTGCCGAAGAGCCAGTTAGCCCACCAAGGATAGAGACGAAGGTCGCTGACCCAGGTCTCAACTTCGAGGTTCAAGTTCTTCAGTTGCGCCTTCCAGGTTTCGAGTGGCCAATAGTTATAGGGAAGAACAACTCCATGCCGGGAGTTCCCGACCCAATCCATAAAACGCAATCTCAGATCGGCCATCGGGCCATTCATGGTGTGGTCTTTGACGATGATACTTTTGCGCGAAACCCGTCTTGCTTCCCGAAGTAGAACCGTGGGGTCATTCGTGTGATGCAGAACATCAACCAGGATTGCCACGTCGAAAGAGTCATTCGCATAAGGGATTACGGTGCCATCAAATTCAGTAACCGGGATGAAAGTCTCGTTCCTGACTAGCACGTCGATACCCTGTACTACGATGTCGCCTCTCTTTTTCAAGATCTGCGACGAAAGCACACCGTCGCCGCAGCCTATATCGAGCACACGCGCGTTGGTAGGAAGAAGTCGTGCGATGCCCTCGCTGAGTTCGGAAATCCGACGAGGATATATGAAACCGCCGTGGGCGATATCAAGCACGCTCATCTGCGGGCCATCCGCAGGAGGCTCAGGAAGAAAGCCGACAAGACAATCTGAGAACCTAAGGCGAGAGAGAAGCCCGACGGAATTGCCACCCGCATGACATGCGTAGGGAGGAGAGGACCGAAGCCGTGGCGTTCCCAAAACATGACGCCATAGATTCCGCCGGACAAACCGAAAAAGATCAATAAAGCACCAATGGTTATCCAGGATTCAAGATGAAAGAGCCGATGGACCTCTTTCATTTTTCGATCGGGAGGTAGCAAACCTTGCGTTATGGCAAAAGTCTTGCCAAAGATGGCAAAGAGAATGGCTTGGAATCCGACGAGGGCGCCAATTGCGGAAAAGAAGAGCGTATGAATATCCAGCGTAATCGCTCCCACCGTTCTCGCATGCGGTGCGAGCCAGGCACCGACCAACAGGCCCGTAATCATCAACAGAAGTCCCGGATACAAGAACAGCCATCGGGGGCTATAAAGAAGCATAAACCGCAAGTGTCGCCACCCGTCGCGCCAGGGTCGAAGATGCGGCGGACGTGTGCGTCCATCAGGGCTTAGCGTTGTCGGCACTTCGGTGATTTTCATGCCCAGGAGCGTCGCCTTGACAATCATCTCGGAGGCAAATTCCATCCCTGTGGTTCGTAGACCCATTCGCCTGAATGCATTCGCCGAGAAGGCTCGCAAGCCACAGTTAAAATCACCGACTGGACAACGGAAAAAAAGTCGACCGATTGCCGATAACGCCGGGGTTCCAATCCAGCGATTCTTCCATGGCATCGCTCCGGGTTTGATCCCACCCAGTAGACGGTTGCCCATAACCAGGTCAAATCCAGCACGGAGCTTTACGACAAATGGCAGGAGATCGGAGAAGTCGTAACTGTCATCGGAGTCGCCCATGACAATGTAGGTTCCTCGCGCCGCAAGGCTGCCATAGATGAGGGCGGCACCGTAACCTCTTACTGGGACAACAATTACTCTAGCTCCGCAATTGCGTGCGATCTCCTGCGATCCGTCATGGGAACCATTATCGCTGACGACTACCTCTCCTCGAATACCATTCGAGCTCAGAAAGCTCTGCGCCTTCCGTATACAGATTTCCAGAGTTTCGCTTTCATTGAGACACGGCAATAAGATCGTCAACTCTAGATCGGATATATGTCGTTCAGATTCGTCAAAGTCGTACAATAGATCATCCGAAGCAATGATCTGTTCAGATAGTAATTGGTTCATATAGCAGTAGCCTTCTGTTCTACTTCGCTATATGGGCGAAGTTGCTTTGTGTCATGACTTTGATAGAGTGGGTAGAGAATCGTCAGACCAATTATTACTATCCCTAGCAATCCGCAGAGCCAGGCCTGCAGATTGATCGGGCGTGATTCAGGATCGACCGTCGCCATCCACAATGGCCACGGCTTTGGGAGGTAGAAGATTTTGAAGCTGGTCATCCATATCGGCGACATCTTCCGCGGTAGTTTTGGATTGGGTCCAAGGATTGTGTAGGTGTACCAGTTTGGAGCGGGAATCGAATTGAAGAACTCTGCTGTAGGCGGCGGGCCATCCTTCAGTGAGATCGTTTCTCCTACACGGGCTAACAGGGCGCTGTGTTTGAAATAGAACCAAGGGTCCTCTGCCCAGAAGAAATCTTTTAGTCCGCGTTCGAAGAAGAAGCGCTGATTTTCGACACTCACCGCCATAAGTTGCACGGCAAAGCTGGCAACGACGATCACAGGAACCAGCTTCCGCAACTTGATGGTGCCGGAAACAAAAGGAAATGCCAACGCCCACAGAGGCAGCAGAAGGACGAGATACCGCGGCCCCCAACACCAGTCGCCGCCTGCGAACGAAATACAAGATAGGAAGAGGACTAAGGCAAGGCTGGCTGAGCAGACTCCAAGAGCCAACGTGCGTTGTTGGCGGAAAAGGCGACGCATCCCCATGACCGCTATGGCGAGAGTGGGGCTGTATAGGAAGATGCTTTTCCCTGGGCTGAGAAGCAGTGTCGCGAACCCAGCGACAGGATTTCCGAACATGGGAAACCCTCTTTGAGAGCGGAATTGGAGTTTTCCATCATGAAGGAGTGATCCGAATCGCAGGTCGTTGAACCACAACGACAGCGCCAATCCCACCATAACGGCCGTGAATGACAACAGGGCAAAGCGCCCGCATGATGATCGCGCCTCACCTGGGGCGTTCAGCGCGGACTTCAGGAAGTCGAATAACTCGTGGATGTACGTCCGGAGTCTCAAAATTGGCCGCAGCAGGCGTGACTGATTGCTTGGCTCACTTTCTACTCGCGAACGGTTAGCAGGAGTCCATCTGATCGTTGACATAGCAAGAGCTGGAATGACTATCAGGAAGTACTCTTGATACAGGATCAGGACAGAGGCCACTAAGCCGCCAACCATCGCCAGCATGTGGGAGTTGCGGCGGGAGCTAAGAAATCCTAGATAACAACTACAAAGGGCAAAGAAAGCATGTTGTGCATTGTCGAATGTCGAATTCGAGAGCGGCCAGACCATCGTAGCGAATGCGCTGATCAATGCCCAACAGAATGCGCTCCGGACGGACACTCCAAGCTCAATGTAGAAGAGAAACAACAACATCGAGATTGCGGCTCCTAGCATCGGAGACGTCAGAGAGAACAGAAACTGACTTGCGCCGACCCCCATATCTCTGTCGTAGAGTGCACCCAATGCCAAAAGTGGCATCGGGAGTACCGAAGCAGGCGCCCCATAATAGGAATAGGGAAGCTGGTGGCGACCCGGAACAGACATCCAAGGTTTTATCCATGAATCAGTAAGCAGAGGTTGTCCGGCATGGAGCCAGTTATAAGCCACATCGAAACGAGCCTGTCCGTCGATGATGTCAATACGCCCAGGACTGGAGAGCACGTAGGTTGCTAAGACCAGGAGAAAGATTCCAGTCGCAACCCGTACGAGAGAAACCTGGGACGCTCCACTGGAGCTTTCGACAGTACTGTCAATGCGAGTCATGCTCGTGTGTCGTTCCTGAGATCCTGAAAAGTTATCGTGCGCAAAGTTAGCTACCTTCCAGGCTTCTCTGAATTGCCAGTTCTCGTTCTGCTTCCTGCGGCTTGCCCATCGCCCTTAGTGCGGTTGCGAGGCTGCCGTGAAGGAATGCTCGGTTTGGAGACAGCCTGATCTGTTCCCGATAAATTTGAGCTGCCTCTTCGCTTTTGCCGAGATTCAAGTCAGCGTTTGCCAGCCGTAGGCTTGCGATGAGGTGTCGTCCTCCCCAAAGGCATAAGGCGGTTTGATACGCTTCGCGCGCTTCCTGGTTCTTGCTCTCGGAAAGGAGAACATTGCCGAGGATGTACCAGCCTTCAGCACCGTGATTCCTGCTGATCATGGATTGGGCAAGAGCTTCAGCTTTTTCGGGTTGACCGAGAGTGATGTAAGTATCCGCAAGGAATTCCTGCGCGTTTGAATTGTCCGGAGCAATTTGTACTGCTCGCGTAAAGAGTTTCGTGTCGTTATCCCAATAAGATTCGTAATTGAGAGTGAGTCCTGCCAATAGCGTGAAGATCAGAAGTACGACGGCGCTCTGAGTCCGAATGCCCAACAGGCGGAGCCGCCCAAGTAGATATCCAGCTCCTATACTGGAAGCCACGGACGGGAGGTAGGAGTATCGGTCATGCTCCTGAAGGGAAAGAAAGTACAGGATTACGGGCGCCAACATCAGCACGAACCAGCTTGCGAAGAAGATTCCGTTCGGTTTTTTTCGAATAACCCAGACAACTGTTCCGGCAGTTGATAACACTAGAAAGAATGGCAAAAGAAACTGCCAGAAAGAGAATGTGCGTACGACCATTACGGGATACTGCACACTTAGCTCACATGGCCAAAGCTGTTTACCCAAGTACCAGAGGATCGCCTTTGGAGCCGTAAAAATAGTGGCCTCTATTGGTATCTGTCTCAGACCATGCCCAAGCTGATTTCGTATCAGTGCGTTCCTGGCTAAGATGGCGAGTATGGTTACCGTAAGGAAAGGCCAGGTAGCGCGAAAACTAGCTACGCAGCGATCGCGAAAGCCGGAGTTCGTGGAACTAAATTCGTAAATGGCAATCAGAACTGGCGCGAAAATCGCTGCTTCTTTGGAGAATAAGGCCAGCAGCAGGAGGACAGTTGATATTAGTCGATACTTAAGCTCGCTCTCTTTACTCTTGCGAGCCTTGAAATACCAAATCATCGACGCCAAAAATGGCACCGCCGATAGAGAATCGCTGATACCGGAGATCCAGGCTGCGGTTTCAACCCTCGTCGGATGAAGACCGAACAATCCTGCTGCGATTGCAGCCACAGTCTTGTCTCCAACGGTTTCGCATGCGAGCCGATAGACCAAGTAGGTCGCCCAAATGTGGAGTCCCGCCGCTACCAGATGGAACCAACCCGGTGCTGGTCCTAACAAGTGAAGAATTGTGGTGAACACCAGTGATACGAGAGGGCGATAAAAGTCGATTGTGCGTGGTACTTCCAGGAACCCCCAAAAAGAGTGTGTAAGAAGTTGGGGAACCTGCTTCCAGGACTCCATCCATGGATTCAGTGTTATAAGAACGGAGTCATCGTAGACGTAATCGAAGAGGGCCGTCCGAAGGTAGATCAGAGTAGTGACGTACAGCACAACCCGGATCAGAACCTGCGGTCGCATGAACCATTGAGCCCACTGCTGGAGGCGGTTTTGATCAGACGCTGCCCGACGATCGAGCGTGGGGATACACGTGGCGCTCAAGGTCTACTCGCTTTACTCGTAAGTAACTGCTGGTTTCACATAGTCCGGTGGTTCCAAGCGTGGTATCAAGCTGAAGATGAAATGCGAGATAACGGAAGTAATGGGAATCGTGTGGAGCGATCTCCTACACCTTTGCTTGGCTTGCGCGGGGTTTGCGGAATGTGAGCAAATGTGAACCCGGCCGGCGGCTTTTGCGGGCGAACCGGGCCGCCGGGGCCGCGTGATTTGTGACAAATTCCGTCCGGAGACACTGACAGAATCTGTCAGATAGGCTCAAATAGTACGCAGATTTGACGTCACCCAAGTATTGGCAGATGTATGCAAGCCATTGATTTTATTAGGGTCTTTTCCGATTCTGGTGCATGCTACCAAAGTGGTACGAGGGTTGCGACTATTACCTTCGTCAACCAGCGGGGTTTGCCCGCTAGGAAGAACGTACTAAGGCCATGCAGGCCGTCCTAAAAGGAGCAAAATGAAGAAGCAGAAAGGTTTCTCGCTGATTGAACTTTTGATTGTCGTGGCGATCATTCTGATCATCGCGGCTATCGCAATTCCCAATCTGCTGCGCGCCAAGATCGCGGCCAATGAGGCATCGGCTGTTGGTTCCATGCGTACAATCGTTACCGCTGAAGTGAGCTACAACTCGGCAGGCTGGCTGAGTGGTGGCAGCCAGATCGGTTTCTCTGCCGCGCTTGCAGACCTCGGTCCGAACGGTGGAACCTGTACTCCGCCAGACCCAACGCACACCTGCTACGTTGACTCGGTTTTGTCTGGGGCGAATAGCGCTTCCACTCCGAAGAGCGGCTACTGGTTCTCGTATTCGCCAATCGCGGCTGCTGCGGGTGGTTCCAACATCGGCTTCAACCTGAACGGCAACCCGGCCGCGCCTGGACAGACCGGCAACCGGTACTTCTTCGCGGATGCGAGCGGCGTGATCCGCTTCAATCCGAGCCAGTCGGCAACCAGCGCAGACGTTGCGCTTCAATAGTAGATTGATGTTTTCAGCCTGACCCTCAGGGGAGGTGCTGTGCGCCTCCCCTGATCTGTTTCCATGAGCCAATCCCCTGCTGAAGTAGAAAACGATCGACGCTTCGGCCTCCCGCTATGCGTGGCAGGCTGGTTGTCTCTCTGCCTCACTCGCATCTACACGCTGACTTCTTCCGGCAGGATCCGCACGCCGGATGAATACATGGCATTTTTCCAGACACAAAGTCTCATCGAGCGCGGTTCGACGACAATCCCTCAGGCAGTGCAGTTCAGGGATTTCTATGGGGCATTTGATCGTAATGGACAACCGCGTGCGCCCTATCCCGCCGGTCAGGCATTCCTCTCTGTACCGCTGCTGATGCTAGGAAAGCTGCTGTTTGCACGCCTGCCGGGAGTTCCCCACACGGAGGGAGTTTTCTTTTACATCCAGGTGTTCGGCGCGGTACTAACTAGTGCGCTTGCGGCGGCTGCAGCGATGGCGCTTTTTTTCTTGACCTTGTGCCGGCTTGGCGTGTCGGAGAAAAGTGCCCTACTTGCTGCCCTCTGCGTTGCATTTGGCACGCTGGTCTTTCCCTATTCGGGCTATTTCTTTTCAGAGCCGTTTACCACACTGATCATGATGGCAGGAGTTTATGTCGTCGTCTCCGACGGAGGCCGGATGAGTGTGAGGAATGCGGTATTACTCGGACTGTTGCTTGCGCTGGCTATTTGGATTCGTCCTACGATGGTTTTCGCAACTGGCGTTTTTGCATGCGCGATACTCATTCGCGACAGGATGGCCGGGTTCAAACGAACATTGGTTGTTTGTGCCATTCCTGCATTGTCCGCTCTGCTTTATCTGCTCTCCAACAAGATTGTTTTTGGACGAGCATTCAATTTTGGATATCCGGAAACGGAAGAGATCTTAGGGAAGCATCTCAATTCCTTCCACACGCCCTTCTACATTGGCCTTGCGGGATTCTTGGCCTCGCCGGGAAAGTCGATTTTCGTCTTCATGCCGATCTTGGTACTGGCACTATTCGGAATACGCAGGCTTTGGCATCGCGATCGAGCGGTCGCAACTGTGGCTGCGGGATTGCCGCTCGTGTACTTGTTGTTCTATATGCGATACACCCAGTGGGAGGGGGGAATCTGTCCAGGTCCACGATATTTGCTCCCATTCCTGATTGTGACTTGTCTTGCGGTTGGGCTTCTTCTCGAAACGGGGCAGTCACATTATCGACAGTGGTTGCTTGTACTCACGGCGGCCGGTTTTGCCGTGCAGATCATTACGTACTCAACGAGCTTTCTTGAAGATCAGGCAGTTAGTACAGGTGCCTATTACGATAGCAATCTCAATTACAAAATGAGCTACGATCCTTTGGTTAGCCAGACGAAGCGACTCTTCGAATACATAGACGGGAAACCCGCATCGGTTGGATTCGGTTTCGATCGTTGGTTCGTCTTCCTGCACAAATTGGGAGTCGCCGTGTCTGCAGAATTGCTGATCGCGACCGCACCAATTCTGTTTCTCTTCCTCAGCTTGATCAGGCTGAGAAGACTTCTCGCCCAAGGCTCGCAAAGCAGACACGAAATGAGTGAGCCAATCGTCAGCTCAACGCTGACTTGAAAGCTGCTGAACTCTAGTGGTTATCGTCACAAGCCAGATGCACTGGCAAAATAAAAAGGTCTGCTGCGGTTGACAAAGCAGAGATCCTGCCATATTTGAAACTCCAATAAATCGCATGCTTGCCGTCGAGATCCTTGGATTAGAAAAAGTCTATGCAACTGGCTTTTGGCGTAAGAAGCCAAAGGTGGGACTCAAGAGTCTGCATCTCGAGATACCGGAGCGGGAAGTTTTTGGATTTCTGGGGCCTAATGGCGCCGGCAAAACCACAACCCTCAAACTCCTGATGGGGTTGATCTCGCCGACTGCAGGTACGGCGCGCATTCTGAACCAACCGTGGCGGGATCCTGCTGTTCGGTCGCGAATTGGATTTCTTCCGGAGCAGCCTTATTTTTATGACTATCTGACGCCGGTCGAACTTCTTGACTACTACGGAGTTCTCTCTGGCGTGTCGCTGGCAGATCGCAGACTGCGAATCCCGAAGCTCCTGGAGCGAGTCGGGCTGGCCGAACAGGGACGAACCCAGTTGCGGAAGTTTTCTAAGGGCATGCTGCAGCGCGTCGGAATTGCGCAGGCGGTGCTGCACGAACCTGAGGTTGTGTTTCTTGACGAGCCTATGTCTGGACTCGATCCCGTTGGCCGACGCGAAGTGCGAGATTTCATCCATTCGCTGAACGCTGAGGGCAAGACCGTCTTTTTCTCGACTCACATACTGGCGGATGCCGAGGCTCTCTGTCATCGAGTCGCAGTGCTAAATAAGGGAGAACTTCGTGGCGTCGGGGTTGTGGCTGATCTTGTGGCGAAGAACCGTAGCAGATTCGAAATAGTGTGGCAGGGCCCTTCGACTGTCCCCGCTATGCGAATCTTTGGAAACGAACCACAGGTCGCGGGAGAGACGGCACGAGCAATTGTAAAAGAGAACGAACTACAAGCCGCGCTTGCAGTACTCAAAAGCCAGTCTGCGCAGCTCATCTCGGTAAACCCAGTTGGAGGATCTCTCGAGGAGTATTTCTTGCAGAAGCTGGGTGAGTCTGCAGAGGTGCCGCGATGAGCCGCCGCATCTGGGCAATTGCGTTCAATACGTTCAAAGAAGCAGTCCGCGACAGAATTCTTTATAACCTCGTATTCTTCGCACTACTCCTCGTTGCCAGTGCGCCTTTGCTGGGGGAGATCTCGATTGGCGTTCAACGAGTATTGCTCATCAACTTGAGCCTGAGTGCAATTTCCATTTTCGGAATCGTGATCTCGATCTTCGTGGGAATTAGTCTAGTCTCCAAGGAGATTGAGAGACGCACACTTTATCCGGTGCTTTCTCGCCAGGTTGGACGCGGAGAGTTCATTATTGGAAAATATTGTGGCCTGGCAGGAACTCTGCTCGTAAACACGGCGGCGATGACCGCCGGCTTTTACGTGGAATTGCTGCTCATGACCCGAAGCTTTACCCGTGCGGATGCCAACATCCTGATCGCGATTTATTTCTTATTTTTGCAATTCATCGTGATCATCGGGCTAGCATTGTTGTTTTCGTCGTTTTCATCTCCGTTGCTGTCCGCCCTGTTTGCCCTCTCGATGTTCGTAGCGGGTACGTTTGCCGTCGACCTTCGCGCGTTTGCCACCATGGCCCACGGTCCTGAGGGCTGGCTGGCGCGGGCCGCATCCTATGTCGTGCCCAACCTTGCTTCACTGAATGTGATTACGCGCGTATCTCATGATCAGCTAATCGCCGCCGGCCTTGTCGGTTACAACACGCTCTACACTTTCGTATACGCAGCCGCCGCTGCAAGCGGCGCTGTTTTGATTTTTTCGCGCAGGGACCTGAAGTGAATCGTCGTTGGACCATTCTCGCCGCCACTGTGTTGGTGGCTTCCATGACGGCGAGTGTTGTTCTCGTCAGCAGGATTGCAGCTGCCTATCCTTCTTCGCCGATGGAAGACGTTTTGTTCATTTCTTCACCAGAGTTCGTGAAACGCGCCAGTCTTGGTTATTCAGGATTGCTGGCAGACATTTACTGGATGCGTGTGGTGCAATACTTTGGCAGAAAACATGCGCGCGACTCGATGGAATACAAGGCTCTTGCTCCCTTGCTAGACATCACGACTACCCTTGATCCAAATCTGATAGTTGCGTATGAATGGGGATCCACGTTTCTCGATCAGCCTCCTCCCAGCGGTGCTGGAGATGATAATGCTGCGGTCGCTCTCATCCGCAAAGGCATTCAGAACAACCCAGACGAATGGCATCTCTATTTCACACTCGCTTTTATTCAGTATCTTGGACAGCATGATTATCTGGGAGCTGCGAAGACCTTCGAAGAGGGATCCAAGGTTCCCAATGCGCATCCGTGGATGAAGATCATGGCGGCCAAAATGCTCACCGATGCGGGCAACCTTGAGACTGCACGTTATATGTGGCAGAACATCTATAACGAGTCGACGGACAAGAATCTCAAACACAATGCTGAGCTGCACCTTGCGTCCTTGGTCGTCGACGAGGAGATTCCGCAACTGGAATCCGCCGTATCAGAATTCCGTCAGCGCACCGGATACAATCCATCATCTTGGAGAGACCTAATTGCATCCGGCTTGCTCCGTGCAATTCCACGCGATCCGACTGGAGAACTATATGTGCTCCGGAATGACGGTCATGTTGTTGTTGCTGATTTGAAAAAACTACCGTTCATAAATAGAGGAAAGCCCGAATAATTCCTGATGCCAGAATTGCGAAGTTTCCGTCCGGCGGATTTTGAGCAATTGTGGGCTCTGGATCAGCGTTGCTTTCCGCACGATATTGCTTACTCGCGGGAAGAACTGGACTACTATCTGCGGCACAAGTCCGCTATCTGTCTGGTCGCCCGGGACGGGCAGAAGATATGCGGATTCATCCTAGGTCATCCAGAAGCGCGCGGATTCGGACATATCATCACCCTGGATGTAGATGAATCGTCGCGTCGGAGTGGTTTGGGATCCATGTTGATGCGTGCTCTCGAAGAGCGATTTGTTGCGGCAGGATGCAAGTCAATATTTCTCGAAGTCGCCGTAAACAATCGCCCAGCACTCGCTTTTTACAGAAGGCACGGCTACTCCGTGTTGAAGACTCTGCGCCAGTACTATCCTGGCAATCTTGACGGGTTTCTGATGGAAAAGACGATTGCTCTGCGAATTTCCACCATGGCTCGTGAACTCAATCGCTAGATTGACTCCTATCCACGACGGGGAGAGCGCCGAAATGTATTCCTTTTGCCTCTGGTCCCAAGAAGATTACGAGTGCAGCGGTGCTCAGGACTGCTGCAGCAAGAATACCCATTGAGTGCGTATAAGAGAAGTGCTCTCCGAGCCTTGGCTCCACGTAGCTGATTGGCGAGCCAAAGAGGACTCCAAGCTGATAGGCAAATCCAGGAAAGAATCCGCGAAGCTCGCCGGGAGACAGTTCGTTGATGTGCGCTGGGATCACACCCCACGCTCCTTGCACCATGAACTGCATTGCAAATCCGCCTGCGACTAAAAGAGCGGTCGTCGGCGAGAGGATCCAAAGTGGGATCGCAGCCAAGCCGAGCAGCGACGCTGTAATCATGGCTCGCCGGCGGCCTTTGCGGTCGGAATAGGCTCCGAAGACGAGCCCGCCACAAATGGCGCCGATCATTGTGATGATGCTGATTATGGCAGTCGCATGTGGGCCATATCCGCGCTGATGGCCGAGGAACGTGGGATAGAGATCCTGAGTTCCGTGCGACATGAAGGTCATTACCGTCATCAGCAAAACGAGATACAGGAAGCGACGGCCGTTGCGCCGAACGATTCTCCAATATGTTGTCCAATCGGTTCGCGTCGAATGCCACGCCTCTGATTCCTTCACTTTGGCTCGGATAAAGAGCGTGAGCAGCGCAGGAAGACCTCCGACGAAGAAGAGCGCTCTCCAGCCATATTGCGGGTAGATCGTAAAGTAGGCGACTGCTGCAAGAATATTTCCGAGCGCATATCCTTCCTGAAGAAGTCCCGAAATGATGCCGCGCCACCTTGCGGGAACTGACTCGAGTGTTAGGGAAGCTCCTACTCCCCATTCTCCTCCCATCCCAATGCCGTACAGCAGGCGCAAGAACAGGAAAACGCTGTAGTTTGTTGCGAATCCCGACAGAACTTCGATGACCGAGTAGAAGATGACGTCCAACATCAGTGGCAATCGCCTTCCGTAACGATCGGCGAGCAATCCAAAGATCACAGCACCGACGGGTCTCATGGCGAGACTGGCGGTGAGCGTCAGCGCGATATCTGGGCGCGTGCGATGGAAGTCGCGGGCGACGTCGTTCAGCACATAAGTGAGAACGAAGAAGTCGAAAGCGTCGAGCGTCCAGCCAAGGAATCCGGCGATGAGCGCGTTCCGCCGGTTGGCGCGATCAGTGAGACTCTGCGTCACCAAGGCGGCTGATGAGTCGGACATGAACTATTTCTTCAACGCTTCTGCGATGGCCTGCTCAGCTAAGGGTTGCATTACTGCATAGCCAGCGTCGTTCGGATGAAGGCAGTCATAGGTGAGTTCGCTCTTCAGCATGCCTGAGCTATCCACCATAGCCGAGTAGTAGTCCAAGTATCCAAATGAATTCTTGGCAGCGTAGGACTTGATCCACTGATTGAGAGCAACGATCTGCTGCGGAGGCCGGCGCGCCGTCTGCGGTCTCAGGGAATCGCAAACCGGCATGACTGAAGCGATGACAACGCGAATGCCATTGGCTCTAGCTAATTCCGACATGGATGCAAGATTGCCTTCGATGTTCTGCAAAGTTTCCTGGCCTGTGTTGCCGGCAATATCATTTGTACCTGCTAAGGTGACCACCAATCTGGGTTTTAGGTCGATTACATCGGGACGGAACCGCACCAGCATTTGCGGAGTCGTTTGTCCGCTGATCCCGCGATTGATATATGGCTTTCCGGGAAAGAATTGAGCTTGCCCTTTGCCCCAACCATCGGTGATGGAATCACCCATGAAAACGACGCGATTCTCGCCGGGGGCAGGAGGCGGAGTCTTAGCATTAGACTCACGGTATCGGCTCAAGTTCGGCCAGTCGTTTAGCGCTTGATGTGCGCGCTGAAGCTGAGAGGCAAGCCTTTCGAGATCGGGATCAACAGACTGTGGTTGCGGTTGGGCCTGGGTTGCAGGCGACGGATTCTGGGCCAAGCCCGTGTAAATTGCGATACTCAGAAAAGTGAAGAGCCAACCGATAATTTTCATGGGCTGGCATGATAAATCACCAGCCTGGCTAAACGGTCACCACTGCCATCGGGAGCGAAATCTCTATCTGGAATCCGCCCTCTTTGAGATTTCCAGCACTGATTTTTCCGTTGTGAAGTTTTATGGCCCGTTCGGCGATTGCAAGGCCTAGGCCGACTCCACCTGTTCTACGTTCTCGCGAAGTATCGACCCTGTAGAACGGCTTGAAGACATTGTCCAATTCGGATTCAGGAACGCCAGGTCCGTGATCTCGCACCGTGATTCTTACATCGTTGGTTTCGCACTGGATGCCGACCTGGACGTCAGTGCCAGGTTCTGTGTAACGGATGGCGTTGCGTACGACGTTTTCAAAGGCGCTACGCAGTAATTCTTGATCTCCCTCGATCCAACATTCCTGCATTCGCCCGAGAGAAATTGAACAGCCACGTGATTGAGCTTCGATTTCGACGTCAGCGGCGATCTCGGCGAGCAAATCAGGAATGTGAACCATCGAGCTTGCAGGCGCGGAATCACCCGATTCCAAGCGTGACAAAGTCAACAACATTCCTACCAGAGCACTGAGTCTCTCGGCTTCGCGCTCGATGCGGTCAAGGGCTGGTGAGTGCTCTATTCCGGAATCACTGCGAGCGAGATCAAGAGCCAGTTTTAGTCGCGTGAGAGGCGACCGCAGCTCATGGGAGACGTCGCTGATGAGGCGTTGCTGCGCACCGATGAGAACTTCGAGTCGTTCAGCCATCAGGTCGAAGTCCTGAACCAATTGTCCGACTTCATCCAACTGAACCGAGTTTGTGCCCGCACGTGCCTTCAGATCACCGGCGGCGATTTTTTGGGCAGCGGCACGGAGCCGCGTGATTGGCTGGGTGAGATAGCGTGCTAGCAAGGCGCAGATCAAACCCGAGATGACGAGCGAAAGCCCCACTCTTTTGAAAAGATTTCCGCGAACGAGAGGTATTTCGATGCGACGCAGTTCAAGAACTGCGGAATAACTTGCTGACTGCCCACGGAGTAGCCCAGTAACACCAATGCGCTGATTGTCGATGGTGCGGAACTCAACGGCGCCCGGAGGAGGCAGAACGCCTACATTCACCCTGTGAAGTTTGCTATCGCAGAGAAAGTTTCCGTTAGCGTCCAGAAGATCTAGCGGCATGCGCCCGGGCTCAACGGATTTCTTGCTCTCTAACACTGCTTGGCAACCACCACTTTCATAGGAGTGAATGAGAATTTCGGCGTTGGAGAGGATTGCCGGAGTTAGTCCTCGGTGCACCGCAGCTCGAATCTCGTCCTCCGTGGGACGATCGGCAGTGGCAATGAAGACTCCAACGATAAGCGCGGTGCAAAGCCAGAAAAACGCGAATATTTTGAAGAATAGGCTGCGCATGTCTATCTGAGCTGTTTCTCTCGAACCGGCGAATTGACCGTCGAAACGTACATATAACCAGTGTTTCGAATGGTCTTGATGCGCTCCCGACCGTTTGGGAGATTCCCGAGCTTCTTGCGCAGTTTGCTGATATGCACGTCTATGCTGCGATCAAATGGGCTCAGTTCTCGTCCAAGTACGACCGAAGCTATCTCATCTCGGCTCACTACGTTGCCCGCAGATCGTAGCAAAACGTCTAGCAAGTTGAACTCCACGGTCGTAGTTTCCAGGATCTTGCCGTTGAGCGTAATCGTCCGTGATCCGGGATCAAGCTCAACATCTCCTACTTGGACAGGTTGTTTAGAAGCCGTGGTTACGCGTTGTTCTCTCGCGTTCCGGCGCCCAATCGCCCGAATGCGAGCTAGTAACTCACGTGCATTGAATGGCTTGGACAGATAATCGTCAGCTCCAATTTCGAGGCCGACAATTCGATCGAGCTCATCGCCGCGTGCAGTTAGCAGTAATACTGGAATGTCAGATGTCGTACGCAGTTCGCGCAGCAGGTCAAATCCATTC
>Ga0126378_10000114_pt1 | contig 59712 bp, 57 predicted proteins | sample PanSoiMetPlot_23_FD_92587 | JGI IMG/M metagenome (GOLD analysis project Ga0126378, IMG submission 92587) | Tropical forest soil microbial communities from Panama - MetaG Plot_23 | ecosystem: Environmental > Terrestrial > Soil > Tropical forest > Bulk soil | place: Panama | collected 2016-02-17 | reverse complement strand
GAACTGCCCAGAACGGATCCTTGGCCAGCGCAGAGTCCAGCGCATCCACCGCCCGAGCGGACGCATTCTTCCCCAAGGCCTTAGCGGCTTCGATCCGACTGGGCGAGTCGGAAGCCCGGCGAAGCTCTTTCACCCAGATATCGATCGGTTTGTCGATCTCCAGCGTAGCGAAAACCTTGCGCCGCGGATCGACCAGTACCTGCTCCGGGCTCTTCTCGCAGGCGACGAAAAACACGTGCTCGGTGTCGCTGACTTCCAGCGCCTGTTCGATCGCACGCCCGCCGACGACAACGCGAATCGGCAACGGCAAATGGTAGATCGGCCGCGCGTCGGAGCCCTCGGTGCGCTGGCACTGCCGAACTTTCACGCGCAGGCGCTTCTCCTCGGCCTCGTACCGAACCTCGACTTTGAGCTCCGGATGCCCGGGCGAGAAAAAGTACTGATCGAGGAATCGATCCAAATTGTGGCCAGTGGCCTCTTCCATCGCGCGTCCGAAATCACGCGTCTCCACCGCGCCGCCCTTGTGCTTCTGTACGTAGTGGCGCACCCCGCGGAAGAAAAGCTCGTCTCCGAGGCGAGCGCGCAGGTCATGCAAGACCAGCCCCGCTTTTTGATAGAGGTGGCGATCGAACAAGTCGATCGGCAGGTGGAACTTCCGGGCGACGATCGGGCGCGCGTAGCGATGTCTGGCCTCCTCGAGGTACGCCTCGAACTCCTCGCGCCGATACTGATCCGCCTCGTCGGCGCCGTCGGCATGCTCTTTCCAAAGACTCTCGAAGTAGGTTGCCACGCCCTCGTTGAGCCAGCCGTGCGGCCACTCTCGGCAGGTGATCAAGTCTCCAAACCACTGATGGGCGAGCTCGTGCGAGACCAGCGGCTCGGCGCTGAAGTCCAGGTGCGCCCGCGCGTCGTGCAAGACGGTATCGGTCAAGGTGGTCGCGGTCGTGTTCTCCATCCCTCCGAAGATGAACTCGGCGACGAATACCTGGGCGTAGCTGGAGAACGGGTATGACTGTCCAGTCACATCTTCGAAGTGCCGGAGCATTTGCGGCGTCCTCTCCACGCAGCGCATGGCATCCGCCTTCCGGCCGGGCGGAAATAGATACTCAAACCTCGTTTGCCCTTCGACGAGATCGACTCTCTCGAATACGCCGACGACCAGCGTGACCAGGTAAGGCGAGTGCGGAACGTCGAGGCGATAGTGCATCGTCCGCCGCGGTCCCTTTTTGCGATCAGCGACGATGGTCCCGTTCGAGAGCGCGGTCATCTCGGATGGAAAAGTGGCGATCACCTCGGTGGTCGCCTTCTGCGAGGGCGCATCCAGGCAAGGGAACCACGCCCGAGCGTCCTCGTCCTGGCCTTGAGTCCAAGCCTGGAGCGGGCGGTCCGGATAGGCTTTGTCCGGACCAATGAAGTACAGACCGCGACTCGGCCGCGTCCGGTATGCAATGGCTACCTCGGCGAGGTCACCCGCGGAGAGCGGCGCGGGCAAAGACACATTGAGTTGGGCGCCGGTGTTGTAAAACTCCGCCGATTTGCTGTTCACCTTGACTTGCCGGACGTCTATCTCCACCGCGTCGAAGGTCACCACGTTCAGATCGCGAACCGCTTTGATGCGAGACGTGCACCTGCCGCGAATCTCTCGCTGCTCGAAGTCGAGCTCGAGCTCGATCCGAATGTGCTCAACAAGCGCCGGACGGTCCGGGGCATAGTGCTCCGTTGCGCCGGGCAACGCGAAGGGGTGGATATCAGCATCAGAGAATCCGTTCGCGCCGCGCTCGCTCATCGTGGCCACAAGCTATCGCAGCTCTTGCCTGAAGCGAGCGGAATTGGTCTGTTGCTGAACATGCGCCGCTACAGTCGCCAAGCTCTGACCCGTTTTTTCCGAAGCGTTCCCGTCTTCGGTGGGCTCGAAGGCCGCTCGCTGGAACGGGTGATCAGCGCTCTGCAAGAGCGCGAGTTTCCCGCCGGCAGCACGATTTTCAACGCCGGGGAGCTCGGCCGCACGATGTACCTTCTGGCGGAGGGCCAAGTGGAGGTCGTCTGCTCGACCAGTGATGGTAAGCAGATTTCCCTGGTTCAGTTGGGCCCGGGCGAATGCTTCGGCGAGATGGCGCTGGTCGAGCTTCAGCCGAGGTCGGCGACGGTGCGGGTTCGAAAGAAAGCGAAGACTTATTCGCTGAACAATATGGACCTCTGGAATTTGTACCGAGAAGACAATTACGCCTACGTGATCGTCCTTCAAAACATCTGCCGCATCCTTTCGCGCCGCTTGCGCAAGGCGGACAGCCGGATCTCCGATTTCATCGCGGCGACCAGGGGCGGGAGGACTCGACGGCCCACGGTTCAGAGTCGAAAGTTGAAAGTCGAAAGTTGAAAGGGCATGGCAGCCAAGCACTGAGTGCGAACCTGCTCTTTCGACTTTGAACTTTTGACTTTCGACTTCGGCGCCCCGCTCACTCCCGAAGCGGAAGCTCCACCGTCATTCCATCGTGCGCGACTTCCACCGGACCGGAATACTCTTCTTTGGCCTGCTCGAGCAGCTTGGACGGATCGGGATCGTAGCGGGAAGATAAATGGGTCAGGATCAGCCGGCGCGCGCCTGCTTCCCTGGCCACTCGGCCCGCCTCCCGCGCAGTCGAGTGACGCGTCTCCTCCGCGCGCGCTTGCTCCTCGTCCGAGAACGTGGATTCGTGGATGAGCAGGTCAGCGTCTCGCGCCGCTGCAATCACGGTCGGGCACGGCCTGGTGTCGCCGGAGATGACGATCCGCCTTCCCGGCCGGGGCGCTGCGAGCACGTCGCTGGGGCGGACGATCTGCCCGGTGGTCGCGGTTACCGATTCCCCTCGCTGAAGACGGCCGAAGTCGGGGCCTTCTCGCACAAAGAGCGCGCGAGCCCGCTCGACGTTGAAGCGCCCAGGTCGATCGTCCTCTTGCAACACGTAGGCGAGCGCGGAGACGCGGTGGTCGACGCGGATTGCTCCAACGGTGTACCCCTGCCGGCGCACCGAGGCTCCGTGCTGAAGCTCGACGATGTCCAGCTGGAAGGGCAGCGCATCCACGCCGAGGTGGACTGCTTGTCGCAGCAATCGCTTCGCCGGCGGCGGGCCGTGCAGCACGAGCGGCGCGGTTCGGCCGCCCATTCCCAGCGTCCGGATGAAGCCGATGATTCCCAGGTAATGATCCGCGTGGAAATGGGTAAAGAACACGGCGTCGACTGAAAAACCGGTTCCGAACCGGATCATCTGTCGCTGTGAACCCTCGCCGCAGTCAAACAGCAAGAGATCCGTGTCCGCCTTGACCGCGATGCCTGAAAGATTGCGGTGGATCGTCGGCTGCGCGGCAGACGTGCCGAGAAAGGTGAGCCTGAACAAGGACATCCCGGCCGCACTCACGTCGCGTCTCTCCCGCTGATCTCACCGACGCAGCCGCCGGATCTACGCGGCCCGCACTCCCGTCTTCAGCGGTGCCTCGTCGATCGCTTTGCCGCCGGACTTCCCGCCCGTTTGGATCCGCATCGCGTAGAAGGATCTCCAGACGAAAACGAGCGCGATGGCGAAGAACACCGCGGCAAGAATCAGACTGAGGCTTCGGTCGAGCTCGATTGCCATCTCGACGGCGAGCAAGCCGAACAGAGTGGTGAACTTGATGATCGGGTTCATCGCAACGGACGAAGTATCCTTGAACGGATCGCCGACGGTGTCACCAACCACAGTGGCATCGTGCAGCGGCGTGCCTTTTTGCTTCAGCTCAACTTCGACCAGCTTTTTCGCATTGTCCCAGGCGCCGCCGGCATTGGCCATGAAGATGGCTTCATAGAGTCCGAAGATGGCGATCGAGATCAGGTACCCAATGAAGAAGAACGGCTGAAGACAAGCGAATGCGAGGGTGCTGAAGAAGATCACGAGGAAGATGTTGAACGTGCCTCGCTGAGCGTATTGGGTGCAGATCTCCACCACGCGTTGGCTGTCCTTCACCGACGCCTTCTCCACGCCCTCCAGCCGGATGTTCGCTTTGATGAATTCCACCGCGCGGTAGGCGCCGGTCGAAACGGCCTGCATCGAGGCGCCAGCGAACCAGAAGATCACCGCGCCGCCGGTCACCAAGCCGAGCAGGAAGGGCGCATTCAACAGCGAGAGCTTGTCCAGCTTGGTGGACAGCCCCTCGGTGAGCAACATGATGATTGAAAAGATCATCGTCGTCGCGCCTACCACCGCGGTTCCAATCAGCACTGGCTTCGCCGTCGCCTTAAAGGTGTTGCCCGCCCCGTCGTTCTCTTCGAGCAACAGCTTGCTCTTGTCGAAACTGGGCTCGAAACCGAAATCCTTGCGAACCTCCCCCTTCACGTTGGGGACGTTTTCGATCAGCGACAGCTCGTAGATCGACTGCGCGTTGTCGGTTACCGGGCCGTAGGAGTCGACGGCAATCGTAACCGGACCCATTCCCAGGAAGCCGAAAGCTACCAGCCCGAAGGAGAACACCGCGGGCGCCAGCATCAGTTGCCCTAGCCCAAAGGTGCTCACCACGAAGGCGACGCCCATCAAGAAGACGATCACGATTCCCATCCAGTAGGCGCTGAAGTTGCCCGCCACCAGGCCGGAGATGACGTTCAGCGATGCGCCTCCCTCCTCCGAGGCGGTGAGCACCTCGCGGACGTGGGCCGATCCTGTAGAAGTGAAGACCTTGGTGACTTCGGGAATCACCGCGCCGGCAATGGTGCCGCAGCTGATAATGGTCGACAGCTTCCACCACAGCGTCCCGTCCCCCAGGTGCTGCAGCAACAGGTACGAAATCAGATACGTCATCCCGACTGAGACAAACGACGTCAGCCAAACCAGACTGGTCAGGGGTGCTTCGAAGTTCATTTTCTCCGCGCTGCCGTACCGGGCCTTCTGCACCGCTTCGTTGACCGTGTACGAGATGAAGCTGGAGATCACCATCATCAGGCGCATTATGAAGAGCCAGACCAGCAGTTGGACCTGAATCGCTGGATTGGGGACGGCGAGAATGATGAAGGTAATCAGCGCCACGCCAGTGACGCCGTAGGTCTCGAATCCATCGGCGGTCGGGCCCACTGAGTCGCCCGCGTTGTCGCCGGTGCAGTCGGCGATCACGCCTGGGTTTCTCGCATCGTCCTCCTTGATCTTGAAGACAATCTTCATCAGGTCCGAGCCAATGTCAGCGATCTTGGTGAATATCCCGCCCGCGATTCGAAGCGCTGCCGCTCCGAGCGACTCGCCGATCGCAAAGCCAATGAAGCATGGACCGGCGAGATTTCCGGGAATGAACAGGAGGATGACCAGCATCAAGAAAAGCTCGGTGCTGATCAGCATCATCCCGATGCTCATCCCTGCTCTGAGGGGAATGGCGTAAACGGGGAACGGTTTTCCAGCAAGACTGGCAAACGCGGTTCGGGAGTTTGCGAAGGTATTGACGCGAATCCCGAACCAGGCGACCCCATAGCTCCCGCCGATGCCAACCAGGCTAGCGAGGAGGATGATCGCCACTGTCCCGGCAGGCAAATGCCTCAGCACGCCGAAGTAGACGACCATGATCGTCCCGATGCAGGCTTCGAGGATGAGGATGAACTTGCCCTGAGTGATGAGATACGTCTTACAGGTTGCGTAGATCAGCTCCGAAATCTCGAGCATGGCTCGATGAACAGGCATCCGCTTCAGCTTCGTGTACTGCCACAGGCCGAACAGCAGCCCGAAAACGCAAATGACGATTCCCGCGATCAGCAGCGTGCGGCCGTTCGTCTGCCCAAACAGTGGAACCGAAGACAGGTCGGGTAAGACCAAGTTCGCTTCGCTCGCTCGAGCGGTGGCGCACCAGGCCAAGGACAGCAACGCGGCAGCTCGGCCGAAGAGGTGACGCCGGCAGAATACGGCGGGCTGCGCCCTCTGCTTCGCGGGAAAGGTCTGGATCATGTTACGCAACTCCTGACAAACGAACCTAACCGAAGCGATGGATGACTTCGGAACGATTCTATTGACGAGGGGTTGGCCGCCAGCGAAGAGGTCAGGCCTTCGCGGACGCTTCAGCACGGCCTCGCTTCCATGCCATTGTGGGCTGGAAGGCCTCAGTCCGTACCATGAAGAGCGCCGGAAAGCGACGATTTTTCAGAAGGTCGCGACTGCCCTGGCGAACCCAAGCTCCGCGGGCCAATCGCCGCAGAAAAGTGTCAAATCCGCCGGCCTACTTCACCACCACCACCTGGGCCTTCCTTCGCCTCCAGGAACCGAGCCTTGGCCGACGCTGAGCTTTCGAATCTGGACCTGGGGTAGAAAAGCGGGCGACTCGGGATGGAAAAAGCGACGCGCGATCGCGGCGCGGCGCTTAGCTAGCCAACAACGCGCTCATCCTCGAGGCTGTCTGCCCAGCGGCTTGCATTTCTTTGCCGCCGAACATTCCGATGGCGTCGCTCGGCGCGCGCAGGTTATGGCGTAGGCGATGGCGAAGCTGACCGAAGGTATGAAGGTGCGTTACCTGCCCCAACCGGAGTGGGGCATCGGCCATTTGATCTCGCTGGAGGAGGCTGGCACCAGGGGGCGCGTATTATTTCCCGCGCGGGAGGGCGGCCCGATTTTCGTCTCCACCAAGCAAGGCATTCTACAACCTCATCAACTTCGCCCGGGCGACTCGGTGCACACCGGTCAAGGCCGGCCGGCGGTAATCGCTGGCGAGGTAGAGGGAGGGCGAGGTCTTCGGCGCTACGTCATTCACTTCGAGGACGGCAGCGAAGCGGAATGGCCCGAATCCGAGCTCCGGGCCGTCGCACCCAAGCCGGACGCGCTGACGATGCTGCGCGAGTTCCGTGCGGGCGACGCTCGGAATTTCCTGCTTCGCCGGCAGGCGCTGCTCTTGGATGACGAGCGGCGGTGCGACGCGCTTGGCGCGCTGTTCGCCTCGCGAGTAATGGTCAAGCCGCATCAGATCGGCGTGGTTCAGCGCGTGTTATCCTCGCCGCGCCCGCGCTTCATCCTCGCCGATGAGGTGGGGCTGGGAAAGACGATCGAAGCCGGAATGATTTACTCGGCGCTGCGCCTCTCCGGTCTGGCGCGCCGCGTGCTGGTGGTCGCGCCCAGCCATCTCACGGTGCAGTGGCTGGCGGAGATGTTCCACAAGTTCAGCCAACTGTTCACGCTGCTCGATGCCGATCGGTACGCTTCGTCAATCAAAGAGGAGCCAACCGTTTCGCCTTGGGCGAGGTTTCACACCGTGGTCACCAGCCTGGAGATGTTGTCGCGAACCGACGAGCATCAAGAGCAGGCGTCGAAGCGGGAAGCGTTCTGGGATTTGATTGTTTTTGACGAGGCGCACCACCTCAAGTCAGACCGCGCGTTTGAGGTAGCAAAGGCGCTCGCCGCCAACAGTTGGGGCCTTTTGCTGCTGACTGCCACTCCGATGCAGCTGGACCCGAGCGAGTACCATCGGCTCCTCACCCTCATCGATCCGGCGACCGCCCCAACGCTTAAGCAGTTCGAAGAGCGGCTGGCTCGCCAGGAGGAGCTCTCCAGCGTCGTTCGAGGGCTGATCGCAGGCTCCAACCCGCGACCGACGGCGCAGAAGCTGGCGAAGCGGTTTCCCGCGGACGAAGAGCTTGCCGCGCTGACCAGCCGCGAAGCATTGCTCGCGCACCTTTCCGAAACCTACAGCCTCTCGGAGCACTTGATTCGGAACCGCCGAGCCATCGTCGGTGGGTTCGCCGAGCGGCAACTCCACCGCCATCGCTTCGAGGTGCCTGCTGAAGAGCGCAAGATGCGAGAGGCAGCGCTGTCGCGCGTGGCATCGGCAGATCGCCTTCACGGAGCCGCGCTCACCGGGCTGCTGCGCCGGCTGGAATCCTCGCCCGCCGCATTTCGAGCGGCGATCCGCGGATCCAAGGAGCTCGCGCCTTTGGCGAGCGAGGTGAAACTGCCCTCGCGCGATGCGAAGCTGATGACCTTCCTCAGCGTATTGCACGGCATCTGGACTTCCGAGCCCCGCGCCAAAGTGCTGGTCTTCACCGAGGCCAAGGAGACGCTCGACTGGCTGCTGCAGGAGCTGCTCAAAGAGCGGATCGAGCCCCTAGCCTATCACGGCGATCTACCCCTGCTGGAACGAGACCGCCAGGTCGCGCGATTCAGGGATCCGGATGGTCCCCGGGTGCTGATCTCGACTGAGGTCGGCGGAGAAGGACGAAATTTTCAATTCGCGCATCACCTGGTCAACTACGATCTGCCGTGGAGCCCGGCGGTAATGGAGCAGCGGATCGGCCGCTTGGATCGAATCGGGCAATCTCACGCGGTGCAGATTCACGCGTTCGATCCGGTGGGAACGATCTCCTCGGACGTGCTTTTTTTGCTCGCAGACGCGGTCGGCGTCTTCGGAGAGACGGTGGGCGGACTCGACGCGCTGCTGGAAGAGGTCGAGCCACGGCTCACCGAGCTTGCGCTGCTTTCGTCGGCGGAGCGCGTGGAATACGCTCGATCGCTCCGAGAACGAGTGGCGCAGACGCGCGACTCCATCCGTCGAGCCTACGATCCGCTTCTGGACGTGCGAAGCTTTGACCGCCAAGGTGCGGAGGCGCTGCTGGAGCGCGCCGGAGATCGGCTGGGCCTGAAAAGGGACGTCGAGACTTCTCTCGAAGACGGGGTGTGGGCAGTCGCTCGGGACCTCGACGAGCGGCTGGAAGAAACGGTGACGGAGCTGGCGCGGAAAGTCGGCATCGGGGTTGACGTCGAGGAGCAAGTGGAGGCGTTCCAGGTCGCGTTCGATCTGGGGCGAGAGCTCACTGTCGAGGCGCTGCCCGGCATCTCCCTCGCCGAAGACAAAGTGGTGCTCGGAACGTTCTGGCGCGACACCGCGTTGGAGCAAGAGGAGATCGAGTACTTCGCCACCGGTCATCCGATTGTCGAGGCGTTGTTTGGCTTCCTTCGCGATGGCCCCTTTGGCCGCAGCGGCTTGCGAGCGATCCAGGAGCGGGGTTTGAAGAAGGCAAAGGGGTTGGAGTTCTTCTTTCACCTTCAGGCTCCCGAGCCGGAAGACACCTCACCGGGCGCGCGCGTGCCTTCCCGGCAGCTGTCGCGATTCGTCAAGAGCTGGCTGATACACGTTCCCATCCGGGAGGATGCCAAGGGTTCACCGGTAGACTTCTCTCTCCTCAACGCGCTACGCCACGAGGGGCGGCCGCTGAGAGGTGACGAGATGCGGGCGGCGTTTCCGGGGCTGTCGACATTTGTCGATCCCGCGGCCGAGGCGGCGACCGCTGCCGCTCGCCTCCGAGCGACTGAAACCGCGCGCGCGGCGCGCGCGGCGATCGAGCGTGAGCGCAGGGAAGCGCTTCGTAGGCTTGCGCTCACCTTGAAGCATCAAGGAGCGTCGCAAAAGGAGATCGCGGCACAGCAGAAGGTCGCCGACGCCTATTACGAAAGTCTTCTCCGTGCGCTGGAGGGCTTAGGACTGGCGCTCGACTCTCTGTGCGGATTCGTAATCAACGGATAGCAGCCAGCGGACCGCGCGGGAAGCCACCTCCTCCAGCTCCTTGAGACGGCCGGTGCACAGGTGGTCCGACCCAGGCACGACGAACAATTCCCGCGGCGGAGGGACTTGGGCGACCAGTGCTTCCACTTCCGAAAGCGCGCCATACTCGTCCTTTTCGGATTGGATGAACGCGATGGGTTTGTGCAGCCCCTTAACGAAGCGGTAGTCGTACAGAGCGACGGCCAACCCGGCCGCGAGCACCTTCACCACCCGCGGCTCGGCAGCCGCGAGTTGGAGCGCAATTCGCCCTCCGAATGAGAAGCCCGCTCCAAAAAGTGGAATGCCTGCATACTGCTTTTCTAGAAAGTCCAGCGCGCTGCGCGCATCTTCCAGCTCGCCCGTTCCTTCGCCGTAGGTGCCGGTGGACCTGCCGACCCCGCGAAAGTTGAACCGAAGCGCGGCGACCTGCTGATCGCGAAAAGCGCGCGCGATTCGATAGGTCACGTGATTGTGCATCGTGCCGCCGTGCTGCGGGTGAGGATGGCAAACCACGGCGGCAGCCCGCGGCGACTCCACCGCCCAGAGGAATCCCTCGAGGCGACCGTGCACAGCAGGGATGTCGACGAACGACATTCTTCTAAAGCCGAATTTTTTCTCGCAGCGACTTGGCTCGGCTCTGAAGCTCGGGGTCTGTAGAAGTGAGCTCGATTGCTTTGAGCCGTTGGTCCAAGCTCTTGGGCACCTTGGATTTCAGCTTGCCCTCCTGCTGCATCGCCTCCAGCTTGGCAAGCGCGTTATCGACGATGCGCTCCCGGGGGTGATCGAGCAACGAGTCCAGAAAATAAGCGTCGTCCGGCAGCTCAGGGTACTTCTCAATGTACTCCACCACTCCCGCGACCCATGCCTTTCGGTCGGGGAGCTCGCGCAGCTGAAGCATTGCCTCCTTTTGCGCCTTGCGCTTGCCCTCGGGATCGAAGGTCTTTGCGAGCGCTTCGGGCAACTCGCCTCCGGTGAAGAGCGCATTCGCCGCGGCTTTGTAACGCGAATAGCTGGCGCTGCGCTCAATTCGCTGCTGCGTCGCATCCTCATGGCGCGAGTGATACTTGCTCTTGCCGCGAAGGGCATCGATCTCTCGCCAGCTCTTGTTTCGTTTACCGGTGAACCCTCCGCCGTCTTGATCGTCCTTGTCTTTGGCCATACCTCGGCTCCCTCGTAGGAATCATTTCGTCCGCGACGCCGTAGAGAGCGCGCAGGCACCTCGTCTTACCTGGCCAATCGAACCGGCATCAGACAGTGCCTGTTCCTAGAGGAACCCTACCAGGCGATCTCGAACTATTCCCCAATGAGAGTTGGAGCCGATCTCTTCCTCCTTTGTCAAGCTTCTGGAGCAGATTTCCCAGCTGGACAACACGGGTGTAGCGGGCCAGCGGCGGGCGCGGCATATTTAGCCTTTGGCGGTTAGTGCTGCCGCACGCAAGGGGAGCCATGCCCGAGAGAAGAAACCCGTTCGCTCTGCCGAGGCAGCGCCCGAAGATTACTCGAGAGCCCGATCGAACGGGGCATTGGACGCCCGAGTTCCCGGACAATGACTGGGTCGGTTTCGGCAACCTGGGCGGGGGTCGCGTCCCACCGGACTTTCATTGGAACAGCAATCCAAAGGAGCGGCAGGAGCGAGAATCCGCAGGGTGAGGGGGTGAACGTCTCGAGACAGCAAGTCAACTGACGGCGTTGATGAATCTGCCAGGCCGGTTACCTTGCTAGCCATGACTACCCAGACTTCCACGAAGCTCTCTGTGTTGTTCGTCGGGTTGGCGGGTGCACTCGCGTGCAGCAAGTCGACCTCCGAGCCGATCGCGGCTGCCGCCCGGCCCAGTGTGAAGGAGGTTTCGCCGCCGCAATCGCCGGTCCAATCGCCCGCGGAGACACCCGCTCCCGCGGGGCCCGTGGAGACGCGCTCGATGTCGGCGCTTCCATCGTTCGCGCCGTTGGTGGAGTCGGTGAAAGGGGCGGTCATCAATGTGGAGGTCCGGGCGCAATCTCGCGAGCCAGTCGCCACTTCCGGCCCGGATCCCTTGCGGGATTTCTTCGATCGCTTCTTTTCGCGCCCGGGCCGGCCTCAAAGTCAGCCGCGAGGTCAGATTCGAGCCGGACTTGGATCGGGGTTCATCATCGATCCAAGCGGTGTTGCGTTGACCAACAACCACGTCGTTCAAGGGGCAATCGCGATTCGGGTGCGGCTGAACGACGGGCGGAGCTTCGATGCCGAGGTGCTCGGCCGGGATCCCCTCACCGATGTGGCGGTGATCAAGTTCAAGGGCGACGAGATCAAAAACCTACCGGTGGTTCACCTGGGCGATTCAAATGCGCTGCGCGTTGGCGATTGGGTACTGGCGATTGGAAATCCATTCGGGCTGACCTCCAGCGTGAGCGCAGGAATCCTCTCCGCCAAGGACCGAGTCATCGGCGCCGGTCCGTACGATGATTTTCTGCAGACCGACGCGGCGATCAATCCCGGCAATTCCGGCGGGCCGCTGTTCAACGTTCGCGGCGAGGTGGTGGGAATCAACACTGCCATCATCGGCGGAGGGAGCGGGATTGGATTTGCGGTTCCCTCCAACATCGCCAAGGAATTGCTGCCGCAGCTCGAGAAGAAGGGGCACGTGACGCGCGGTTGGTTGGGCATCGGCGCCCAGGATCTGGACCCCGATCTGGCGAAGGCCCTCGGCGTGCCAGTGCGCGAAGGAGCCGTTGTCGTCGAGGTGAACGAGGGAACGCCTGCCCAAAAAGCCGGCTTCAAACCTGACGATGTCATCACCGCCCTTGATGGTCAGCCGATACCCTCATCGAGCGCATTGACCCGCATCGTTGCCCTCAAGTCGCCAGGCACCGCAGTGGCGCTCACGTTTTATCGCGCAACCCAGAAGCAAGAAGTGAAGGTCGTCTTGGGGACGCGGCCTGACCTCGAAGGCGTCGGCGGCTCGGAAGAGTCAGATGAAAATCGCCAAGCGCGAATCGGGCTGCAGATCCAAGATGTAGATCCTGCATTTGCTCAAGCACGCAATCTGCCCGCCCACGGTGCGCTGATCAGCGACGTCATTCCTGGCTCTGCTGCCGACGCCGCCGGTCTGGCCCCCGGAATGATAATCCTCGAGGCCAGCGGAAAGCCGATCAGGAGCGCCGCGGACCTGAAGAATGTGCTGCGCAGCGCAAAGCCCGGCTCGGTCGTGCTGCTGCGAATCGCGGTCCCCGGAGGCAAGCGGCTGTACGCCTTGAACATCCCGAAGTAATGGTGCAGCTGAAGACTATCGCGACCGAAACCAGCCTCGCTTGTACGCCTTCACACCAAAAAAAATCAGCAGCACCGCGAACTGAAAAAAGGCGAGCAGCGCCAAAACCGCGGGTGTCAACGCGTGGCGCCGATACCATTGCCACCCGAGGAGCAGGAGCATGGCCGATGCCCACGCGGCGAATGGATTGTGCTCCTTCTTCAGCGCGCGAGCCCAAGCGATCTTCGATCTAAGCGCTCCCGTATACGCGGGAGTCAGGCGCGGAACCCATCGCGGAACTTTCGAGGCGTACTGTTCGTATTGTTGGCCATACTTCTGCCGCAGGAAGCTCTCCTCGGCTCGGATGATGAAACAGTACTCAGCGAAGAAAAAGCCGAAGCCAATCGCATAGGCCCACGCGTTGTTCGCCACCAACAAGAGGCCGGCGCAGATTCCCAGGTTTCCCAAATAGAGCGGATTGCGAACGTGCGCGTAGGGTCCGCGGACATTGAGCTCGGCCGCCTCCAGGGCATAGCCCTGCCCGCTGGTGCCTTCCGGGACCATCCCGAGCGTATAGAAGCGCAGCGCCTCGCCGGCCAACGCGAGGGCCACTCCCAGCGCTTTCAGCGCTCGATCCACCCCTTCGCCGCCCAGCCCCGGAAAGGGCGCAGCTCGAGCGGCCACGACGAGCAGCACCGCGATCACCGGCGACGGCAGCCACCCTCTCCAACGGAAAAACGCTTGCCCGATGGAAATTGAGCGCGACACCATGATCGACAAGCGCTTGCCTCTTACGCCATTTCGCCCTGCTGCAAAAGACTTGCGTAGCGGCCCTGCGAAGCGACGAGCTCTTCGTGCGTGCCGCTCTCCACTATTGCGCCTTGCTCGAGCACGTAGATGACATCGGCGCTGCGGACAGTGGCCAGCCGGTGGGCGATCACCACCGTAGTCCTTCCGCGCATCAGCTCGGCCAGGCCCGCTTGGACCTCGCGTTCGGCAACCGCGTCGAGTGCGCTGGTGGGCTCATCGAGCAGGAGCAAAGAGGGACGCCTCAGAAAAGCGCGGGCGAGCACCAGCCGCTGCCGCTCGCCGCCGGAGAGCATTGCGCCTCGCTCGCCGATCGGCTCTTCGAGCCCGGATGGGAACGAGCGCACGAAGTCTTCCGCATGCGCTTGCCGCAGCGCTTCCCACATTTCCAAATCCGTGGCATCTGGTCGTCCAAAGAGTAGGTTGTGCCGGACGGTCCCGGAGAAGAGCAACGGCTCCTGCGGTACCCAGGCCATTTGATCGCGCAGCGAGTCTGGTCGGATCGTGCTCAGCTCGATGCCATCCCATCTCACTCGCCCGGCGCTCGGGGTAAGAAACTTAAGAAGGATGGAGAACAGCGTTGTCTTGCCCGCGCCCGAGGGGCCGACGAGTGCGACGCGAGAGCCGACAGGAATCGAGCACGAGACCCCGCGCAGCGCTTCCCGAATGCCGTCATAGGAAGCCCGCACCTGCTCAAATCTCACCTCTCGATTAATAGGCAACGCCTCCAAGCCTTCTTGCCGAGGTGGCGTCTGATCGGCGATTTCGAAAAGGCGCTCCGCGGCGCCGATGCCCTGCACCATCGAAGCGAAGGTGCCGCTGACAGATTTGAGCGGCTGATACATCAGCAATGCGGCCGCCACAAAAGAGAGCAGCTTGGCAGCCAGTTGAGGCTCCGCCGATACCGCGCGCGTGCCGGCGCCGATGACGAAGGCGATGCCCGCGATTCCAAGGATCTCCAGCGCGGGGGTAAATACTCCGCGCAGCAACAAAGAGCGCCGCATCACGGCCAGATAAGCAGTTTGCTCGCGGTCGAGTTGGGCAAGGCTTTGGGCGAAGGCGCGATACGCTTGCACGACGGCGAGATTCTGAAGCTGCTCAGCGAGAAGCTCGGTCAACCTTCCAAGCCTGGCTTGGGTATGAGAAGTGATGTTTCGCAGGTGCTGGGCGAAGTGCGCCACCGCGAAGGCGGCGGCGGGCAGCAACAGAAAGGCAACCAAAAAGAGACGCGCGTCAAGCGCCAAGCAGAAAATCAGCAGCGCCGCAAGCTGCAGAAGGTCCTTCACGTAGGAGCTGAGCGCCTGGGTTACTGCGAATTCCACCTGCGCCACATCCGAGGTGAAACGCGAGAGCAGCTCCCCCGAGTGCCTCTGCTCGAAAAACGCAGGAGGCAGCTGCAGCAGGTGTCCGTAGAGGTCTCGCCGCAAACGGGCCATCACCTGTTGCCCAGCGCCTTGCATCAGGCCGTTCTGGATGAACTGCGCACCGGCCTTGAGTGCCGCGATGGCAACCAGCGCCGCCGGCATTGCGAAGCCCAGGTGGCTCTGTTCGATCTCGAAACCGGCGACCTGCGCGGGCGCTTTGATCAATACCGCTCTGAGGAGCGGACCAATCAAGTAAGCGTACAGCGCGGCGGCCGCGGCTGAGAGCCCGGCCGCGCCGATCGCGCACCCAATCGCCACGCGCTGCGGTCGGGCGTAGCCGAGCAGCCGCCTGTAGATACGCAAGCCAGTTAAGGAGCTCGGCGGGGCAGGAGTAGTCATGCGCGGCTCATTGCGAGTTGTAGCTCGATTGCGGGTGCGCCGACGTGAGTTATAGTTCTTTCACTGCTGGCCGAGTTGATAAGGGAATGAGCAAGCACGACAAGGACTTAGGATAGATGGCGGTCGCGGGGCAGAAGCGAGACTACTACGAGGTGTTGGGCGTTGCCCGGCAGGCCACCGCGCAGGAGCTCAAGAGCGCATACCGAAAGGTCGCCCTCCAGTACCATCCCGATCGAAATCCCGGCAACAAAGAGGCTGAAGAGAAGTTCAAGGAAGCATCGGAAGCGTACGAGGTCCTCTCCCACCCCGACAAGCGGGCCAAGTACGACCGATTTGGCCATGCCGAGAACCTCTTCGACGGCTTTGCCGGTGGGTTTTCGGGAACCGCCATCAACGATATCTTCGGCGACATCTTCGGCGAAATCTTCGGCGGTGGACGCCGGTCGGGCGGCCGGAGCCGCGGGGCCGACCTTCGCTATAACCTCGAGATCTCCTTCGAAGAAGCCGCCTTCGGTTCTGAGGTGGCGGTCAAGATTCCCAAGCCGAAGCGCTGCGAGGCGTGCAGTGGGACGGGCTCGAAAAGCGGCTCTCCTCGGCGATGCCCCACCTGCGGTGGCGCGGGGGAGCTTCGATTCACGCAGGGATTCTTCTCGGTCTCTCGCCCGTGCAATCAGTGCGGCGGCAGCGGCCAAGTCATTGCCGATCCGTGCTCGCGGTGCGGCGGCGCTGGAAACTACCCTGCAGAGTCACAGCTGCGGGTGAAGATTCCCGCGGGCGTCGACACCGGCACTCGAGTTCGACTCGCGGGCGAGGGCGAGCCTGGAGAGCGCGGCGGCGGGCCCGGAGATCTCTACGTCGTCATCCACGTCAAGGAGCACCCGATTTTCGTTCGTGAGGACACCGAGGTGCTTTGCGAGGTGCCGATCTCCTTCGCTCAGGCAGCGCTCGGGGCAAATATCGACGTGCCAACGCTCGATGGCAAAGTGAAGATGAGGATTCCGGCCGGGACGCAGAGCGGAAAGGTATTCCGGTTGAAAGGCAAAGGCATCCCACGGCTGCATTCCAACGGACGCGGCGATCAGCACGTGCGGGTGGTGGTCGAGACGCCGACCGAGCTGAACCGCGAGCAGCGCGATCTACTCGAGAAGTTCGCCGCCATCTCGGGCGAGGAGACTCATCCGCAGTCGAAGAGCTTTTTTGAGAAAGTCCGAGAGCTGTTCGGCTAAGGATCCGATCTCGATGCCGAGCCCCAACAAGCGGCGCGCTCCGCTCCTCATCTGCACCGCAGCAGTTTGCTTCCTGGTTGGATGCGCGCATTCTTCGGAAGGCGTGAGCGGCGAGCGCGAAAGGCAGCGCTACCAGCCGAAAAAAGATCCGGCCGCGGACGAAGCGCTCAAGAAGGCGAGCCAAGTCGCACAGGCGAGCCCAAAGCCGAAGGCCATCGAAGCCTACCTAATCGTCGCCAAGACGCACCCCGAAACCACCGCCGCACAGGAGGCGCTGTATCGGGCGGGGGTGTTGGCATACGAGTCGGGCGACTACTCCACCGCGCGAAAATCCTTCAACCAGCTGCTCTACGAGAACCCGCTGTTCGACAAGGCGCAGGATGCGAAGCTCAAGCTTGGGCTGTCCGCGCTGGAAGTGCACGCTTATCGCGATGCGTACCAGACTCTTTCCACCGTGGCGCCTCGCCTGCCCGCAGAGGACGCGAAGCAGGCCCTCGAAGGCGCGCAGCGCGCCGCCGAAGGCGCACAGCTGTATGGCGATTCGCTTCGCATCGCGCTCAAGCTGCTCGACGATGCGAAGACTCCGCAGGACCAGCAGGCGGCCTTAGACCGCCTCACCGCCCTGGTGGAAGGCAAGGCCGGCTTCACCGAGATCGCCGCCGCGGCACAAACCGTTCCCAGCTCGAGCCCGGCATGGCCAATCCTCGTCTTCAAGCTGGCGAAGATTTATTACCACCTGCGCGACTGGCCGCATCTCGAGGAGACGCTGCAGAGCTTTTTGCGCCAGGCGCCTCAGCACCCGTTTGCGCAGCAAGCGCAAGAGCTCCTCGCGCGCGCGCACCGCCGCAGCGAAGCCCGGCCGAAAGTGGTCGGCGTCATTTTGCAGCTCAGCGGCCAGTACAAGCAGTGGGGCGAAGCGGTGATGCGCGGAATTCGGCTCGCCTTCCAAGGCAGCGATCTCGAGCTGGTGGTCAAGGACAGCAAAGGCGATCCGGCGCTGGCGGGAAAAGCAGTGGAGGAGCTGACGTTCGACGATGGAGCGATTGCCATTCTCGGCCCGCTCTTGCCCGAGGAATCCAAGCGCGCCGCGCTGGTGGCCGACGAGCTCCAGGTCCCAATCCTCACCTTGACGCGCGCGGGCAAGATCACCGACTTCGGGCCCAACGTGTTCCGCAATATGTTGACCGATGCGGCGCAAGCCGATGCGCTGGCGCAATACGCGACCAAGGTGTTGGGCTACAAGAGCTTCGCGGTTCTCTACCCGAATGTTCCGTACGGCGTCGATCTGGCCAATCAGTTTTGGGATCGCGTCGTCGAGAATGGCGGGCAGATTCGCGGCGCCGAGCGATACGCCTACGATCAAAAGACTTTCACTGCCGAAGTGAAAAAGCTGGTCGGACGCTATTACCTCGACGATCGAACGGACTATCTGGAAAGAGTGAAGGAGATCTCCACCGGCACCTCCGACTCCTTCCGCAAACGCAAGGCGCTGGAAAAGCTCCGCTCATCGCTCACCCCGATCATCGATTTCGAAGCGCTATTCATCCCCGATGCCTGGACGACGGTGGGGTTGATTGCCCCGGCACTGGCGGTCGAGGACGTCATCACGAACGCTTGCGACCCAAAGGACCTCGACAAAATCAAGAAGACCACCGGGCGAAAAGATCTGCAGACCGTCACCCTCCTTGGCTCGGCTCAGTGGAGCTCGAGGAAAGGGCGCAATGGCGTGCCGGAGTTGGTGGAGCGCGGCGGAAAGTTCGTGATGTGCTCGGTATACGTGGACGGGTTTTATGCCGAATCGACCCGACCGGCGACGCAGAAGTTCGTCGCCAAATATCGGTCGGCCTACAAGGACGACGAGCCCCCCGGCTTGTTGGAGGCCACGGGGTTTGATTCCGCCGGGATGATCCGCAAGGTGATCGAGTCCGCCGCTCCAAGGAGCCGGTCGGAGCTGCGAGAGCATTTGGCCACGATGAAGAATTTCGAGGGCGCGACCGGGCGAACGACGATCAACGACCGTCGCGAAGCGGAGAAGCCGCTCTTCTTCTTGACCATCGACAAGGACGGCGTCCGAGAGATCTCGTCTACGGAGCGCCCGCGAGGATAGCTGCCCGCCGCCGGGCAAGCGACCGTACGCGACAACCTGGACGCAGCCCGGTGAAGAGCTTTCAGAGAGGATGTTCGGCTCCTCGCGTGCGGTGGTGTGGGAGTGTCGCGCGGGGAATTCCGGTTTAGGATTTCGCCGCAATGGCGTCACATCCGAGCTGTTCGTCGCGCCGTTCGATGATCCTTTGTCCCGTTCTTCTCCTGGCCGCCTGCTCACAATCCGTGGGAATACCAGGCTCGGCCGGGCCTCAGGGAGATGCTGGGCCGCCAGGCCCGCGCGGCGACGTTGGGCCGACAGGTCCCGGTTCGACAGCGTACTACTCGGTGCAGTCGAGCCCTGCGGCGACTACCACGGTCAACACCTGGATTGACATCGCCGGCAGTTCCGCGAATTTCACGACCGCGGCCGGATCGACCGTCGACTTACTGGCGGCTGGATCAGTCGCCGCTCAGGTGGTTACTTCCGGCAGCAGCGCCATCTGCGCACTTCGATTCCTCATCGATGGCGCTTCTCTCAGCAGCGACTTGATCAACGGCGACCGGCTCGTTTCGGCATACGTCAGTCAATGGTCCGCGTTCACCGTTCTACAGCGCGCGCCGCCTCCGAGCCTCGCCGCGGGGGCGCACACCGCGAAGCTGCAGCTGGCGCGCGTGAGCATTGACGGCGTCGAGTGCGCGATCGATGTCGCCGATTACAGCGCGGCCCACTTGCAGGTCACTGTCCGCTAGCCCTCGTCCGCCTCAGCTGCTCGCGCGTGCGGCGGCGGCCTTGGGTGCCTCGATCGGAATCACCTCGTGGAAGCGCGAATAGTCCACTCTTCGACGACCGTTGGGCAGCATCGAAATGATATCCGCGAAGCGGGCGTTGAAGATGATCTCCGAAGCCAAATACGAGTGCCGGGCATGGATGGTTTGCGACAGCGTTTCGTCGATGCCGGTCAGCGTCACCACGATTTCGCTATCCGTTTCCTTCAGCTTCTCGGGGGTTGCTCCGTGGAGCGGGCTCTCCTTGGTGAGCGGGTGAAGGGCTGTCCACGACAGCACGAAAGCCGGAGAGCGGCTGCGGACCAGATGGAGATCGTGGAGCTTTCGCAGAGACTCTCCCTCGATCGTTGTTTCGGTGCGCAGCAGCACCACTGCGAGCCGCGCCTCGGCGATGTAATTGGCGCGCTCGTTGGCCATGCGGAACATCAGCGTGGGCATCCCGTCCCGCTGAGCGATGATCGCAAAGCGGCTGAACATCACCCGCGCCCTGGGTTTGGAAAACTTCGCGAAGACGAGCCCCGTCGCCACGGCAAGCCCGAGCAGACCGGTCATCGCCTCCAGGGTCACCAGCAGGTTGCCGGAGAAATTCTTGGGACTCATCGTGCCGTAGCCGATGGTACCCATCGTCTGCACGCTGAAGAAAAACGCATCGAAGAACGAGCCGGGTCGAGCGCCGGCGATTCCGTCGACGGCGAGGTACCCCAGTGCGAAGATGACGTTGGCGGCGAAAAATCCCAATGCAAGAAGGCCGATCACGTTCCACCACGATGCGCCGATCAGATGATGGTAGAGGTCCCTCAGGCTGGCACCACGGGTACCGACGATCTCCACTTCGCCTCGGCCGCTGGGAGCAAACAGTCGCGCCTTGGTGCCGGTCGAGCGCGAGCGCGCCATCGCTTCAACCTCGGATTGCGGCCGACGCGATGCCGGGCACCTTCAGCCAGCTCGGGTCCATCTCGAAATCAACCAGTCGCCGCGCGACCTGCAGCAGGGTGCGGTGGCCGGGGAACCACGGCGAGATCGGAAAGCTCTTGAGCGGCGCGCGCAGAACGCACTTCTGGATTCCCTCGAGCATGAAGCTGTTGTGGACCCAACCTCTTCCGCTCTGAATGTCCTGCAAGCTCGAGCCCGGATAGGCCCCCCAAGGGGCCGTGCCAAAAGCGAACACCGCCGCCGCCCACGTATTCAAGGCAACGGTGCCATAGCGAAGGTCGTCAATCGCTTTTTCCACCGCGCGCTGCACCGCTGGATCCTTGAGCGACTTGGGGTGGACAATGATCGTCGCGCACAGCGTTCCCCAAACGTTCTCGTTGGTAAACCGAACTGCGGATTCCAGGAAGCTCACCGGATCCGCTCCGCGCAAGGCGGTCTCGGAGAGCACGGCGCACCAAGGCTCCTCGTGGAAGACGGGGTCTTCGGCGCGCGTCGGATCTACGTCGGTGATCAATGCATACGGCAGCTCACCCGGCTTAGCCTTGCCGATCAGGCGCAGGCCTTTTCGTCCTTCGGTGAATTTACTCCAACGCTGGTCCGCGCCCGGGTAGTAGGCCTTTCGCGGCGAGGCTTTCGCCAGGCTCTTCTCGATGGAGTCGATGAATCTCTGTCGCCCCTCCCATCCGCTTGGCGTCACCAGCAGCTTGGCGGCGTTGCAATTGAAGGAACCGTTGTTCGCAACCATTCCCGCGATGTTTGCCGACTGGAATCGCAGCTCGTCCGGCTCGTACGGCCCGGGCACCACGATGACCGGGGTGATGTTTCCCAATTCGGAGGTGATTTGCTTTTTGAGGAATGGCTCGTTGCGGCGCTTGCGAGCTTCGCGATCCGGACCGGGCGGCCCCCAGACCATGACGTCGTGCGTCCTGTCCGAGCCGGTGATGTGGACCTCGTCGACCAGCGGATGGCTGATCAAGTACTCGCCTTCTTCCACGCCGCCATAGACCACGGCAAAGAAGCCTCTATCGATGGCTGTCCGGAAGGCGCGCTCGAGAAAGGGACCGACGTACGCGTTGACCGGGTTCATTTTGAGGATGCAGACTTTCCCTTCGACGAACATCTTGTAGGCCACGTCCGTCGGCGGGATCGAGTTCACGTTCCCCGCGCCAAGGACGACACAAAGCTTTCCCTCGTGCGCTCCCCGGTAGAACGATGCCTGGTGGTCGCGCAGATTCGCCTGCGTAATTCCCGGCTCCAAGTAAGCCTCGGCCGTGTGCTTGGCGAGCAGCGTCGCATCCAGTGCGCTGGAGGGATACACCTGAACGGCGAGGCGGCCGTCGGGCAGCGTACGGACCCACGAACGCTCGATGCGAGGCACGCCGTCCCGGCTGATGTCCTTGAGCGCCTCCTGCATCAATCGGAGGTTGCGCAGGCCAATCACCGGACCGGCGAGCCATTCTTCTCCAGCCAGCTGGCTTGACGGGTCGATGCCCTTGGCTTGGCAAGCGGCGACGACGCTCTGCTCCGCAACGGCTCGGTACCCTTCGCGCATCTCATCGAGAAGGAGGATGCGGTCTCGGATGCTCAGCCTGACGAAGGCTCTACTGCCATCCTTTGCTCGCGAGATCAGCTCATCGAGCTTCTGCACAGCTGTGGGGACAGGCGCTTGAATGGCCATCTTGCCTCCCAGGGTGGAGCCCAAACGCGGGACCATACCGCGTCTTGAACGCAAGTGGGATCGCAGCACGCCGAATAGTTGAGACCTACGGCTCGCGAAGTTGCAGACCCAATGGAGCCGGATCTCGATCCGGCGATTCCGCCGGGCGAAGGATACCGCTCACGATGCGCCTGGGCTGCGACGGCTGATCCGGCGAGAGGACCAGAATCAATTGCCCGCCCTCGTAGTCGCCGGCGTGTTGGAACAAGGAGCCTTCGCGACCCATCGTCAAGGTGGTGCTCGCCAGATTCGAAATCTCAACCCTCACCGTCGCGGTTCCGGCTTTCATCTCATCGAGGTGCAAGGTCGCCGTGCGGTGGTTGGGCAACTTGAGCTCTACTGGCTGGCGGCGAAGCTTCAGTTTCTCGGACGAGAGGCGGCGGTAGGACGTGAAGGCGAACCCCTTCTGGGTGAATTGATCCCTCATCCGGGCCAAGGCGGGCGGATCGATCGTGTTGCCCTTATTGGAAGCCAGGATGACTTCCGCGGTGACGCGCACTTGCGGCTCCGCCGCTCGCGCATGGAGCGACGCGAGCAGGACGATGAAGCCTATCCGCGCCAGCTTGTTCCCCCCCGAGCTCCTCATAACTCCCCTCCGCGAGGGCGCTCCTGATTCATCTTCGTCTTCAGTTGCTCGGGATGCGCTTCGGTGTCCAACGCGTCCGTTTGCGGATTCTCGAGCGGCGCAGGGTTCCCATCCAGCACGTGTTTGTGGCTGACAAGCCAGATGATCGCGTTGCCGCTGTCGCCGGACATCACTACCGGCGCGACGTGCGCCTCGGGGTTCGTGCTCACCGCTTGCACTGCCATCCTTTCGCTTGCGTACCCATCTGGCACCCCACTCCTAAGCAGCAGCGGCGCGAAGGCGAGCAGCGCAGCTGCCGCGCCTGCAAACGAAACCATCATCCCGCGACGATAGGTGAACAGCTCGCGCAGCGAGACTCTCCATCGCTCGCGCAAGGGCACCGGCTCCGACGCGATCCGAGCCATGACCTTCTTGCTGAAGTCTCGGAAATCGACCTCGTCGGCGAGCAGCTCCATTCCCAGGCGCACCATCGCTGATTCGGCCCGGAAGTCCGACGCTCGCGCACTGCACTGGCTGCAAGAGGCAAGGTGCGCTTCCACCCGCACCCGCTCCGCGGCAGGCAACTCGCCGTCCATCAAGGGCGACAACTTCGAAATGAACGACTCACAAACCGGATTCAGGGGCATGATGTCACCGCGCTCAGCAACACGACCGACGGCAGCTCGCAGGGAATATTCCAGATCATTTCACTCGCTCCCGATGCCGCTCTTGGCCTCGTCCAACTGTAGGTACTTACTAAGAATTTTCTGGACCTTAGCGCGCGCGTGGAACAGGCGCGACATCACCGTTCCTTTCGGGATGTCCAGGGTGCGGGCGAGGTCATCGTAGGACATTCCCTCGATTTCGCGAAGGAGCAGGATCGCCCGATGCTTCTCGGGAACTTCCTGCAGCGCCTCCTCGATTTTCGCCGCCAGCTCCTTGCGCAAAAGGCTCTTCTGCGGATTGGTGCCGAGCCTCGAGCCGAGGGCGCCAATGTTTGCCTCGGCGGCATCCATCTGGATGGTTTCGTCGAGCTCGACGTGCTCCCCCTTGGCGGCGCCTCGCTTTCGCAGCACATCGATGCAGATGTTAACGGTAATCCGATACAGCCAGGTGTAAAAGCTCGAATCCCCCTTGAAGTGGTCGAGGTACTTGTAGACCTTGGCGAACGCTTCCTGGGAAATGTCGAGCGCCTCTTCGCGGTCCCGGACCATTCCCAGCGCAACCGAGTACACCTTGCGCTGATACCTTTCGACGAGGAGCTTGAACGCGCGTTGGTCGCCGTCGCGGGTCCGCTTGACCAGCGTGAGGTCGTCGGTAGCCAAAGGATGCCAACTTAGCAGTGATTTGCTTACAGTCTAGCGCTGGCCGCGACAGGCAAAGTCATGCCCAATCTCGCGGATTTCGCAGCACTTCGATCAGCCGTGCCTCCTCGCTCCCGGACGGGGGCTGATGATTGTAGACCCACAGCACCAGCGGGGGCAGGGACATCAGGATGGATTCGGCGCGACCGCCGGTCTCCAAACCGAAAACCGTCCCGCGGTCGTACAGCAAATTGAACTCCACATAGCGGCCGCGGCGGATCTGCTGCCATCTGCGCTGGTCGGCCGTGAACGGTAGGTTCGCTCGCCGCTCGGCAATGGGAAGAAAGGCGGGCAGGAATGCGTTGGCGCAGTCTTCGACGAAGCGGAACTCGCGTTCGAGACTCCCCCGCATGTCTTCGAAGAAGATTCCGCCGACCCCGCGCGACTCGCCCCGATGCTTGAGCCAGAAGTACTCGTCGCACGCCTTCTTGAAGGCGGGATAATAGTTTGGATCGTGCCGGTCGCAGACCGCCTTCAGCGTTCGGTGAAAGTGGACGGCATCCTCGTCGAACAAGTAGTAAGGAGTCAGATCGGTTCCGCCGCCGAACCACACCTTTTTCCCCTGGGCGATGAGCCGAAAGTTGGCGTGGACGGCGGGAACCTTTGGGCTTTGAGGATGAAAGACGAGGGACACGCCAGTGGCGTAGAACTGCCGACCTTCGCCTTGCAACCGGCGCGAAAAGGTCTCGGACAACTCGCCGTACACTTCGGAGACGTTGACGCCGGCTTTCTCAAAAACCGCGCCGTTCTCGAGGATGCGCGACTTGCCGCCGCCGCCTCCCTCTCGCGTCCAGGCGTCCTCGGTGAATTTACCGCGCCCATCGAGGCGCTCGACCGCCGAGCAGATCTCGCTCTGCAATGACGCGACCAGGGCGGCCATCCGCGATTTGAGAGTCGTCAGGTCCATCCCGGTCGTCAGTGGATCGGGTTGGGTGTTTCGATCAGCTCGATCGCCCCAAACTTTGCTTCGAACTTCGCCAGATTGTCCTGCATCGCCACCAGCAGGCGCTTCATGTGCTTGGGGTTTGTGATGACGCGAGATCGAACCTTGGCCTTGGGCTGCTGCGGCTGCACGTAGATGAAGTCAATCGTGAATTCAGTTTCGGTGTGGTTCACCAGGGCCATGTTGATGTAATGGCCGTTGGCAATGTCGTCGTCGAGCTGGATCTGGAGCTGAATTTCCGGAGTCTTGGGGTTCTCAGCCATGAGAAAGTCCATATCGCTACCGACGGCAGGTTGCTAGGGTGTTTTGTCTCCGTGCGCGCGCTCGCCTTGGACCCAGAAAAAACCGCGCCGTTCGAGCTCGGCGAAGGCAGCGAGGCATGCCTGCTGCTCCATGGTTTCACCGGAAGCCCCTGGGATATGCGGCCTCTGGGGGAGGCGCTGAGCGCGCGCGGATACCACGTCCGAGCGATCCGCCTTCCCGGCCACGGAAGCACGCCGGAAGCGCTCGAACGCGTCACCTATCGGGACTGGGAAGCCGCGGCCGAGGACGCGCTCTGGGGGCTGAGGACCTTTCGGCGCGTTTTCGTCGCCGGCTTGTCGATGGGCGGCTTGCTCGGACTCATCCTCGCCGCGCGGCACCGTCCACCGCCGCATGGCGTGGTTCTGCTTGCTCCGGCGATGTCGTTTCGCGGCGCCGGCATGTGGGCGCTGCGCAAGCTTCGGGACTTACCCATTCTCGACCTCCTTCGCCCCTACGTGGCAAAGACCGGAACGGACATCGAAGATCCGATCGCCCGCGCAGAAGCTCCGGTGCTTCCCTGCTTTCCGACTGCGCGGCTGCACGATGTTTGGACGCTGCAAGATCGAGCGCGCGCCGTGCTGCCCAGCGTGCGAGTCCCCGTGCTCGTGGTCGTCGCACGGCAGGACCACGTCGTGGCGGCCCGGGGCGCGCGACAGCTCGCCAGAGGTCTCAAGCACGCGCCGCAAGTTGAATGGCTCGAGCTCTCGGAGGGCTTTCACATCATCCCCCGGGACCGCGGCTTGCCCACCGTGACCGAAAAGATCGTCGCCTTCTTAAGGCAGGTGCCCATTGAAAGCTCGGCTGGGTCGTGAACGACGAGAGGGGGTTTTCCGGTGAAGAGGCAAACGCATGTCCTGGCCATCGATCAAGGCACCACGGGCACGCACGTGCTGGTGATCGACTCGCGGCTGCGGGTGCTCGGCACCGCCTATAGTGAGTTCCGGCAATTCTTTCCGAAGCCAGGCTGGGTGGAGCACGACTTGAACGAGATTTGGCGCTCGGTGCTGAGTTGCGTACAGCGAGCGGTCAAAAACGCGCGGATCCGGCCGAGCGACATTTCGGCGATCGGAATCACCAACCAGCGGGAAACGACCGCCCTATGGTCGAGGGAGACCGGCAAGCCCATCCACCGCGCCATCGTCTGGCAGGACCGGCGGACGGCTGACCGCTGCGCGGCGCTCAGGAGGCAGGGGCTGGAGCCGCGCGTGCGTTCCACCACCGGTCTGGTGCTCGATCCCTATTTCTCCGGTACGAAGCTGGAGTGGCTCTTGGAAAACGTCCCCGGTGCCCGCGCCGAAGCAGAGCGCGGCGAGCTGTGCTTCGGCACCATCGACACCTGGCTCGTGTACAAGCTGACTGGCCATCGAGCTCACGTGACGGATGTATCGAATGCCAGCCGCACGCTCCTGATGAATCTGCGCAACCTGGCCTGGGACTCGACGATGATCGACCTATTCGCAATTCCGCGGCCAGTGCTCCCGGAGATTCGCGGCTCGGCGGAGATCTACGGGACAACGTTGGGCGCGCGGTCGTTCCCGGACGGAATTCCAGTCGCAGGAATGGCAGGCGATCAGCAGGCCGCCCTGTTTGGTCAAGCGTGCTTTTCGCCGGGCGAAGCGAAGTGCACCTACGGCACCGGGGCGTTTCTGCTGATGAACACCGGCGCGGTACCGGTTGAGTCGAAAGCCGGCTTGCTCACGACCGTGGCCTGGAAAGTCTTCGACCAAGCGGTGTACGCCCTCGAGGGCAGCGCGTTCGTGGCCGGAGCAGCAGTGCAGTGGCTGCGCGACGGGTTGGGATTGATCGGCTCAGCCGACGATGTGGAGGCGCTGGCGCGCAAAGTTGACGACACGGGCGAGGTGGTCTTTGTTCCAGCGCTCGTTGGATTGGGAGCGCCGCATTGGCGTCCGGATGCGCGCGGCTTGATCGCCGGGATCGACCGATCGACGACGGCGGCCCACTTGGCCCGAGCGGTATTGGAAGGCGTCGCGTTTCAGATCCACGACTTGACAAGCGCGATGTCCAAGGACTCTGGCCGGGACATTCTCGTCTTCAAAGTGGACGGCGGTGCGGCGGCCAATGATGTTCTGATGCAGTTCCAGGCGGATCTCCTCGGCACTCAGGTCATTCGACCGAAGAACCTTCAGACCACTTCGCTTGGGGCGGCGTTTCTCGGCGGCTTGGGTGCAGGTGTTTGGAAAAGCCAAGAGGAGATCCGCGGAGCCTGGAAGGTCGGGCGTTCGTTTGAATCCAAGATGCCGCCGGAAGCGCGCGCGCGCCATCTGCTCAAGTGGCGCCGAGCCCTGGAGCGCGCCTGAGCGACGCCGGTCGCTCACGAGCCACGCAAGAACAGGGAGAGCTTCTCGTAGGCGACGGCCAGCGCGGCGGCCGGTGCGCTTTCGTTTTGCTGGTGCGCTTGCGCCGCTTCTCCGGGGCCGAAGTTGATCGCATCGACACCGAATTCCGAGAACCGTGCGACGTCCGTCCATCCTTGCTTCGCAGCGGCGGGCAACTGAGTGATGGCCAGAAGCTGCCCAAAGAGTGGGTTGTCGGTACAAACGCGACCCGACGGCGACAAGTCGATGAATTCGATGTCCGCGCGACCGCCGACCAGCCGGCGAACGTCCTCCTGAGCCTCGGCGAGGCTCTTGCCCGGAGCGAATCGGTAATTGACGTTCATTTCGAATTGGTCCGGGACGACGTTGCGCGCGCGACCGCCCCCGGCGCGGGTGACCGAAAACACCTCGTAGAAGGGGAAACCGGAAAAGAAGACTTCCCGCCGTGGCAACGAGAGCAGGTCCGACAGGAGAGGACCCGCTTTGTGAATGGCGTTCTCTCCCTGCCAGGGACGTGCCGAATGAGCGCTCTTTCCCGAGATTCGCAGCGTCGCGTGAATGCTGCCCACGCAGCCCACCTGCACGACATTGTCGGTGGGCTCGAGAGCGATTCCCAGCGAGATGGACTTCAGCGCGGGCAGGAGCTCAAACAGCGGGCCCAGGCCGTTTCCCAAATAGGGGCCTTCTTCCCGTTCGTAGAAAACGAGCACCAGGTTATACGGAAGCTGCTTTCTCGGAAGGGACTCGGCAAGGCCCATCATCACCGCCAATCCGCCTTTCATGTCCGAGCTTCCCCGTCCGAAAATGCGGCCGCCTTCGCTTCGCGGCGCAGCGTCGCTCGGATGCGCCGGAACAGTATCCAGATGCCCTACCAGGGCCACCGTGGCCCTCGAATCCGACAGCGCGCCCAAGGCCAGCGAATTGGAGTGGCGAAAAATCTCCCCGCGGGGGTACACGCCGCGCGCCCATGCTTCGATCCAATCCGCGATCTCTCGCTCATCGCCGATGGGGCTTCGAATTCGGCACAGCTCAAGGGTACGTGCAGCCAGACCGGCCGTCAGCGAATCGGGAGCGTGTGCCATGCGTGAAGACTACAGCGCTTCGCCGAGCAATGGCGCGGTAGAAAGCTGCGAGCCGTCGGGTTGACTTGGAAGCCGAATCTCGATGCGAGCACCGCCCTCAGCGACGTTCATTGCGCGGATGCTGCCCCCGTGCGCCTGCGCAATTCGCCGGGCAAGCGCCAACCCCAGACCGAACCCGCCGCTGCGGCCGCGGGCATTCGCCCCGCGGAAGAAGGGATCAAACACCCGCTCCAGCTCATCCGGCGGAATCCCGCGGCCGTGATCGGTAACCGCGATGACCACTTCAGCGCCTTCGCGCGCCACCTCGATTCGCAGCGGTTGCCCCGACTCGTCGTACTTGCTCGCGTTGTCCAGCAGATTGTCCAGCGCGCGAGACATCAGGGCGCGGTCAAGCTGCAGGTGCAGGTCCTCTGGAGCGGAGATTTCCACCTCCCGCTCCGGCTGCAAGGCGAGGATGCGATCTCTGCTCCTTTCGACCAGCTCGCGAAGCGATCCGCGCGACCGGCGCACGGGCAAAGCCGCCAAATCCAGCTTGGTCGCGGTCAAGATGTTGGAGATCAACCGCTCGAGGTCGTCCAGCTCCTCCTCGACGACTTCCAGACGCCGCCGGGTGGCTTCCGGGGGAGATTGAATCAGCCCAAGCGCGACCCGCACCCGGGCCAGCGGCGTCCTCAGCTCGTGCGACACGTTCGCCAACAGCTCGCGTTCCGCGCGCCGCGCGGCTTCGATCCGCCCAGCCATCTGATCGAACGCGCGAGCCAGGCGGCCGACTTCGTCGTTTTGCTCGATTCCGGAGCGTGCAGAGAGGTCCCCGCGGCCGAACGCCTCCGCCGTGGTGGTGAGCCGCTCCAGCGGGCGAGTAATCGAGCGAGACAGCGGGTACACCAAGGCCAGCGAAACAGCGAGGCCGCCCAACAACAGAGCCAGTGTGCGCCACAACAGGCGCTGTCCCTCCTCGAGGCTGCGCAGCCGCAACAGCATCACCCCGCGCGGCCCCGCCATTCCGCGTATCGGGCCCCCGACGACGAATGGCTCCTTGAGCCAGATGGACTTGCGCTGAAGAACGAAGAACATCGACGAATTCGGCGGCGAAATCTCGTCGCCTGACGAGCCGAGCAACCAACCGCGGTTGTCGAACACCGCAATATCCAGGTCGAGGTCGCGGTGCATTCGCTCCAGCGCTTCGCGAAGCTGCGAAGTGTCGTTGAACGGAAGGTCGTGCGAGAGATGGTAGACGATGTCCGGGCCGTGGAAGCGGGTGGCGCGAATCGCTGTCCGGCCGGCAAGCCAGGTGAGAATCGCAGAAGCGACAGCGACAACGACCAGAACTCCCAAGAAAGCGAGGTATAGGCGAACAGAGAGTCTTCGCGGCGTCAGGGACATCGTCGGCTCACGCCTCTCGCGGCAGCAGGTAGCCTGCGCCGCGAACCGTCTTCACATATCTCGGATGCCGCGGATCAGGCTCGATCTTCTGGCGCAAGCGGCTCACGTGCACGTCGATCGATCTGTCGAAAGCGTCATCGGCGGCAGCGCCCTTCACCAAGTCGAGCAGCCGCTCCCGCGACAAAACCCGGCCGGCGTTTCGGGCGAGGGCACAGAGCAGCTCGAACTCGTGGGTGGTGAGCGCCTGCCGTTTGCCGTCCACCAATACTTCTCGCGCTCCAAAGTCGATCGTCAGCCCGCCCGAGCTGAACCTGCCCTCTTCGGAGGGCCCCTGGGCCCGCCTGAGCACCGCTCGGATTCGAGCCAGCAGCTCGCGCGGATTGAAGGGCTTCGCCAGATAGTCATCGGCGCCGAGCTCTAAGCCGACGATCTTGTCGGTATCCTCGTCGCGCGCGGTCACCATAATCACTGGAGTCGACCACCGTTCGCGGATCTTCTTCGTCAGAGTGAGCCCATCCATTCCGGGGAGCATGATGTCAACGAGCAAGATGTCGAAGCGATCCGAGGACAGTGCGCCGAGTGCTTGCGGACCGTCGGCGGCCAATGTCGTGGAAACATCATTCTGCTCGAGAAACTCAACGAGCAGAGCCGCCAACTTGCGGTCGTCCTCAATCAGGAGAGCCCGGGTCACGCGCTAAGTCTAACGCGGCGCGACCGAGCAGCACGATCTCCATTCCGCGGCGACGGCGGCGCGACGCGGCGGCAGATAACTGCTGCTCGAGCACGACCTGGTCGCCGTGCTTCGGACGAGGAATGGCAAAGCGCGAAGCTGTGATGTGCGCACGTTGGGGGGAGAGACCAAGTGAAAGCGGCCTCGCGGGGGAGACCGGCTGTCCAAGGCGCAGCGGATCAGGTTTTGGAGTTGCTCGACCCTGGCGTTGATCTCGGCGACGACATCCTGTCTCACCCGTTCCAGAGCGAGCCGTTGCTTCTGAGTCACCGCAATGGTGTCAAGGACGTCGTCGACTTGGGCGGTGGCCAAGTTCTGCAGCCCGCGGCGTCCGGACTCGCTGGAGCAAAGCAGGCCCATTCCCAAAATGAAAAGACCCAACAACGCCGCTGCCGTCGATCGCCTCATATCGACTCTCCTAACCCCGTACCCAGCGGGCGCACCGAGGGTAACGCTGGAGGAAACAATCTCCGTGTTGCGCTCGCGTTGCGGCGGTGTTGCGAAATGTTTCTGCCGCGGTCAGGTAAGGGCCGGTAGCTCATCCTTTCGGTGCGTGGCGGACGAGGCGCCTCCGGGCCGGGTCGACGTGGCTCGTCCGGCATCCCCTGCTAGGCCTTTGCGGATGCGCAAGCTCGGCTGCTGCTCACTCGGCCGCCTTCAGTGTGATCGCGAAATTGTACCTCACCGGTACCGGCCTTCCCTGAAAGAGCACCGGCGTGTATCGCCGACTCATCAGCGCCTTTAGCACCGCCTCATCCATGAACGGCACCGACTGCTTCACTCGACAACTTGTCACGCGGCCATCCACGGTCAAAACACATTGCACTTGCATCACTCCCTGCACTCGGGCTTCGCTCGCCTGGTGGCTGTAGCGAATCTGTTCTCCGGCCTCCAGCAACCGCGGAGGAGTCATCCCAGGACCCATGGCAAGCGGAGCAGAGCCCAAGTCCGCGGCCGCGTGAGCACACTCGCCAATGCACGTGCCCGGGCGGCCGCTTTCACGCCCAACTGCCTCGCCGAGCCCAGATCCATCAGCAGAATCCGCGGCGGGAGGCATTACCAATTCCGGCGCTTCATCGCTTTTGGCAGCTATCGGCACTTCAATCGGCAAGATCGCCGACCGGCGGCGAATCTGGGTACTCGGTGAACGGCTCGACCGAGCACTGCCATCGGAAGTCAGACGGTCGCCGGTCGATTTACCAGCGTCCCTGAAAATCACCACCGGCCGCTCCCGTGCCTGCTGGGGTCGCACGAGGACACGGCTGCAGAGGCCTACAACAGCTGCGACAGCGGCGGCATGCACAGCCGCGGAAATGAAGACGCCGGCCTTGAGCCCATTTCCGACGGCGTTGCCGCGGTCGAGAGCGGATTCAAACACGGGGAGCTCCTATCTCAGGACGCCTATGAGCCCCCCACTGAGGCGGGTCCTAACCCGCGATGGTACACGAGCGCCGCGTACTCGTCAGTACGTTATGGTGATGCAATGGACTGAGCCTTGCCCTGTGATCATGGCGTCGGAGACGATCGGCGTCACAGTTGGCGCCTGATCGCCGTATTCCTGGTCGAGCGCGTCCTGATAGATCTGCAGCGTCTGCGCCTCGCGATTTGCAATATCGTCCGCCAAATCGGCGGGCACGTCATGGTACACAGGCACGAGGACCTTGTTGCCGATGCGCACCGAATTACCATAGGTCGCCCAGACGCGGTTCGAAGCATAGAGGCTGGCACAGGTGCGCGAGGTGCCGGACGCTGCTGGGAAGCCGCCCACCGAGCAGTAAGGAGTCGGCATCCAAATCCGATCGACAGTGAAGCCAGCGTCCGCCAACCGCTGAGCGTTGGTGTCGAGGATCGCAGCATTCATCGGATCATCGGCCGGGTCATACGCGCCGACCAAGATACGATTGGGTGAAATCACGGTCATGTACATGTCGATGTGGTCTATGACGCCGCCGACCAGCGACTCCATGGTGATAACATTCGGGCAGTTGTAATAGCTGGAAATGACTGCATCCATTTGCTCCTGTGTGTAGGACCAGCGCGAAAACTGATTATCCCGCAGGGTGTCGCGACGTGCGTGAATGCAGGTTCCTCGACCGTCCGTCTGTAAATTGCCACCGAGCATTCGCAACTGGGGGCGGAAAATTTCAGCGCCCGATGTGAACATCGGCGACACGCGCGTCAACGCCGAATCATCGTTGGGACGGCTGGCGGACGAAAAACTGACGCAGTTCAAAGAAAGCGACTCATAATAAATCATGTCGACAAACTGTATATCGCCCGTGCCCGAGATCAGTGTCTCGGCACCGAAGTCGCGATACCAGATCGAATCGAGCCCGCGCGCCGGACTCCATCGCCCATCCGGCGGGATGATGTACCAGCTGATCAAGGCCAGATCATCATCAGTGAACCCGCGACTGACGAGGCAGTTGATAGCCGCGTCGTAATAGGCCGAATCCACGATGACGTTGGTCACTACGTTGCCGATTGAGTTGCGAATGCCCTCCGTGATCTCGGGGATCTGACAGCCGAAGAACGGCCACGCCCAAAAGACACCTGAAACGTTCTCGAACTCACCCGGGAACCGCGAGTCGAACGGCGGTGGATCGGTGAATCCCGCAACGTCCGGGTAGCATTCCCAGAAGTAGCCACTTCCCGGCGTCGCGATCTGATCCATTTGCTCCATCTCGGCCCGCTGCTCCGCGGCGAGATTTCGCGGAATCGGTTGCTGCGCCGCCGCAATCGAAGCAATCAAAAGCACTGTCCCTGACAAGGGAATGAGTTGTCTACGCATCGGTGTAAGCCCCCTTCGGGTGGATTGAGCGCGATCTACTGCCTCGCGAAAAAAAGGCAAGCTCCGTCTGCTGGCTTCGCGTGAAATGGGACGCCCAGTCCTAGCCGGGAGTTGCGGTCTAATTGCCGACGCCGACGTCCGCCTCTCCACCAGCGGACGCCTCGTCCGAGACGGCGGAGCATTCGTGATTCTCCGGCTGGGCGTGCTCGCGGCAGTACTCGAAGCCGCAGTCCGCGCAATAAATGAGCAAGAACTGGTCCTCGCCAACCACCAAGCCGCAGTGCGCGCACTGATCGATGTCGACTGTGTAACCCGTGTTCATGGCTCGCAAGTATCGGGTCCGATCTGACATCGCCGCGGTTAATCCCTCGCGTCGTCGCGAAGACAAACGTTTGACTTGGAGAACCAAGCAGGCTGCGCGGGAATACTGGTGCACAAGGGTTTCCACGGCTTGCGCGCTGCACGCGGCTGGCATGGGATGTGCTCCGTACAACGCAGGGAAGGAGCAACCATGAGCTTGCGAATCTATGCGGTGGATAAGTCGGCCGGATTCGGCCTAGCTCGCGATGACCGGCGAACGACGCGGGCGCCCTGCGGCGCGACCGTTCGGGTGCAAACAAACAACGGGCATACCTTCGGGTTTTGCAGCGATCTGTCGCTCGGGGGAATGCTCTTCGTCGGGCCGGCGCTGCCGCTCGCTCGCGTCAGCATCCTGCTCCACCTGGCCGAGGTGGGCTTCCTCTTCGTCGAGGGAGAAGTCACCGGCCATCGCGAGCACAATGGGACCGAGGCATCCATCGTGCGATTCCCGCAGCTGAACCCCAGGGTCCTGCGCAGGATCTCGCGCTTCCTCGCCCAGCGACGAGACGCCGCGCCCAGCGTCAGACCCGCATTGGCATGACCACCGCCATGTAGCTTCGATCTCCGGGAAGGTGGAGCACTCCGGGGCTGTGCTCGTCGCCCAGCTCGAACGCCACCTGCTCGCCGTCGAGCACGGACAGAACGTCGATCAAGTAACGCGCATTGAACCCGATGCTGATCTCGTTTCCCTTGTAGGCGACTTCAAGGTCGTCCTTCGCCTCGCCGAGATCCGGATTGCTCGAGGTGATCCGCACCAGATTCTCCAACAGAGCGATCTTTACTGCATTGGATTTATCCACGGACAAGAGCGAGATGCGGCGCAGAGCATCCAGGAACTTGCCTCTCGGCAAAACGATCGTCCGCTCGCCCTCCTGCGGAATCACGCGCTGATACTCGGGAAACTGCCCGTCGATCAAGCGCATGATCATCGTCAGACCCTGCTTCCTGAACAGAGCCGAGCTCTCCGCAAATCCCAGGTGGCACTCCGCCTCGGGCGCTTCGTCGAGCAATCGCTTCAGCTCGAAGAGCCCCTTTCGCGGGATGATCACCCCGCTCTTCAGCTTGAATTCGCCCGAAAGCTCGCGCTCGACAAACGCGAGCCGATGTCCGTCGGTCGCCACCATTCGAATTTTGCCGCCCTCGCGCGGCTCGAAGAAGACGCCGTTGAGAATGTACCGGGTCTCGTCGCTGGAGATGGCGAACGAGGTTTTGCGGATCATTTCCAGAAGCGCCTCTCCGTTGAGCTTGACCTGCGGCGCGCTCTCCTCCTTGGGAAGTTTGGGATATTCTTCCGGCGCGGTTCCGACGATTTTGAAGTGCGCGGTTCCGCTGGTGATGTCCACGTAATTGTTGGGCAGCTTCTTCAGTGTGACTTGTTGCTCCGGCGCCATCTGGACGATGTCGAACAGGTACTTCGCGGAGACGGTGACGGCGCCCGGCTTGAGGACCTCGCCGGAGTGCTCGGAGACGACGCCGATGTCCAGGTCGAAGGCGGTCACCTGAATCCCGGTCTTGGTGGCATTGACCAGCACGTTGGCGAGGATCGGCATGGTGGTCTTGCGTTCCACGATGCCCTGGGCGCGATAGAGCGCCTTTTTCAGCTCTTCCGCAGCGATTCGAAATTCCATGCTCAAACCCCGTCGCGACTGAGGGCATCGGTGTAGCCTGTGAGCTGGATCCAGTCAACGCACTTAGACTGCGAACCGTGTATGGTCCGCTCACGCCATTCGCATGCTCGCCGAAACAAAACCCGTAGAAAAGATTGTGGACAACCCTCAGTCGGGGGATTCCGTCATCCTGCTGGACGGAGGTGCCCGAGCCTTTCCGCGGATGCTCGACGCGATCGGCGACGCCCGGCGCAGCATCCATCTGGAAGTGTATTCCTTCGCGTTGGACTCCACGGGCCACCGGTTCGTCGAGGCGCTGGTTGGGGCGGCGCGGCGCGGAGTGCAGGTGAACGCGGTGATCGACGGATGGGGCTCGCTTCGAAGCGGACGCGCGATCGCGGCGCGATTGCGAAATGGCGGTTGCCAGGTCAGTCTATTCAATCCCCTGCGCGCGCTGTTGGTGGGTCGCCTGCGGCGAAATCATCGCAAGCTCTTGCTGGTCGATGACGCGGTAGCTTACGTCGGCGGAATCAACATCGGCGACGAGTACGCAGGTGGGGATCGCCCTGGTTGGGCCGATCTGGCCCTCGAAGTTCGCGGACCGGCGGTTGGGCGGCTGCGCGACTCATTGTCGGGCGTGAAGAGACCCCACGGCCCGGCCGGCCCAGTGAGAATCTTCCTCTCCGGCTTGGGCGGCGGTCGAAAACTCCTGAAGCGTTATCTACGCGCTTTCCGGGCGGCGACCGATCACGCGCTCATCGCCCATGCTTATTTCCTTCCGAACCGGCGCGTCGTTCGGTCGCTGAGATCCGCGGCACGGCGCGGGGTGCGCGTGGTGCTCCTGCTGGCGGGTCGAAGCGACGTGCCGTTCGCTCACGCGGCAACAATGCGACTGTACCGAAAGTTCCTGGAAGTCGGAGTCGAGGTGTACGAGTGGAACAGGTCCGTCTTTCACGCCAAAGCAGCGGCGATCGACGGCCAAATTTTTCTCGTCGGGAGCTTCAACCTCGACCCGCTCTCGCTGGCAAACCTGGAAGCCCTGGTCGAAGTGCGCGATCCGCCCACCGTCGGTGAGGGCGAACGATGGATAGAATCGAGAATCGCTCAGGCAGTGCGTGTGGATTCGAACTTTTGCGCACAGCCGTTGCTCAAGCGGATGATCACCGATCTGATCGGTCTCTGGGCGGCGCGAGTCGCTGAGTGGATCGGCCGGCTCCTTTCTAAAGACGGGCAAACAAAAAGGAGGCAGCGGATGCGCTGGCGTTGAGGAGGCTCGGCCGGGTAGTTGACGGCGGGACTCTTCCAACCGTACAAAATTCGCTATGGCAATTGTCCTTGTCACTCTCGCAATGACAGCACTGGTGGCCTTCGCCCTCTGGTTCTCACAGCGCGGCAAGTCCGCTCCGGTTGCTGGCGATGGGAATGCCTTCAACGCCTACTACGGTAAGAGCCGTTTTTCGCCCGGCCGCTCACCACCCTGCGAAGCGTGCGGGCGACGCGGATGCATAGGCGCCGGCTCCTGCCGCTGCCCCTGTCACCGCGAGAAAAAAGCCGCCTAAAGCTCCACCTCATCGCGACTCTGACTTGACCCGTTGACCGTTCCTTGTTGATTTTGATATGCATTATCAAATTCAGCTGCGCGACAGCGGTTCTTCATGGTCAGCCTTCGTTCCTCACCCCTCAAGCTTGCGTGCTCGATGCTGGCGACGGTGGCGGGACTCGGCTGCGCGACTGTTCCACGGCCCAACGAGATCGATGTGGCAAGAGCTCAAACGCACTTTCCGGGAGCAACGCTCGCCTCGCTTGAGGCGGGCCGGCGCGCGTTCGTGGACAGCTGCTCAGGATGTCACGCCCTGCCAAAGCCGGAGAAAAAAAGTGCGGACCAGTGGCCTAAGGTTCTCGACGAAATGGCCGGCGAGGCAAAGCTCAGCACATCACAGAAAAATCTCATCGCGCAGTTCCTGGTGACGATGAGCGAGAACAGCGCAGCCTTGCGAAAGCGCGATCACTGACGAGGACGCCAAGGACACCTTTCGAGGTGCTGCTTCCTCTTCTGTTTAAAAAGCTACTTAGATCTTACAGTCGTCAGCGTAGGGTCGGCGCAATTGCGAACAAGTTCTGAGATCCGCAGAACCGCTGGCAAATCGGCAGCACCGGGCTGTGGACAGCTTTGCTCAAGACGAAGGGCTTCTCCACAGCGGCTCTCCGATCGTCGCGGTTGTCCACAGAAAGCCGCAGGCTAGGAAACGCCGAGCTTGGTTTCCAGCTCCAGCAGCTCGCGCTTGACGCTTGGCTCGTCTTCGCGAAGTTTTTCGACCTTGCGGACTGCGGAGATTACGGTGGAGTGATCCTTGTTGAAGCGACCGGCGATCTCCGGGAACGAGCTCTTGGTGAGCTTGCGACACAGGTACATCGCGACCGAGCGGGCGTGCGCCAGATGCTTGGTGCGTCGGTCTTGGCGCAGATCCTCCACGGCGATCTTGTAGAAGCGGGCGACCTCGCGTTGGATCAGCTCGAGATCGACAGGTCGGTTCTGCGGCAGAATGTCCTTGAGGACCTGCGCCGCGAACTCCTCGGTGATCGGCTGACCGGTGAGGCTGTGCATGGCAGAGATTTTGATCAGCGCGCCCTCGAGCTCGCGAACGTTGCGATGCACGTGGCGGGCGATGAACTGGCACACTCGGTCCGGGAGCGAGAAGCCCTCCGCCTCTCCTTTCTTCTTGAGGATGGCCACCCGCGTCTCGAAGTTCGGCTCCTGAATGTCGGTGATCAACCCCATCGTAAAGCGGGACCGCAACCTCTCTTCCAGACCTGGGATCTCCGAAGGAACCGTATCCGAGGTCAGCACGATGGCCTTGGATCGCTCGTGGAGCGTGTTGAAGGTGTAGAAGAATTCTTTCTGAGTCTCTTCTTTTTTGCCGAGGAACTGAATGTCGTCGATCAGCAGCACGTCGCACTCTTCGCGGAACTTTCGGCGGAACTCGGGCATCTTGTGATCGCGCACGCTCTCGACGAATTCGTTGGTGAATTCCTCGGAAGAAAGATAGACGACGCGCGCGGTCGGGCTGCTCTCGTAGATCTTGTTGCCCACTGCGTGCAGCAGGTGCGTCTTTCCGAGGCCTGTTCCGCCGTAGACGAAGAGAGGGTTGTAGCAACGGCCGGGACTCTCGGCGACTGCGGCGGCCGCCGCGGCGGGCAGCTGATTCGAGTCGGCCACCACGTAAGTCGCAAAGGTGAATCGCTCGTTCATTCGGTTTTGCCGCGAAGTCGGCTCTTTGACTGGAAGTGCGGGAGCTGGATTCGCCGGCGCCGGCGCAGACTCGACGACCTCGTAGGAGATTTTCGCTGGCGCGCCTGGCACTCGAGTAAGCGTGTCCTCGATCAGCCCGCGGTAGTGGTCATCGACCCAGTCGCGGAAGAAACGGTCGGGAACCGACAGCACCAACGCGCTGTCCCGGAGCTCAAGCCCGCGCATGCGGGCCAGCCAGCCGAGCGCGTAACTCTTACCTTCCAGTCGGATGCCGTCTAGAGCCTTTTCCCAGAGATTTTGGGCATTTGAAGAAGGTTCGGCCGCAGCAGCGAGCGCTTCCAAGGGATGGCCTCGAAGAAAAGATTTTGTTTTCGAAGGGGCGTCTGCCTAACAAACGCAGCCAGCCCAATCAAGCGTGAACAGCAAGTATCCGGAACAGAAAAAGGATCGCCGCCAGCGGCGAAATTCACCAGCTGCAAACGCGCGTCAAACTAGTGGCTGAGTGGATAAGACCCCCAAAATCTAGTGGTGCATCCGCACCGCGACTTTACTTGCTGTGTTTGTTTTTCGTTTGCGCGTTTTGCACCGGGCGCGCGCCCGCGGTGGTGCAGCGGATTTGACTTGCTGAAGGCTTCGGGCTATTCGCGGCGCTCCCAACAGAGGTTTAAAGGAGACTGGTCCGGTGCCCAAGCGGACGTATCAGCCCTCGAAGGTGAAGCGCAATCGAACGCACGGGTTTCGACGCCGAAACTCCAGCAAGGCGGGCAGGGCGGTCTTGAAGCGGCGGCGCGACAAAGGGCGAAGACGCCTGGCTGTCTCGGCGGCCAGGAAGTAATGTAGTCAATGGCGCTCGGCGCAGCCACAGTCGCGCCGGCGGGCGGCGAGCGCTTCCCAAGCTCGCTGCGGCTTCGAAGTAGAAAAGAATTTCTGCGCATTCAGCGGCTGGGGATTAAAGTTTCATCTAATCCGCTGCTGGCGCTGGCGCTGCAGAACTCACGGGGCGTGACGCGGTTGGGTATCACCATCTCGAGCAAGGTAGGCAATTCGGTGGTTCGCAATCGAATTCGGCGACGGCTGCGCGAATTATTTCGGACTCGGCGCGAGCTGCTTCCGCGGGGCATTGATCTGGTGTTGATCGCGACGCCCAAAGCCAATGCTGCCGCTTTCTCTGAATTGAGCGGTGCGTATTGCCAGCTGGCGGACAAATTGAGAAGGCGGTTTCAGTGAAGGTGGCCGCGCTTATCCTGTCGGCGCCGATTCGCCTGTACCGGTGGATCATCTCGCCCATTCTTCCATCGGCCTGCCGCTTCTATCCTTCGTGCTCCGCCTATGCGATTCAAGCGCTGGATGAGCACGGTGTGGGGCGCGGCCTCTACCTGACGCTTCGCCGCCTGCTGCGCTGTCACAGCCTCAATCCCGGCGGCGTGGATCCTGTTCCTCCGGCCTAGAGAGGCGAACGCGCGTGGACTCCCAGAAACGGATGCTGATCGCCCTTGGGCTCTCGTTTGCGCTCACGCTGCTGTACATGACTTTTTTTGCGCCGAAGGGACAGCAGGGTCAGGTTTCGCCGCCTCCTCGCGCAAGTACCGAAGCACCCGATGCCGGTGCGCGGGTAGCCTCGCCGCCGGCCGCCGGGTTACCGCTCGAGCCGTCTCCACCCGCTCAAAGCCCCGCCCGGGAGGTGGAGCGGGATTTTCCGCTGGTGCACTACCTCTTCTCCAGCCGAGGCGGCGGTCTTCTTCGCGCTGAGCTCGAGGGCCAAAAGATGCGCGAACAGGTGCGTGTCTCCTTTGGAGAAGGCCTCGCGCAATTGGTGACCGGCAAGGAGCCCGCGCGTCCGCAGATGCAGATGGCGATTCCAGTGCCTGGGCAAGCGCTGCCGCTTGCCGTTTCCATTACCGGTCCGCAGCCGCTGTCCGAATTTGTCAATTACAGCATCGGCGAGGGCGCGGACAAGCAGATCAGTTTCGTCGGCTCGCAATCGGGCTGGGAGGTTTCAAAGACAATCGACTGGTCGCCCGATGGGCTGCATTTTTTGTACACCATTGCAGTGAAAAACGCCGGCACTCAACCCGCTGCGGGCGAGCTGGGAATTCACTACGCCCGCGCGGTGGACGCCGCCAGCGAGGAGAAGCCAAGCTTTTTCGGAGGCGTTGGAAACCTCTCGGGCGCGGCATGCCGAGTCGGCGAGGACCTGAAGAAAGTGCTTCCGGATGACAAGCCGCCCAGCGAGCACCGCGGCCCAATCGCGTTCTTCGGAATCGATCAACAGTATTTTCTCGCCGCTCTATTTCCGGTGGATGGAAGTCGGGAAGGCAGGTGCGTCCTCAGCGCCACTGCATCGGTTCGCTCCGTCTCCGCTTACTTTCCGATCCAGGTGATGCCCGGCCAAAGCGTGAGCTACCGTTTTGGAGCTTATCTCGGCCCGAAGGAAATGGATGAGCTGAACAATGCGCCGGCCAAAGTCCCGGGGCTTCAGGCGGCCGCGATTTCCTCGCCGCACTTGGAGAAAACAGTCGATTTCGGGATCTGGGCCTTCATCTGCAATGTGCTGCTGGTCGTCCTGAAGTTCTTCTACCGAATCACCGGCAACTGGGGGGTGGCGATCATCGGCTTGACGGTGGTGGTCAAGGTCGCGCTGATGCCGCTCACGCACAAGGCGATGGTGAGCGGCGAAGCGATGAAGAAGCTTCAGCCGAAGATCGAAGAGATTCGCAAGAAATTCGCGGAGGACAAAGAGCGACAGAATCTCGAGACGATGAAGATGTATCAGGAGGCGAAGGTAAACCCGTTGGGCGGTTGCCTCCCAATGCTTGTTCAAATGCCGGTGTGGATAGCTTTGTTCACCACGCTGCGCAATTCGTATGAAATATACGGCGAGCCGTTTATTCGCCCATTCTGGACGGACCTGACTTACAAGGACCCGACTTATATCTTGCCGCTGCTTTTGTGTATCACGATGATTGTCACCCAGAAGTTGCAACCGCAGATGATGGATGCAACACAGGCGAAAGTGATGACATATGTGATGCCGGTGTTTTTTACCGCGATCATTCTCAATTATCCGGCCGGATTGAGCCTCTACATTTTCACCAACAACGTTCTTTCGATCGCTCAGCAGTACGGCCTTCGGAAGTACCTGGAGAAAAAGGGCATCGCGCAGAAGGTCGAAAGGAAGGAGAAGAAAGATGAGCGACAGAGATCCTCGCTCAGCGGAAAGCGCGCCTCCCGCTAGCGCCACCGCCACCGCCCCGGACAAACGGGAATGGGCGGTGCGCGTGGTCGACGAGATACTGCAGCACATGGGTGTAAAGCCGCGCCTCGATCTCAAAGACGGCACGGACGGCGGGATCTCCATCGCAGTTCAGCTTGACGCAGAGGTGCCTGGTGTCCAGCCGGGCAAACGCTCCCACGTGCTCGACGCGCTTCAGTTTCTCGCGAACAAGATCGTCAACCGCCCGGGAAGTGACCGCCGCTGGATTTCGATCGGGATCGGCGGACATCCAGAGCTGCGCCCTCGCGAGCCGCGGCGGGCACCGGACAACCCACCGGCGGTCGCGGCGCCAAATCCGGCGCCCGGGCGCCCGCTGCCGAGAGTTGCCAACGGTCGACCGGCATCCGCCGCCGCGACCAAGGCGCCGGAAGACGACGAATCGTTGGTACAACCCAGCGAGGATGCAGAGCTCGCTGCCGCTGCGCGCAGCATCGCCGAGAAAGCGAGCTCATTGGGGCGCTTCTTCGCCATTGTCGGGATGAAGCGGGAGGACCGAGCGCGAGCCTTGCGCAGCGTGGAAGGGATGCGAGGGGTCAGGGTGTCTGCGGAAGGCGTCGGGCGAAACCGCCGCGTCGTGTTCAAGCCGGACAAACCAGCACCCGTGGCCAAGGGCTCGCTGCCTATGGCAGAAGAGGACGAGTAGGAGCGCTTGAGGCGGCCATGGCCAAGCCGAAAACGCTCAAGGACAGGCTCTTCGGGGCGGCAGTGCTCAAAATGAGCTTTCGGCTTCGAGGGGATGAAAAATCGCCGGCGTTCCGGTACGTCTATCCGGGCGTTCTACGAGACCTTGAGCTGGATGACGATGCGGTTGAGAAGTACATCGAGGAAAACCGCGGCGCAGTCGAGCGCGCCGCTCGAGGAAAACCAGCCGGCGAATAGAACGGCTTCGCGCCCCGGCCCACTGGCTGAAGCGGCGTTCGAGCCCCAGGTCTCCTTCACCATAGTGGCGCCGGCAACGCCTCCCGCCGCGGGCGGGGTCGGCGTGCTCCGCCTCTCCGGCCCGGCGGCGCTGCCGATCGCGCGCGCGATTGTGCCGGGAATCGGCGCACTGCCGTCGCCGCGCCGGGCCTACTTCGCCGATTTCGTCGATTCGCACGGCGCGGTGTTGGACCAGGGCTTGTTCATCTACTTTCGAGCGCCCCATTCCTACACCGGCGAAGACGTGGTGGAGCTTCAGGCGCACGGCAGCCCCCGGCTGTTGCAGATTCTTCAGGCGGAGATGCTTCGCGACCCACGGGTGCGTTTGGCGGGGCCGGGTGAATTTACCCGCCGCGCTTTTCTCAATGGCCGGTTGGACTTGGCGCGCGCGGAGGCGATCGCGGACCTGGTTGCCGCGGACTCGGAGGCCGCGGTGCGCGCGGCAGCAAAACAACTCCGCGGAACGCTCTCCTCAAAGATTCGCGAGCTGCGCGAGCCGCTCAAGGCGCTGCACGCGGATTTGGAAGGCCTGTTGAACTTTCCGGACGAGGCAGAAGGGGCGGATGCCGGTCTGGCGCAACGCCTCTCGTCGCTGGGGTCGCTCGCGCGGGGACTGCTTGCGTCCGCAAGCCGGGGAATCTTGGTGCGCCGCGGCGCCCGGGTCGTGCTCTACGGGCCCGTCAATGCGGGCAAGTCAACGCTCTTCAACCGGTTGCTCGGTGAAGCGCGCGCGCTCGTCGATGACGAACCCGGGACAACGCGCGACGCGGTCGAGGCTCGGCTTGAGCTGTCGGGGTTGTCGGTAACCCTCGTTGATACAGCAGGCCTGCGATGCAACCCTGCCCGCTTGGAGGCCTTGGGGATCGAGCGAACGCGCGAGTCCCTGCGCACGGCGCAGCTGGCCATTCTCGTTCTGCCGCCGCGAGCAGCCGGTCGGGAAGTGAATGAATGGTTGGCGGAAGCGGGCGACTCGCCGGTCCTGCGCGTTCGCAGCAAATGCGATCTCGGGCTCGGCGCCGGCTCGGGAGACCTCCAGGTCAGCGGCCGGACGGGGGCCGGCATCGGGGAGCTCGAGCAGGCCGTCGCGTCGCGTCTTTGGGGCGACGGTGCTCCGCAAGCCGTCGACCTGACCTCCGAGCGTCACGCCGATGCGGTGAGGCGAGCGTCGGAGTGCATTGAGCGCGCGATCGACGCCGCCGGCGCGAGCACCCTGGAGGTCGTTTCAGGCGAGGTCGGTCTCGCGGTCGAAGCGCTCGGCGAGATCACCGGCGAGAATGCTCCCGACGTCCTCCTGGACGCCATTTTCGAGAGATTCTGCATCGGCAAATAATCAGGTTGCCCAAAGAAAAGATTTGGCGCTTTGGCAGCGGTGCACAGTGTCGGCCAGCCGCCGCGAATCGAAAGGCGGGGTGAGCAGGCCCCAAGCTCCTGCTTGCCGAGCCTTGGCCGTATCGCTGGTGGGCGTCTTGCTGATGGCGATGACGCGGCCAGGGATCGTCTTGCGCGCTGCGCGCAGCTCTTCGATCGCGGTGAATGGGGCGATAACGATGTCGCTTGCTCGGCATGAGAGAACCGTGGACGCCGCCGCGGTTTGAGCAGCGATGCTCTGCGACAACAGAAGGGCGCTCAGCGTGCTTCCGGCTTGCTCGGTCCAGCCGTACAGGAGCACCGAGCTTGGCGCGGCAACCCGGAGGTCCTCGGGCGAACCGGCGAGATCGAACACCGTCTCGCGCGCGTTTTCAGCTTGCATGGCTCCGGCGCCTGCCGCGAGCTGCTGAGCGTGCGTCCAGCCGCGATAAATCCGTCCAATGGCTCGCGCGATGGACTCGTCGGAGGCCAGATAGACGACCACCCGGCGCTTTCCGGAAACGGATTGCACCGCATCGATTGAAGCGAGGGGCGCCGGCGCCGCGATGGCGATGACCAGGACCTCGTCGCGCGCGCCTTCAACGCGCAGCGGGACGACTCGGTATTGCTCGGCAACCTTGAGGGTGAGCAGACCGCACTGTTGGGGCCCGAGCGACTCTTTGTCGAGATCGATGACGGGAAGCCCGTTCTGTTTGGCGAGGGCGCGCAGCACCTGCTCGGGGCTGCAGAGCCGCTTCTCCACCAGTGCGCGGCCGAGTGGCATACCCCACTGCCGCTGGTAGCCTAGCGCAGCTTGGAGCTGGAGCTCATCGATGATGCCCGTGTCAACCAGGATGTTGCCTAACCGCGGCCGTCTCATGAATCTGTCCCAGCTCACAAGCAAACCATTGGTGGGCGTTCGAACGCCACTCGGTAAAAGAACGCCTTGGGCTTAGGCAAGTTACGGCGAATGCATGACGCGTGCGGTGCGCAGAATGCTTCACCCGAAGGGCCGGGTGGGAGCCAGTGCGGCGAGGTGGGCGCGCGGGCTCGCGAAGTTTGCTCCAGGACGACTACAGTGGCGCCGCCGATGACGAAGGATTGCGAAGTCGTCGTGGTGGGCCTCGGCCATGCCGGATGCGAGGCGGCGCTGGCGTGCGCGCGGATGGGGTTGCACACGATCGGCGTGACCTTCAAACGCGATCGCATCGCGGTGATGAGCTGCAATCCGGCGATCGGTGGAACGGCGAAAGGTCACTTGGTTCGGGAGCTGGACGCCCTCGGAGGGGAGATGGGACGGGTCGCCGATGCGAGCGGCACGCACTTTAAGACGTTGAACGAGTCGCGCGGGCCAGCGGTTCGCGCCAGCCGAGTCCTATGCGATCGAGGCGCCTATGCGATGCAGATGGCCTCGGCGATCGAGCGACAGGAGCGGCTCCAACAAGTGGAAGGTGAAGTCCAAGCGGTGCTCGTTGAATCGGGCAAAGCAATCGGCGTGCGCCTCAGCGATGGTCGGCAGATCCGCAGCAGCGCCGTCATCCTCACCACGGGGACGTTTCTGCAGGCGTTGATGCACGTCGGTGAGCAGAAGGAGGAAGGTGGCCGCGTCGGCGATGCCGTTGCTCGCGGCTTGTCGCGCAGCTTGCGAGAGCTCGGATTTGGGCTGGGCCGATTCAAGACGGGCACCCCGGCGCGGCTGCGGCGCGACTCGATCGACTACGCGCGCTGCGAGCCGCAGCCGGGCGATCCGCGCCCGCGTCCACTTTCGCTGCGGACCGCGCTTGAGTCCGAAGCGGGTCATCCGTTTCCCCGAATGCCGCAATTGCTTTGCCACATCACGTACACGACACCAGAGACGCATCGGATCGTTCGAGCGAATCTTCATCGCTCGCCGCTCTACCAGGGCCGAATCGAAGGGCGCGGGCCGCGCTACTGTCCGTCCTTCGAGGACAAGGTGGTCCGTTTTGCCGACCGCGACCGCCATCAAGTGTTCTTGGAGCCGGAAGGCCCGGGGTCGGACATCGTCTACCCAGCCGGTCTTTCGACGAGCCTGCCGGCCGACGCGCAGCTGCAATTGCTGCAGTCGATCCCTGGGCTGGAGGCGGTTGAAGTGGTCCGCTACGGCTACGCTGTCGAGTACGACTTCGCACCTCCGACGCAGCTCAAGCAGACGCTGGAGACGCGCGCCGTCGGCGGCCTTTACTTCGCCGGTCAGTTGAACGGAACCTCCGGCTACGAGGAGGCGGCATTCCAAGGCCTGATCGCCGGAATCAATGCGGCACTCGCCATCCGCGGCGACGGCAATCTGGTGCTGCGGAGGAGCGAGGCGCACGGCGCCGTCCTCATCGATGAGCTGGTGAGCCGCGGTGTGGACGAGCCGTTCCGGATGCTGACCTCGCGGTCCGAGCATCGCCTCCGCCTGCGCGAAGGCAACGCCGACCTGCGCCTGGCCGCGTACGGCCGGCGAGTGGGCCTTGTCTCTGCGGAAGAGCACGAACGCGCCGAGCAGCGCCGCACCTCCATCGCGCTCGAGGTTGCTCGCCTCAAATCCGCGGGCCTGGCGGACCTTCTTCGACGGCCGGAGATGACGTACGAGCGCTTGGCCTCGGTGGATACGGCACGGCCTTCCTTGCCGAAGGACGTCGTCGATGAAGTCGAGGTCGAGGTGAAGTACGAGGGCTACATCGCGCAGCAGGACCGCGCCGCCGCCCGGCGCAGCGACAGTTTCGACTCTTGGCAGATTCCCGCCGGCCTTTCCTTCGACGGAATCCGCGGTTTCTCGGCCGAAGTGTTGGAGAAGCTCAAGCGCCATCGCCCCCAGAGCGTCGGTCAGGCCCGGAAAATCCCAGGCATCACTCCGGCCGCGTTGAGCCTGCTCCTGGTCCACCTGCGCCGGTCGCGGGCGGCTGGGGCGGTCAAAAACGTTGAATCTGCAACCAAGTAGCCTCGGAAAGGGGGCCTGTGGGAAAGCTGTTGGCTGGCTGAGCCACAGCGATGTGGCGCAGTGCTTTCAACGCCTTAGCTGCCGCCTCGGGAGAACCCGCTGTGGATAACGCGCCTCTGGTAAAGGCATTGGTGAGCGGTGCCGCGCTGATGGGTCTACGGCTCGATTCAGCGACAGCCGAAAGGCTGATCGACTACGAGGAGGAGCTGCTGCACTGGAATCGCCGCGTCAATCTGGTTGGCCGCGCGAGCACGCCGGCGCAGGTGATGGAAAAGCACCTGCTCGATTCACTGGCTGCCGCGCCGGAGCTGGAGGGCGTTTCGACGTTGATGGACATCGGCGCAGGGGCGGGGCTGCCGGGGATTCCGTTGAAGGTGCTGCGCCCGCGGATGGAGGTGACGCTGGTGGACTCGAACGGAAAAAAGGTGGCCTTCATGCGGCACGCGATTGCGAAGCTGGGACTGGGTCCTGGGATTCGGGTTGCCCAGTCGCGAGCAGTTGGCGCACCCGCCCGTGAGCAGCTCCCCATCGTGCACGCGGCAATATCGCGCGCGGCGGCGCCGCTGCCTGAATGGTTGAGGCTGGCCGCTTCGTACGTCGGTCGGGGCGGGCGAGTGATCGCCATGCTCTCGGGGATTGAAGATGCGGCGCTCGCCGCCGCAGGGGCAGCCGCAGGGACGCCGCGTTGGTCCGCGCGCCGCTACCAGCTGCCGTTTTCTCACGCGCCTCGGACCATCGCGGTGTTCCAACGCACTGCAACCGAAAAATGAGCGGAATGTTCCACGTGGAACGCGCTCGACTGGCCTCGCAATGTTTGTTGCCAACCGCGCCAAAGCGGTCCATTCTGCGCGTGCTCTTGCGGCGGATGCCGGCCGAACGCGCGCGGGCGGCTGGCCGGTACTTGGGCGTGAGGACCTTGTCCCGAACGATCTGCATCTCCAACCAGAAGGGCGGCGTTGGCAAGACGACTACGGCCGTCAACCTCGCGGCGAGCCTGGCCTCTGCCGAGCGAAAGACCCTGCTGGTGGACATGGATCCGCAGGGAAACGCGACCAGTGGCCTCGGATTGAAAGAGGCCGAGCTGAACGGGACCGTCTACGAGGCGCTCCTTCGCTCTCGACCGGTCACCGACCTGCTGCATCCGACCGAGCTGCGGTTTCTGACGGTCGTGCCTTCCACGCCGGACTTGACCGGCGCCGAAATCGAGCTGGTCGGCGAAGACCGCCGCGAGTATCGGTTGCGCGATGCGCTCCAACGGGCGTCAGTGGCGTACGACTATGTCTTGATCGATTGTCCTCCATCGCTGGGCTTGTTGACCGTCAACGCGCTGGCGGCAGCGGACTCGGTCCTCATTCCGCTTCAATGCGAGTACTACGCGCTGGAGGGACTTTCGCAGCTGATGCGCACCGTGGATCTGGTGAAAAAGCAGCTCAACCCCGAGCTTCGCATCGAGGGCATCTTGCTGACGATGTTCGACGCGCGCGCCAACATCTCTCATCAGGTGGCCGAAGAAGCCCGCGAGTATTTCCCCGAGCTCGTGTTTCGGACTGTGGTGCCGCGCAACGTACGACTGTCGGAGTCGCCGAGCTTCGGCAAACCAATTCTGTTGTATGACATCAAGTCGAAAGGTTGCGAAAGTTATCTGGCGCTCGGCCATGAGCTGATGCGGCGTGAAAAGGAGCAATTGCCGAGGCACGTGGTAGCCTAATGCACCCGTTTCAGGAGCACCTTTCTTGATTCCGAGCACCGAGAGGCATCCAAAGCGTGCGCTGGGCCGCGGACTTTCGGCGCTCATTCCTCAAGGTCCGGTTCCAATTGCCGGCGAGCTCCCCGGCCGAAACATCTTGCGGCTGCCCATCGAGTCCATCCGCCGCGACGCCAACCAGCCGAGAAAGGTCTTTGACGAAGACAAAATCCGCAGCCTGGCCGATTCGATTCGCGCTCAGGGAGTTATCCAACCGGTTTTGGTTCGCAGGGAGGGAAGCGGATATCGCCTCATTGCCGGCGAAAGGCGTTGGCGCGCCGCCCAGCTCGCCGGGCTGCGCGAGCTGCCGGCGATTGTGCGCGATGCGTCGGACGGGGAGGCGCTCGAGCTGGCGCTGGTGGAGAACCTTCAGCGAACCGACCTCAATCCGATTGAAGAAGCCGAGGGTTATCGCCGGCTGATGCGCGAGCTGTCGTTCACCCAGGAGCAGGTGAGCCAACGCGTGGGCAAAGACCGCTCATCGGTGGCCAACGCGCTTCGTCTTCTGGGGTTGCCGGAGAGCGTGAGGGACCTGCTTGAGCAGGGGACGTTGAGCATGGGGCACGCGCGGGCCTTGCTCGGCCTGGAGAGCGCAAGCGAGATCGTCGCCCTGTCGGCGAAGGTGCTCGAACAAAAGTTGTCGGTGCGAGACACCGAGCGGTGGGTAAAGCGAGTGAAATCTACGCCACGCGCTCGGCCGGGGGCTCGGGAACAAAAACAGAGCCCTCACGTTCGGCAAGTGGTGGAGCACTTGCAGCGGCGATTGGGCACCAAAGTGCGGCTGATCGACAGAGGCGGCCGAGGTACACTGGAGATCGATTTCTTTTCGTACGATGACCTCGAGCGGCTTCTGACCCTGTTGAGAAAGTAAGGGCGGTCTATGGCCATTCTTGGGAAGAAGGAAGACAGACCGAATATGGCGTTGCTGAACCGGGAGGATGACAACGTGGTTTCGCGGAGCGGTGAGCTGAATGCCCTTCTCGGGAAGGGGAGTGAGTTCGAAGGCAAGTTGACGTTCGAAGGCCAGGTGCGGATCGACGGGAAATTCACCGGACAGATCTTCACCAAAGACACGTTGGTGATTGGCGATGGCGCGAAAGTATCGGCGGAGATCAGCGCGGGAACGGTGATCGTGAACGGCGTCGTCGAGGGAAACATCCGCGCCTCGCAGATGATCGAGGTTCATCAGCCGGGGCGAATCAAAGGCAATCTGGAGACGCCTTCTTTGTCGATGGACCGAGGCGTGATTTTCGAGGGCGCCTGCAAGATGGAGAATCTGGGCAAGCCGGCGCCACACGGCGTGCCTTCGCCACCGCCGGAATTGCCGAAGAAGTAGCGGTGCGCCCGGGGAGTGGGCGAGCCTGCGCCGCAATTGCATGCTGCTTGCTCGCCGCGTGCCGGAGTCGAAACGCAGCTGTCTCCGGCGACGCTTCCGATGCGGGCCGCGCTGAAGCGCCAACCGAGCCCGTGATCCGGGCCCCCCTTCCCGCAGGCTGGTCCGCCCAGACCAGCCGCGACCGCTTTCGAGCGGGTCCATCGAGCCGCTGGGTGCTGCAAATTGAAAGAAAGCCAGCCGCAGGCGATCACCTGCCCTCCGTTGAACAGCTGAGGTCTGACTTCATCCAGGATTTCCCCCGAGGCGTGGTTTCAACGCAGATCGAGAAAACCTCGGGCGAAGTCTCAATACTCGTGTTTTTACTTTCGGGGCCAGTTGAGGACGGCGGCTCGCGCTCGACCGCGGTCATGCTCGGCGCAAAGCGCATCGGCTCGGACCTCTATCTTTGCTCGACCGTGCCAGGCCAAACCCTGGCCGATGCACAGCTGGCGGCCTCCGCCTGCGAGAGCCTTTGGATTGAATCGTCGTGATTTTTATCAAATCCGCGAGAAATGGCCCCGTCGCGCTGGAGCGAGGGTTTCAGTTGGGATGCAGACGTTGGGGAATCGAAAGCGAAAGGGCATAGTCTCCTCGTCGGTCCGTCCACCAGCGAATCACTTGCAGGTTGGCTTTGCTGAGCTCTGCTTCCAATGAATCGCGCCGGAATTTGGCGCTGATCTCGGTGCGCATTTCCTCGCCTTGGCGGAACAATACCTCAATGCCAAGCTTGGGGACCCGAACGCGCTGCAACGATAACGAGCGAAGGATCATCTCAATCCACTCGTGCTGGGGATCGAAACGCGCCACATGCGCAAATTGCAATGGGTCAAAGTCCGCGCCCAACTCTCGATTGAGAAAAAGCAAAATGTTTCGATTGAATTCGCGGGTGACGCCTTGCGAGTCATCGTAGGCTGCTACCAACCTGTTCACGTCCTTTACCAGATCGGTTCCGAGCAGCAGCGCGTCACCCGCCGACATTTGCGCAGCGAGATTTGAGAAGAATTTCGCGCGCGCGTCTGGGTTCAAGTTGCCAATCGTGCTGCCCAGAAAAGCGATTAGCCTTCGTCCATCTCGAGGCAACAGCTCCAGATGCCGCTCGAAGTCGCCCACCACCGCGGCAATGCGCAGCCGGGGATGCAGATCGGCCAACGATTCGGCCGATGACTGCAACGTGGCCTCATCCACATCGAAAGGCACGAAACAACGCAACGAGCCACTGCCGGTCAACGCATTCAGGAGCAGCCGGGTTTTTTCGGAGGTGCCGGAGCCCAACTCGATCAAAGTTTCGGCACGAGTGAGTCGCGCGATTTCGACGCTCCGCTGGACCAAGATCTCCCGCTCGCGCCTGGTCAAATAGTACTCCGGTAGGCGGGTAATCGCGTCAAAGAGCGCCGCTCCGCGCTGGTCGTAAAACCATTTCGGCGATAGTTCCTTGGGAGTACTGGTCAAGCCGCGGAGCGCGTCGACTTGCAACTCATGCCGAAAATCAACCTCCGCGCGTTGAATTGTGACCCTGCGTGAACTGGCCGCTGTCCCGGTAAGCAAGATGCGACTCCCGTCGGCGACCATCCGCCGAGCCGATAAGCGCTGGACCTTGCTATTACAGCTTCGTCTGGACATCACAAGTCAAAGCTGATTTGGGGTTCAAAATGCCGCTGGCGTTGATAAGTGTCCGACAATGTTCGGATATCCGCCAAGCCCGGCAAGTCCGGACAGATAGACAATGCAGGTCAGAGCCAAGCGAGATTTCAGGCCGGTACCTGGACAAGACAGTGGCGAGACACCCAATCCCGCATTGGCGGAGAGCGTGAAAAATCGGCTCGGCGATATTTTGTTGCGTGCAATGGGTATCGCCGAAGCCGCTTTCCCATAGCGCCTGAATTGTCTGTCTATTCTATTAGACAAAAGCTGTCGGTAAGGCTAAAGAGCAGCGATGGTAGAACGTTAATTCTATCCAAAGGAGCACTGGAGATATGTCCGTAGATCAAGCATTTCGCCGAATGATTCGGCGCGAAATCGAGAATCAACTTCGCCCACTGCGACACGTTGTCGCCCGGCTGCAGGAAGGCGCTTCGGATTTGGGAGGGCTAAGAGCTCTCGCTGAACGACTCTCACCGCTGGCTGGTTTATTTTCGAGCGGCAGCAGCGAGCCGACGGTGCAGCGCCGCCGCGGCAGGCCCCCGGGGAGCACGCGGGCCAAGCGGTCGCGCCGAGGACGCCGTCCAGGAACGGCGAATGACCGCGGTTGTGCAATCAAAGGCTGCAAGAACGCGAGCCGGACCAAGGGTTACTGCGCGGCGCACTATCAAAAGCTGCGAATGCTGATTCGAACCAACCGCCGTCCTTCGGCATGGACAGACTATGCCCCGCCCAACAGCGTTGCGGATATCGTTCTGCCGCGCGGTCGTGCCGCAGCGAAAGCGTTAAAGGCTGCGAGGAGCGGAAGGAAGTAGCGTCGTCCCAGGTCTCCGCCGACCGTGCCTCTTGCGGTGGTGCGGTGAGGGGACTGTCGGCTCGCCCAAAGAACAAGGCCCATGCGCGGACAGAGAGGTTGCGCTGTTCGCGCCGGCGTGGCTTTGATGGCGCCGATGAACAGACGAGAATTTGAAAAATCGATACACGTGGATCTCGCCGGGTCCACGACGTACGCGGACTACTTGCGCCTCGATCGTTTACTCGCGGCGCAAGAGCCGCGATCGCAACCGCCTCACCACGACGAGATGCTGTTTGTTATTCAGCATCAAACATCCGAGCTGTGGATGAAGCTGATGATTCACGAGCTCGATGCGGTTCTTCGCAACCTGCGCGCCGATCAGCTTGAGCCGTCGTTCAAGACTCTCGCCCGCATCGGCCAAATCCAGAGAATGCTCTTCGAGCAATGGAGTGTCCTGGAGACCTTGACGCCGAGCGAGTATTTGCAATTCCGCGGCGTGCTCGAGCATGCGAGCGGTCTGCAGTCCTTTCAGTACCGCGCGATCGAGTTTTTGCTGGGCAATAAGGATGAGAGCATGCTTGCGCCCCACCGCCACACGCCGGACGTCTATGATTGGCTGAAGGCGATCCTGGAGGCGCCGTCGGTCTACGACGAGTTCCTGCGTTACTTGCGCCGACAAGGGCACGCGGTTCCGGCGGACGCCGCCGAACGGGACTGGAGGCAGCCGTACGAGCGCAGCGAAGCGGTGGTGATGGTTTTCCGGCGAATCTACGAGAACACCGAGCGCTTCTGGGACGAATACGAGATGTGCGAGAAGCTCGTCGACGTCGAGGAGCGATTTCAGCTCTGGCGGTTCCGGCACATGAAGACAGTGCACCGGATCATCGGGCTTAGACAGGGTACGGGCGGAAGCTCGGGGGTTAACTTTCTACGCAAGGCGCTGGAGCTCACGTTTTTCCCGGAGCTCTGGGACGTTCGCACCTACCTTGGCAGTTAGATGGTGGATCCGCTGATTTTCCGGAGGGCATTCGTCCTCTGCTACCGCATCTTCGACGTCGCGGACGAGATTTCCCTCGAGTCGGCTCTCCGACTCCTCGCTCAAGACACGCGTCGGTTGAAGCTTTCGCGCGAGGGCTCGGAATACTTGCTCTTTGCCAATCCACCCCTCTCCGTTGAATTGGGCAAGCGATCGCTCGGGCTGCGCAGTGGCGCGGCGGCGGTCGACGTCCTGGCCCGGATTTTCGACCACGGCGCGATTTCGGTGATTCTGCGGGTCCCCGTTGCCCCCAGCACGTCGATCGAGGACCTCGTTTTTCTCGCCGACGAGCTCTACGACAGCCCCGCAGTGGATGAGTTGGCCCGCGAACAGCTGGAAGGGCTGCGGCGGCTCCTCGCGCCAGTGTTCGAGGGCCCGCACCTCTGGGAACAGAGCGAAAGTTATACAATCATCTTTGCCGAGGAGGTCGACGGCCACCCCACCGCGGCGCAGCTTGTCGAACGCGGAGCCGATCTGGCTCGCCTGCTGCTCGGGGAGCGGGAGCCGCTGAGCGACCGCGAGGTCGGCGAAGTGATTCAGCACCGTTTCAGTTACAGGGAGAGCGACCTGGCGGTGGTGGACTGGAACAGCGCTTTCGTCTACGAGCCTTCGGGGAGCCCCGACATTCCAGACGTCTTGGAAATCTGCAACGCTCAGCTGCTCGAGCTGCGATACTACGATGACGTTCTGGATGGGCATATCCGTCAGATTTACGAGCAGGTCCGGCGCAAGCACCGGGGCTGGTGGTCGCTTTTCCGGAGCCCTTATCGCCTGCTTGCCCGCCGCGCTTGGGCCACGCTCCTCGAGGTTTCGGAGTTCATCGAACGGGTTGAGAATTCGCTCAAAATCATCGGCGATTTCTACCTGGCCAGGGTTTATGAAGCGGCGGTTCGGCGACTGCGCATTCCCGTTTGGCAATCCAACGTCACCCGAAAACAACAAATCCTCGCCCAGGTGTACCAACTGCTCAAGGGCGAGGTCGACACCGATCGCTCGCTGACCCTGGAAGTGGCCATTGTGATTCTCATCATCAGCGAGCTGTTGCTCGCCCTGGCGTCGTTGTTTTCTCGTCCATGAGTCTGGAATTCAGCCGCAAACAGTGCGACTGTTTGTCTTGGACGCTATCGCCCCGGCGTCCTTGACCGGGGCATGGAGGGGAGTTGTGGAATACGGCGGCTATACCGAAGAAGATCTTGTTTCGAATCGGTCCGCACTTCTCCTCTACGGAGGCGATGAAGCAGAGCGTCGGGCGTGGGCGCACGAAGCGGCGGGCCACTTTGCCTCTGAAGGTCCGCTGGTCGAGGTTCGCAGTGCGCAGGAGCTCGCCACCGTCCTAGGCCAAACGCGGGGGGTTGTTTTCGTGCCGGACGCCCTTGGGCTGGGCCTGGAGGCGCAATCGCAAATTCTGCGTTGTCTTCAAGAGCGAGAAGAACGCCCCAAAATCGTCATCGGCCTATCCAGCCTTCCCGACGAGGCGCTCCAGCAAGGGCTGTTGCGCGACGATCTCAGCTATCGGCTTCGCTTGGCGCGCGTCAACTTGGACGCCGAGGGGCTCCGCGAAGCTTTACAGGTCCGGCGCCGAAAGTTGGAAGAGAAGCTGGCTGCCGCAAAAGAGCTGGTGCACAGCAGACCGGGGAAGAAGGCTAAGTCGTCGCAAAAGGCGCGCGCCAGGTCGGGGACAAAATCGAGGCGATCGACGACGACGCGCGCGAAACGGAGCCGGCCCCGGCGGCCGGCCGCCAAGCGCGCGTCGAAGCGCAAGACCGCCGCTCGCCGAGCTTCAAAGGCGTCCAAGAAAGCGCGGGCGAAGAAGAAGTCGGGCAAGAAGCGCAGATAAGCGTTTCATTCACCGCGACTGGCGAGCAAACCAGCGTCGCGCAAAAGCGCGTCCAGAGCGCCGTCGTCGCTCAAGTCGTAGTAGCCTCGAATTCGCATCTTCGAGTCCACCAGTGCGAAGTGACTGCCGTGGCCGATGCTCATTAGATCATCGCCCTCGGCGATCTCCTTGCCCATGTAGATTTTCAGCCCGTCATTCAGCGTGCGGGTGAGCTCCTCGCGGCTCCCGGTAAGGAAGGACCACATGCGCGGGCTTGCGCGGTGGGTCTTTGCATAGGCGAGCAGTTTTTCCGGAGCGTCGTACTCCGGGTCCACCGAAAACGAGACGAGGTGAAAGTGCTCGCCCAGCCCGCGGCCGCGGTGCTGAATTTGCGCCATCCGTTGGGTGGACGCGGTGCAAATGCTGGGGCAGCGGGTAAAGATGGCATTGGCCACCCAGACCTTGCCGCGAAGTTGCTCGCTGCCAAAGGCTGCGCCATTCTGGTCGGTGAACTTGAAATCGGGAACGGTAGATAAGGCGGGAAGCGGTTTCGGCAGCGTTACGCGAACAGTGCGAGCGATGGGAATGCCGATGCCGACAAGAACGAACAGCAACCAGAATGGCGGTTTGCCCACCAACGCGGCAAGCCCAGTCTGGAGCCGCGAGGCCAAGCGGTGCAGCGTCAATGCCGCGTCGGTCATGGTTTGTTGGTAGTGGAAGAGATGCGCCGCAGTCAATCCACCGATAGCGAAACGAAGGAATCCGCCGATGCTCAGCGAGCGTGCTGGCGAAAAACCGCTTGCTGCGGCCCCGACGGACATGTTAACGCAATCGGCCGAACTCGAGCGAGGATACCAACGAAATGAGCGCGATCGCGACTGCCGAGGCTGGCAGTCACTCCGTTGCCCACGCACTACCTCCTGACGAGTATTTTGGAAGCGCCACCCCAGGGAAGATCGGGATGTGGATCTTCCTGCTCTCGGACGCATTCTCCTTCGGCGGATTGCTCCTGGCGTACGGCATCCTTCGAGGTGGTTCCCAGGTCTGGCGGCATCCGGGGGAACCGGCGCTGGGAATTCCCTTCACCGCGTTCCTCACTTTCCTGCTTATTTGCTCCAGCGTCACGATGGTGCTGGCGGTCGCTGCGGCCACCGAAGGCAATCGCAAACAGACGATGCTCTTTTTGGCGTTGACTGCGCTGGGCGGCGCGGGGTTCCTCACCGGACAGTTTCACGAGTACTTTGGCCTCGTCCCGCATCACGGGCTGGTGCACGAGGGACTGATCTTCGGCCACAGCGCTTACGCGAGCACCTTCTACGTGATTACCAGCTTCCACGGCGCGCATGTGTTCACCGGGACGGTCTACATTCTGGTCACGCTCGCTCGTACCGCAGCCGGAAAGACGAACGCAAACGACGTCGAAATCCTGGGCTTGTTTTGGCACTTCGTGGATCTGATCTGGATCCTGGTTTTTACCTTCGTCTACTTGCTCTGAAAGGGGCCATGGCGCATCACGTCGCTCGCAGAACGTATTGGATTGTCTTCGGCGCGCTTGCCGTGCTTACCGTGCTCGAGATTCTGGTGGCTTTGCCGTCAATGGGAGTGCCCAAAACGCCGAAGGCATTGGCACTGATCACCATGGCTCTTTCAAAAGCCGGCCTGGTCGGACTGTTTTTCATGCACCTAAAGCAAGAGATGCGCGCGCTTAAGCTGACTGTAGCGCTGCCGTTTCTTTTCCCGGCGCTCTACGCGGTGGTGCTGATTGGCGAAGCCGGGTGGAGGTTGATTCGCTGATGCCCGGTTCGCTCGCTCGATGGGCTGCGCAAGCCGCTACCGCCCTCGTGGTCGTCCTCATCCCAGCACTTGCGCTGGGCTGCCCTGCGTGCGCCGGTAGGGACTTTGGAACGAGCCTGAGGACCTTCGCCGTGCTCGCGTCGATGGTGTTCGTTCCGTTCCTCGTCGCCGGCGTCATCATCAAAATCGTCCGCGGCATCGAATCGGATTCCTCGCGTTGAGCTCGAAGGGCTTCTTCGATGGAGGCAGCTGGGCAGATGAAAATCATCGTTGGGATTAAGCAGGAAATCCGAGCGTCGGCGGTGGCCGCGGTGCTCGTGCTCTCAAACTCCGCCCTCGCGGCGGTGCAGCCGGAGTCTGGTTTGGGCCTGCCGCGGGACGCCTCTCAAAACGGCCATCTGGTCGACTGGCTGATGAACATTACCAGCGTCTTTAACATCATCTTGTTCACCATTATGTGCGTTTGGATGGGTTGGGCGTGCCTCAAGCACAATCGCAATCACCCGGCGGAATACGATCCCGGCAGCTCGAAGCACTCGGTGACCATCGCGCTGGCGGTGTCCGCGTTCATCTTTGCCATCGTCGACGGCAACCTCTTCGTGAACAGCATCAACGATCTGGATAGGGAGTACTGGAACTTCGAGAAAGTCGCCGCCAATCCAAAGACCGTTCGGTTGGAAATCAACGCTCACCAGTGGGCGTGGGATGCGCGTTACGCCGGACCGGATGGCAAATTCAATACCGAGGACGACATCGTGACCTGGAACGAAATCAAAGTTCCAGTCGGTGCTCCCATTTATGTCGAGCTGACGTCCACCGATGTCATTCACAGCTTTTACCTCCCGAATTTCCGGGCCAAGATGGACGCGATTCCCGGGCAGGTGAACCGGTTCTGGTTTCAGGCGAAGGAGACCGGCGACTACGACATCGGTTGTGCTCAGCACTGCGGAACGCATCACTACAAAATGAAGGCGTTGCTCTCGGTCGTCTCGCCGGAGGAGTACAAAACCTGGGCGGCAGAGGCATCCGCCCTCGCCAAGCGCGCCTTCGATCCAGAGGACACCGCCGCCCACTGGGGTTGGGATTGGAAGGAGCTATGAGCATGCATGCTGAAGCGCATCCGGCGGGCGTTCATCCGGAGCCGACGAGCTTCCTTCGCAGGTACATCTTCTCCACCGACCACAAGGTGATCGCCAAGCAGTTTCTCTGGGCGGGGCTGGTGTTCCTGGCGGTCGGCGGCTCGCTGGCGATGATGATCCGCTGGCAATGGGCATTCCCCGGTCGGCCGGTGCCGCTGTTCGGCATGTTCCTGTCGCGGTCGGGAGGGGTGATCACCCCCGCCACCTACCAGAGCATTTTCACCATGCACGGGCTGATCATGATCTTCTTTGCGATCACCCCGGTGATGATCGGCTGCTTCGGGAATTTCACCATCCCGCTGATGATCGGCGCGCAGGACATGGCTTTCCCGAAGCTGAACATGCTCTCGTTTTGGACGTTCGTGATCTCTTTGATCCTGATCACCGCGTCCTTCTTCGTCCAACTCGGGACGGCGGCCGCGGGATGGACGACCTACGCGCCGCTGTCGACGCAGATCGGCACTCCGGGCGCCGGACAGACCTTGGTGGTCGCGGCGATCTTTGTCACCGGCGCCGCCACCATCATGGGCGCGATCAACTACGTCACCACCGTGATTCGGCTCCGATCGCCGGGAATGACTTACATGCGGATGCCGCTGACGGTGTGGGGCCTATGGCTGACCGCTATCCTCAACGTGCTCTTTGTTCCGGTGTTGGGAGCAGCGGCGCTCCTGCTATTTCTGGATCGCGTGTTCGGAACGCAGTTTTTCATTGCCGGTGCTGCGGGAGTCAAAGGCGGGGGCGATCCGATTCTCTTCCAGCACCTGTTCTGGATCTTTGGCCATCCCGAGGTCTACATCCTCATTCTTCCCGCCTGGGGATTCATCAGCGACATCATTCCGTTCTTTGCACGCAAACCTGCCTATTGGTACCGGGGATCGGTTTTCGCGATGGTGGCGGTAACCGTCCTTTCCGCAGTGGTCTACGGGCATCACATGTTCTTGACCGGAATGAATCCGCTGCTCGGCAAGGGATTCATGACCCTCACCTTGATCATTTCCATTCCCGCCGAGATCCTTTTCCTGAACTGGCTTCACACTCTGTGGAAGGGCTCCAACCGCTTTCCCAGCCCGATGCTGTTCGCCCTCGGAACCGTGTTTGTGTTTGGCCTGGGTGGCCTTACCGGCCT
>Ga0126378_10000111_pt1 | contig 61327 bp, 55 predicted proteins | sample PanSoiMetPlot_23_FD_92587 | JGI IMG/M metagenome (GOLD analysis project Ga0126378, IMG submission 92587) | Tropical forest soil microbial communities from Panama - MetaG Plot_23 | ecosystem: Environmental > Terrestrial > Soil > Tropical forest > Bulk soil | place: Panama | collected 2016-02-17 | reverse complement strand
TCCACCGATGCAGCCAAAAGCGTTGGACCGTGGCTGAACGCGCTCCAGGCCGCACGGTACCTCGGTCTGCCGTCCCTTAAAGCACTCTATCAAGCCGTGCGTCGATGACAGGTTCCGGCGCATCGACTCGGACTGAAGAGGCTTCGCTTCAACAAGCATGAGCTCGACAAGCTCATGGCTTGCAAATGAGGCGTTCTAAAGGACTCGGTGTCCTTCGGGCAGCGAATCAGGGCGCTCGAATTGAGGCCAATCACTTCCAGCAAAATCGCCGTCGCGGTCGGAAGAATCTGCTAGGTTTCCGCCAGCAAAGGCGTGCGCCGTCGCCGAGGAGGTCTCGACGATGAGCGTGAAGGTCAGGCAGTACAACAAACGCTGTAAGAGCGGGTGGGAGGTGGATATCGTGCTGAAAATGCCCGACGGCGAGGTGCTCCGGGAGCGCGTCAAGGCCCCGGTCAGCTCGAAGTCGGGCGCCAAATACTGGGGCGAGCAGCGAGAGATGCACCTGCTTCGCACGGGTCGTCCTAAGAAAAGCGTTGCGCCGACGGTTGAAGAGTTCGCGCCGCGATTCATCGAACGGTATGCCCGAGCAAACAGGCAGAAGCCCTCGTCGATCTTCGCCAAGGAAGCTCTTCTTCGGCTGCACCTTTTACCTCGGCTTGGGAAAAAACGGCTGGACGCGATCACCAATGAAGATGTCCAGCGCATCAAGGAAGAGCTGGAGGACCGCAGCGTGAAGACAGTGAACAATGTACTCACTGTCATCAACAAGCTTCTGAAAGTCGCGGTGAAGTGGAACGCGATCGAACGGCTCCCAGTCCAAATTGAATTGCTAAAAGTCCCGCCGACGTCGCTCCCGTTCTACGACGACTTTCAGTACGAACGGCTCGTTAAGGCTGCCGAGGAAATTGATTGGCGGATCTTGACCGTTGTCTTGCTCGGGGGAGATGCTGGCCTCCGTTGCGGAGAAATAATCGCGCTCGAGTGGAGCGATATTGACTTCCGCGGTGTTTCCATCCACGTTCAGCGCTCCGACTGGCGTGGTTTTGTCACCGTACCGAAGGGTGGACGAGATCGACGAGTGAAACGGTTGGCTGCGCTGCTCAAGGCCAACCGCCAGCTGGGTGGCGGACGAATTCTGCATGGCGATCGCGACGAGCGGTTCGATCGAGCGGTCATCTGGTATTGGATGAGAAAAGCGCAAAGCCGGGCGGATCTGAAGGACACCGGAGGAGTTCACATCCTTCGCCACACGTTCTGTTCGCGGCTGGCGATCCGGGGTGCTCCAGCGAAGGCGATTCAGGAGCTTGCTGGCCACGCCAACCTCGGCACGACGCAGCGGTACATGCATTTGTCGCCGTCGGTAAAGGACGCAGCCATCGCGCTCCTAGACGCAGAGGTCGCTTGCAATGGAGACATTCTGGAGACGGGCTCCGGCTCTCAGCGCAAGCTGCAGTAAAGACAGGAAGAGTTGGCGGTAGAGCACGGGAATCGAACTCGCCAGGGACGCCTCTCAGCGCCCCTCACCGGTTTTGAAGACCGGGCCGACCACCAGGTTCGGTCGCTCTACCGCGCGGGTGTTTAAGGAGTTTTTTTCGAGCCGTCCAGAGAAAGTGAGTTTCGTGTAAGCGCAGCGTGGGGAGCCGGTCGAACGACTTGGCTCACAAATCGAGGTGACGCCGCTGACGCTACGCCCCACGCTCGAAAGGCGCTTCCCGCTGGGAGCAAGCGGGTCTGGAGGACGCGATGTGGTAAGAGGAGTTTCGCCGAGGTTTTGGCGGTCAAATCGCAAATGTCGCACGGCCCCGGACAACGCTGCACCCACTATTCGCAGGGCGGCGGACAAATTGCAGGCCGCACTCGCCGGCAACGATGCCACGCGCGCGGCGCGCTTTTCAGAGACACTAAATCCGGACGATGGTCATTTTGATTCTCGGAGTGCACGCGGAGGAGCGAAGCAATGCCAGACACAGGATATTCTTTGTTCGACAAAACAGTTCAAAAGACAAACCGAATTCTCAAATACATTGAGCAGGCCTACGGCTGGCCGCGAGAGCGGCGAAACCAGTCGTATGCTGCTCTAAGGGCTGTATTGCATGCGGTACGGGATCGCTTGGTGGTCCAGGAATCCGCTCATCTCGCAGCTCAATTGCCGATGTTGGTCCGAGGCGTTTACTTTCACAGCTGGGACCCAAGCAAGGTCCCAGTCAAAATGCACCGCGAAGAATTTCTGCAGCGGATCGCGCTCGAGTTTCCGTTTGATGCCCCCGGCGGCATGGAAAGAGTGGTCGAGACGGTCGTGCAGGCGCTTAAACTGTACAGTACCGAGGGCGAGTGGGAGATCATCAAAGCCAATCTGCCCAAGGACCTGGCTCCCCTGATCCCAACCGGCCCGGAACAGGCCAGCCAACCCGTCCCCTAAGAAACCTGCCGCAGCGCACGCGAACAACGATCGTCGCTTCCGACGGAGGCGCAGTCGGGTCCGAGGTCCAACACGCGCTTCACCCGAGGGATCTTCGCAATCGCAGGTATCCTTCAAACAATCGGCGCAGGCGAGGAGTGAGACGCGAGAGGTTCCACTCGTCGGCGAGGCGCTTCCAGATTTCGCCCTCGGTCGGATAGGGATGAATTGTATTGGAGATGGTCCCGAGCGTCCGCCCGGTGCTGATGGCGAGCGACATCTCCGCGATCATCTCACCCGCATGTCGGCCAACCAGTGTCGCCCCGAGAATACGGCCGCTTCTGCGCTCGACATGAACGCGGCCAAATCCCTCGTCGCCGTCGATCACCGGGCGGTCCACTTCCTCGAGAGGCAGCGTGAACGTCACGACATCGATGCCTCGTTCCCGGGCATCCTTCTCGTACAGTCCAACGTGGGCAATCTCTGGCTGCGTGTAGGTGCACCAAGGGATGATCAGCGCGCTTGCTTTTTTGCGTCCGAAGAACAGGGCGTTTTGCAGCGCGATCCGCGCCATCGCGTCCGCCATATGCGTGAACTTGTACGCCGAGCAGACATCGCCCGCGGCGTAAATGCGTCGATTGGTCGTCCGAAGCCGGTCGTCGACCTTCACGCCCTTGTCATCGAACTTCACTGCCGCCGCGTCGAGGTTGAGACCCTCGACGTTCGGCACTCGCCCCACGCCGACCAGAAGCTCGTCCGCGATCAATTCCCGGTCAGCGCTCTCGCCTTCCACGATGATCGCCTTGCCGTCGCTGCGTTTCTCCGCTCTTTGAATCTTGACGCCGAGCAGCAGGCGGATTCCCTCGCTCTGAAACCGCGCCGAGAGCAGGGCGGAGACGTCGTCGTCCTCGCGCGGCAGCAGCTTCCTGCCACGGCTCACGATGGACACTTCGCTTCCGAAGCGCCGGAAGGCTTGCGCCAGCTCGCACCCCAGAGGGCCGCCGCCGATCACGACGAGTCGCCTTGGAAGCGCGGTCAGCGAGAATACCGTCTCATTGGTGAGGTAACCCGTTTCGGCGACTCCGGATATGGATGGCTTTGCAGCGCGCGCGCCGGTCGCAATCAGAGCACGAGAGAAGCTCAGCCTGCGGCCATCTACCTCGACCGCCTCACGCGAAACGAATTTCCCCTCACCGAAATAGACCTCCGCCCCAAACTTGACCAATTGCTCCGCGGAGTCATGGCGGGAGATCGAAGCCCGCACTTTGCGCATGCGCTCCATTGCCGCAGCGAAATCGACGTCAATCTGGGAACGCGCGCGAATGCCAAACGCGGCAGCTTCCCTTGCCTCAACCGCGGCGCTGGCAGCGCGAAGGAGCGCTTTCGATGGCACACACCCGAGGTTCAAGCAGTCCCCGCCCATCAGGTACTTCTCGACGATTGCAACCCTGGCGCCGAGCAGCGCCGCGCCGACGGCGGACACAAGGCCGGCGGTTCCGGCTCCGAGCACCACCAGGTTGTAGCGTCCGGCGGGCGTCGGATTGGTCCACCTCGGCGGATGCACGTTGTCGACCAGCTCGCGGTTATAGCGGTCGTCGGGCAAGATCAGCCGCTGCGTGAGCTTGCCGTCGCGCTCGGCGATGTCCGATCCGGTTTGCCGCGCCTTGGTTTCCTCAGGGTTCATCGCGTGTCCGGAGCCCCGAACCTACTTTGAATTGCCACCGATGTGGCCGAAGCGATCGTCCTTGCCGACGAAAAATCCGAATCCCATCCGGTTTGGGTCTTCGGGAGTGCCGAGAATGTTTGTCACGCCCCGCTCGCAGCGTGTGGTCCGCTATCTTCGCCCCTCGCTTGGATGCCAGTGGCCGTGCTCGTGCTGCCACCTTCCGTCCTCGCGCCGGTCCCAGCGGTACGGCCGCCAAACGTAGCCGGAAGGCGGAGCCGACCAGCGGCCGCCAACCCAAATAAATCGAACGCCGCTCCAGTGCCAGTAGCCGTCAATCCAGACAGCACCCGCAAATGGTATCGGCGGCCGAATCTCCTCGATCGGAGGTGGAGGCGCGGTCTCTACAACCTCGGGTTGTACGGGTGGCGGCGGGGGTTGGTAGGCGTATCCAGGATCCGGCTGGGCGGCCGGCCGCCAATGCCCGTCGTAAAATACCCAAGCGCCACCTTGATTCTCCCAGCGCGGCGGTTCCCAGACGTAGCCAGGCGCGGGTGCCAAGGCCCAGTGTCCTTCCAGCCAAACGTATTTGTTTCCGCGCCAGGCCCAATATCCAGGAAGCCACACGTACTGCGGCGCGGGCGGCACTGGCGGCGACTCCATTCTGGGAACCGGCGGCGCGATATTGATCCGGATTCCCACCACACCGCCCGGCGCGGCAACCGGCGTCAGCAGCACAGCCAAGAGCAGCAACGTCTTCTTCATCGGCAATCCTCCGTCGTGGACCGCTCACCAATTACGCGATTCGACGCCGCGGGTCGCGTCGAATTCAAGCCGCGCAAACTGGGAGTCGCTCAGCGATCTACCGCGCAGCTCTAGGTTCGAATCGGGTTAAGGACGCGGCGGCGTGAGCGCGCGAGTGTCGGCGGAGCGGCCCGTGGATGAGCTGCGCCGGTTCCAGCGCGGTGGCAGCGAAGCAAGCGCCCGCGCCCCGTTGATTGTTGATTCAGGCGGCGGGCGATCGTATGCCTCGCGCTTCGCCGCCTCGAGGGGGCCAACGTGCCTGACATACCGTTCAAGCCGGGAGTAGCGATTGGGCTTGGCGTTTCAGCGCTCATCGCGCTCGGCGCACCGCTCGCAATGGCTTTCGTATTTCGCCGCCGGACCGGGGCATCGCTTAAGTATTTCGCGATCGGCGCCGTCGTCTTCTTTGTCTCGCAGATCGTCCTCCGCTTGCCTTGGCAGATACCGCTCGCGAAGTTCGTTCAAGCGAACACGACTGCAGACAGCGCGCTGACCTACGCCTTCATCGCTTTCTCCGCTTTGACGGCTGGCCTCTTTGAGGAGACGGGGCGGTGGTGTGGTTACCGCTTCTTAATCAAAGAGGAACGCTCTTGGAGGGTCGCCGTCATGTATGGGCTCGGCCACGGCGGCATCGAGTCAATTCTCCTGATTGGAATCAACATGGCCGTCTTGTGGGTTTTGTACGTCGCCCTCGCTCGTGGAATTCAGCTTCCGCTCCCGAAGGATAAATTGGATGCGATTGCTCGAGTTGTTTCGGGCTTGACGCCAGGTCAGACACTCGCTGGCGGAATCGAGCGACTCTTCGCTCTCTGCCTCCAGGTCGGGTTCTCGGTAGTTGTCCTACAGGTTTTTGTGCGAAACCAACTGCGCTGGCTCGCCTATGCCATGGCAATGCATTTCGTCGTGGATTTCTGCGCCGTCGTGGCTCTGAAGCGCGGCGGGGCGCTGTTTGCTGAAGCTCTCGTGGGCGCGTTTGCGGTTGCGTCTTTAGTGCTGATCGCTCGGATGCGCCGTTCGGAGCAGCTCACACCCAAGCCTGGTGCTGCGCCCACGGCCGCGACTATGCCGCACTAGCGATATATCTGGGACACCATGAAACAAATCCGCTGCGCTGCATTGTTCTGCCTGGCCGCAACCGGAGTCTGGGCGCAGGCGCCGTCGATAGACCCGCAACTGGCAGCGAAGTATTTCCAGCAACTCCGGGAAACGTCAGCCCGGGACGCAGGCAAGCTCTGGGGCACGCCGATCGATGGCCCGATTTTGTTTGTCGATCGGAAGACTCGCGATGTGATCGCCAATCAGGCCGATTCCGCCGAGCAGCTCAAACCACTCGGCGGCGTTTTCGTAGGAAGCTTCCCCAAAGACAAGAACATCTCAAACACCGCCATCGACTGGGCGGGCGTGCATTGGACCATGGTGGCGTGGCCGTTGCCGGAGTTGCGGCAGGCGCGCGAGCGGCTGCTGCTCCACGAATGCTTTCATCGAATTCAGGATGGCATCGGGCTGCGCGCCCACGACGCAGTGAACGATCACCTCGACACCAGGGACGGTCGCGTCTGGTTGCAAATGGAATGGAGAGCACTGGAGCGCGCCCTTCGACAGCCGGGTCCAGCGCGCAAGCAGGCGATAAAAGATGCGCTCTTGTTTCGAAACTTTCGCCGATCCCTCTTTAGCGACGCTGCGCAAACTGAGAACAAATTGGAATTGAATGAAGGTCTGGCTGAATACACAGGCGTAAAGCTTAGCTCGGAGTCAATTGAGGAGCTGGCGGTGCGCTCCGACCTGGCGATCCGCAATGCGAGATCCACGCCGACGTTTTCGCGCTCTTTTGCGTACGTATCTGGACCCGCTTACGGAGCACTGTTGGACATGAGCGGCGCCCCGTGGCGAGACCGGATTGCGAAGGTTGGAGATCTCGGTCGCGCACTGGCAAGCGCCTATGGACTCTCGCTGCCAAAGGCAGACAAACGGGTCGCGGAGGGGGCGGCGGCTCGCTACGAGGGCGAAGAAATAATCGCGCTGGAGATCCGACGCGAGGAGAAGCGGCTGCGGGACATTGCCTCGGCAAGGCAGAGGTTCGTGGATGGCCCGGTGCTCGTTCTGCCGCTCACCGCGAACGTGAGCTATTCATATGATCCCAACAATGTCTTCGCGATCGACGCTGCGAACACGGTGTATCCCACGCTTCGCCTGGTCGATGAGTGGGGCATTTTGGAGGTCACCGACGGAGCCTGGTTACTTCGGGATGCCAGTGGCGCCTTAACGCGAGCCCAGGTCGATGCTCCGGGTTCGGTCGCCCCTCGTCCCTTGAGGGGCAAGGGCTGGTCGTTGGAGCTTAACGAGGGCTGGCGGGTGATACCTGGTCAGCGATCAGGAGACTTCCGAATCATCAAGGAAGGAGCAGTAGACTGACGGCCTTCCGCCAACCCAATCTCTGTTGACAAGCGCGCGCGAACCTTTAGTTTAGCGCTCGGTCCCGGGGAGTGCTAAGCCCTCACTTTTAAATTCAACTGTAATCTCAGGAGGTTACAATGGCAGCGAAGGAGATTTACTTCCACCAGAGCGCTCGTGACGCGATTCTTCGAGGCGTTCGGACGCTGGCGGATGCGGTCGCGGTAACCCTCGGCCCCAAGGGTCGCAACGTGGTGTTGGAGAAGTCCTTCGGCTCGCCCACCGTCACCAAAGACGGCGTGACCGTGGCCAAGGAGATCGATCTCCAGAACAAGTTCGAGAACATGGGCGCCCAGATGGTGAAGGAGGTCGCGAGTCAGACCTCGGAGAAAGCGGGCGACGGAACGACGACGGCCACCGTGCTTGCGCGCTCGATCTACGAAGAGGGTTTGAAGCTGGTGGCGGCTGGCCACAGCCCGATGGAGCTCAAGCGGGGAATCGATCGCGCGGTCGAGTCGGTCGTTGGCGAGCTGAAGAAGATCTCCAAGCCGACGAAGAGCCGAAAGGAAATTGCGCAGGTCGGCAGCATTTCCGCCAACGGCGATGAGACGATCGGCAACATCATCGCCGAAGCGATGGACAAGGTGGGCAAGGAAGGCGTGATCACCGTCGAGGAAGCGAAAGGCTTGGAGACCACGCTCGAGGTCGTGGAGGGCATGCAGTTCGACCGCGGTTACATCTCGCCCTACTTCGTGAGCGACCGAGAGCGGATGGAATGCGTGCTCGAGGATCCCTCCATTTTGATCACCGAAAAGAAGATCACCACCATGCCGGATCTGGTTCCGATCTTGGAGCAGGTGGCGCGGGGCGGCAAGCCGCTGCTGGTGATCGCCGAGGAGGTGGAAGGGGAAGCGCTGGCGACTCTGGTCGTGAACAAGATCCGCGGCGTGCTCAATGTCTGTGCAGTCAAGGCGCCGGGCTTCGGGGATCGCCGAAAGGAGATGCTCAAGGACATCGCGGTGCTGACCGGCGGTCAGGTCGTCTCGGAGGAGCTCGGAATCAAGTTCGAGAGCCTCACGTTGAGCGACCTCGGGCGTGCCAAGCGCGTCGTGGTGGACAAGGACAACACGACGATCATCGACGGCGCGGGCAAGAAGGCCGAGATCGAGGGTCGGATCAAGCTGATTCGAAATCAGGTCGAGGAGACGACGAGCGACTACGATCGGGAGAAGCTGCAAGAGCGGCTGGCGAAGCTGGTGGGCGGCGTTGCGGTGATCAACGTCGGGGCGGCCACCGAAACCGAGATGAAGGAGAAGAAGGCGCGGGTCGAAGATGCGCTGCATGCCACTCGGGCGGCCGTCGAAGAGGGCATCGTTCCAGGGGGTGGCGTTGCGTACCTGCGTTGCATGGGGACGCTCGACAAGATGAAGCTCGAGACAGAGCAGGAGTTTGGCGTCAGCATCATCCGCCGAGCGCTCGAGGAGCCGGTCCGCAGAATCGCCGTCAACGCGGGCTGGGAAGGCGCGGTGGTTCTCAACCGGATCAAGGAGGGCACCGGCGCCTTCGGGTTCAACGCCTTGACCGAGACGTTCGAGGATTTGGAGAAGGCCGGGGTGATCGACCCCACGAAAGTAGCGCGAACCGCTCTGCAGAACGCTGCCTCCGTGGCATCGCTCTTGCTCACCACCGAAGCGATCGTGGCGGAGAAGCCGAAGACCAAGTCGAAGGGCGGCGCGGGTGCGGGCGCGGGAATGCCCGACTACGGCGGCGAGGACATGGATTACTAGAACGGCGTCCGGATTGAGTTGGGTGAGCGGCTCCGAGCCTTAAAGCTCGGGGCCGTTTCCGTTGGGCTTCAGCTGCAGCCGCTCGTCGATCCGCAATTGGCGCACCGATAGCAGGCGCCGTTGCGGATCATGATCGCGCCGCAGGTATGGCAGGGCGGTGCGTCTTCCTGATTGAGGAACGCCTCGCGCGCGGTCGAGGGCAACGCCTTGCGCTCGCTGTCGGCGCGAGCCTCGGGGGGCCGGGCGCTCGGCTCGGCCTCGTGCAACCTCATGCTCTCCGGAATGTCCTCGCGCGGCAGAAACTTCAGCGCCAGCCAGCGGAAGATGTAATCGGTGATCGATTTGGCGATCGGGATCTGCGGGTTGCCGGTGAAGCCGGAAGGCTCGAATCGCGTGTGGCTGAACTTGTCGACCAAGACTTTGAGCGGAACGCCGTACTGGAGGGAAAGGGAGATCGCGGTGGCGAAGCTGTCCATCAAACCGCTCACCACCGAGCCCTCTTTGGCCATCACGCAGAACAGCTCGCCCGGCTGACCGTCTTCGTACATTCCGACGGTGAGGTAACCCTCGTGACCGCCGATCGAGAATTTGTGAGTGAGCGCTTTGCGTTCATCCGGCAGGCGCCGGCGAACCACGCGGAAGTCCGCCGAAGCTTGGGCGGCAACTACCTGCGGCTTTTCGGCGGCGTCCGATTTTTTCGTGTTCAACGGCTGTGAGCGCTTGCAGCCGTCCCGGTAGACGGCGATTGCCTTGAGCCCGTTTCGCCAGGCGGCCATGTACGCTTGCTCGATGTCCTCCACCGTCGCGTTGGTGGGCAGGTTCACCGTCTTGGAGATCGCTCCGGACAGAAACGGCTGGGTGGCGCCCATCATCCGGATGTGACCCATCCAGTGGATGCTGCGCTCTCCTTTGGCGGGGCGGAACGCGCAATCAAACACCGCCAAGTGCTCCGGTTTGAGGTCGGGCGCGCCCTCGATGGTCTCGTGCTCGTTGAGGTAGGCGGCGAGCGACTCGACTTGCGCCGGTTGATACCCGAGCTTGGTCAGGGCGAGGGGCACCGTGTTGTTGACGAGCTTCAGCATTCCGCCGCCCACCAGCTTTTTGTACTTGATGAGCGCGATGTCCGGCTCGATGCCGGTGGTGTCGCAGTCCATCATGAATCCGATCGTTCCGGTCGGCGCCAGCACGGTGACCTGGCTGTTTCTAAATCCATGCTCGCTCCCCAGCGCCAGGGCCTGATCCCACGCCTGACGCGACGCCGAATGCAGCTCGGAGCTCGCGCCTTCCGCCGGTATCTGATGAGCCGCCTTGCGGTGCTTGCGAATCACCCGGAGCATGGGCTCGGCATTTTTGGCGTATCCCGAGAAGGGACCCATTCGCTCCGCCATCTTCGCCGATTGCAGGTACGCCTCGCCGCACATCAGCGAGGTGATCGCCGCGGCATAATTTCGTCCGGCGTCCGAGTCGTAGGGCAAGCCGGACGCCATCAAGAGGGCGCCGAGGTTTGCATAGCCGAGGCCGAGCGGCCGATAGGCGTAGGAGTTCTCGGTGATCTTCTGGGTTGGGTAGCGCGAAAATCCGACGATGATTTCCTGGGCCAGCAGCACGACATCCACGGCGTGCTTGAACGACGCCACGTCGAAATCGCCGTCGATGGTTCGAAAATGCATCAGGTTCAGCGAGGCCAAATTGCAGGCGGTGTCGTCGAGGAACATGTATTCCGAGCACGGATTCGAAGCGTTGATCCGCGCGGTGTTCAGGCAGGTGTGCCAGTCGTTGATGGTGGTGTCGAATTGCAGTCCAGGATCCCCACACAGGTGCGCGGCCTCGGCGATCTCGCGCATCAGCCCGCGCGCGCGGAAAGTCTCCATCGCCCGGCCGTCCTTCACCGACTTGGTCGTCCAGGCCTCGTCCGCCACCACGGCATTCATGAATTCGTCGGTGACGCGCACCGAGTTGTTGGAGTTTTGGAAGAAGATCGACGAGTAGGCCTCGCCGTTGAAGGAAGCGTCGTAGCCGGCGTCGATCATCGCCCAGGCTTTCTTCTCCTCCGACGCCTTGCACCGAATGAACTGGAGGATGTCGGGATGGTCTGCGTTGAGGATGACCATCTTCGCCGCCCGGCGCGTCTTGCCGCCGCTCTTGATGACCCCGGCGAAGGCGTCAAACCCCTTCATGAACGAAACGGGACCGGAAGCGGTGCCGCCGCCGGCGAGCAGCTCGCGCGACGAGCGCAGGGTCGACAAATTGCTTCCGGTTCCCGAGCCGTACTTGAACAGCATCCCCTCCGTCTTCGCCAGGGTGAGGATGGACTCCATCGAATCTTCGACCGAGTTGATGAAGCAGGCCGAGCACTGGGGCTGTGGCTCGACCCCGACGTTGAACCACACCGGAGAGTTGAAGGCGGCCTTCTGCCGCAGCAGCAGGTGGCTGAGCTCGGCGTGGAAGGATTCGCGATCCATTTCGCTGGCGAAGTAACCGCCCTCGCTCCCCCAGCGGGTGAGGGTATCGACGACTCGCGCCACCAGCCGGCGGACGCTCTTCTCGCGCTCTGGGGTGCCCGGCGTGCCGCGAAAGTACTTCGACGCCACCACATTGGTGGCGAGCATCGACCACGATTTGGGGACCTCGACTTCCTTTTGCTCGAAGACGGTTCGACCGTCTTCTCCGCTGATGTTCGCGGTCCGCTGCTCCCAGGCCAGCTCATCCGCCGGATCTACTCCCGGAGTGGTGAAATAGCGGGGGACGACCAGCCCGGCAGCTGCAGCCTTGCCCCGCCGCGAAGACTTGCGCTCCTTGGAAGCGATGGAAGACTTGGCAAGCAACTCTTTTTCCATGGCCAGCTCTCCAGTTTACTGATGGTGCGTTTGAAAGAAAAAACTATGCCCTTCGATCCCGAGCGGAACTCTCCGTTCCGGGGTGGGACTTCAGCGGGTCGGGCCCAGCGGTCGCGGGACTGACAACCCTGGTTTCTCGATGCCTTTCTCCGGGACGACTGTGCGGTATCCCCCTCTTGCGGAGGCGTCTGTGTACCCGATGTGACAAGATGGTGTCAAGGGTAACTCCACAAGCTCTAGTGTCAAATTCAAAGTACGACCCCAACACTTTGCGTAATTGTGACCTTTTCGCTCCGCTGACGCTCCTCGTCAAGATGTACTGCGGTACGAGGCCAATCTCCGCGCAAAAGCCCCGAATTGGGGAGCTTTGGCCGGCGTCGTTGCAGACGAAGGCGGAGCCGAGCACCCTTTGCCGCAGGTCGAGCTCGGCCGCGCCGCCCAACTCACAATACTTTTCTGAAAGTACGTGTCCGAGACTCCAATTTTTTTGCACCACGGTGCCGTAGCGACCGGCGGGAGCGCGTTTGCGTCCGGGCAGAAACGCACTTAAGAGAGAAGAGATGCCAGCCCCGTTCCGCAGCCACATCTTCGTCTGCACCAACCGCCGTCCAGAAGGTCACCCCAAAGGCTGCTGCGCAGAAAAGGGCTCGGAAAGGGTTCGCGAGTTGTTCAAGGAGGAGATCGACAAACGCGGCCTTCGCGCAGAGGTCAGAGCGAACGCCGCTGGGTGTTTGGATCAATGCGCATTCGGGATCACCGTGGTGGTTTATCCCGAGGGCGTTTGGTACGCGCGAGTGAAGCCGGAGGACGTTCGCGAAATCGTCGACGAGCACATCGTCGCCGGCCGCCCCGTCGAGCGCCTTCGAATGCCGGGCACGAAATGAGTTGACGCGCGAGCTGCGTGGAGCGCCAAGGGCGCGGGCCCAGTCGGGCTATCTGCGCCGGCCGAACAGGCGCAGCAGGGCGAGGAACAAGTTCACGAAATCCAGATACAGCATCAGAGCCCCGGTGATGCTCAGGCTGGCCGCGCTGCTGTAACCCGCTGTGGCGTGCACTCGGCGAAGCTTCTGCGTGTCGTAGGCGGTCAGGCCGGCGAAGACAATCACGCAGGCGCAGGACCAGACGAACGAGAAACCCGGGCTGTGCCAGAACAGCTGGACCACTCCGGCGATCACCACGCCGAACAGACCCATGAACAGAAAGCTCGACCAACCGCTGAGGTCTTTCTTCGTCAAGGTGGCGTAGGCGCTCATCGCGCCGAACGTGCCCGCGGTGAGCAGGAATGCCGCGCCGATCGAGCCCAGCTCAAACGCGAGAAAGATCGTGGAGAACGTCAGTCCGTTCATCGCCGCGTAGACTAGGAACAGACCGCCCGCCACCGGTCCGCTGACCTTGGGAGCGGCGAAGGAGAGCCCTAAGACCAGCACCAGCTCGGCAATTATCAGGAGCGTGAGATGTGGCAACACGATCTGCAGCAGGGCAGGGCTCGACGCGGTGTAGAGCGCCACTGCGCCGGTAACCCCAAGGCCCAAGAACATCCATCGATACACTCGCGCCATGAACGTGCGCTGCGACTGCTCGACGACGATCTGGTCCAAAGAGGCGTTGCTCTGCAGCGGGGTCTGCCAAGACATGCGTAGGCTCCTTTTTGTTGCTGGCCTCCTTTATAGCGCGCGAGAAAGCTTTTCGCTTGGTGGGAGCGGTTGGATGGCGGCCAGGAGCTCATCTGCGACCTCGGCGGTGATCAGCGGCAACACGCCGCCGCCGCCGACGATGTTGACGATCTGCGAGGGGGATCCGCGGCACACGCCGCCCCATTTGGGCGGCTGCGACAGTCCAACCGAGGCGTAGGCCGAGAAGTCGACGTACAGCTCAGCAGTGGTTGCGCCCTCTACGGTGCAGAGCAAATGGCTCCGCGGCGATGACTCGATCGCCGCTTGGACGACGAACCCGCCGCCGACGCGGTCGACCGCGGCGCGTTCGCACAGCTCGCTCCAGGTCAGGACGCGAGCGAAAGCGGCTCGCGTGCGCTCGGCAAACGCAGGGTCGGCCGCAGACGCGCCGATGAAGACGGCTTTGCCTCCGTAGTCCCAGGCGCGCTTGAGCACGAAGCGCTCGGGTTTCGCGGCGACGAGCTTCACCAGGTCGTCGATCGGCTGCCCTCCGGCATCGCTGGCGGCTCCGTGCCGAAAAAGCCGGGTCCACGGAACGGCCTCGCCAATCGCTTGCAGCTCTTCGCCGTCCAGTCCGGCACGCCGGGCCAGCTGCGGCTCTTGCAAGGCCTGCGACAACAAGGCGAACGTGGTCTTCACCTCCACTTGCGACGCGGGAGGATTGAGGATCACCGCCTTGCGGCCGGGCACCTCGTTGAACAGCTCCACCACGTAGGGGGCGTAAATCTCTTCGAGCCTGCGGACAAACAGATGCCGATAAATCAGGTCGTAGCGTTTGCCGCGCGCGATGACTTCCTCGTCGCCCAGCAGCTCATCCGGAAACAGCACATCCGCTTCGGTGCCCAGCGCGCGAAAGCGGCGGGCCAGATGGAAAAGCTCGGTGATCTGCGCATCGTTGCGGCGGCAGAGCAGGCCGATCCGAGCTGGCTCTCGCCCTCGCTCGAGGGCGAATCCATGCTTGAGCGCCTCGTAGAGAGCCCGCGCATTCGAGCCATTTCGGCGAATGAGATCGGCGACCGCCGCTTCGGTAAGCCCGGTCTCGGTGCCGATCCATTGGATGAACGCCTCGGCGGCGATGTCCGAGTACCCCTGCATCGCCGGAATCGTCGCGTTGATTTCCAGCGCAAACACCTGGCTGGATTCACCTCGCAGAAAGTAGTCCACCCGCGTGGTCGCAAAGAGGTTGGCTGAGGCATACGTCTGCTCCGCAAAGCTGCGCTCCAGCGGCGAGAGGGCGCCGAGAAGCAGATCCCGGTCGGGTCCGGCGAGCACACTGCGCGCCATCTTGACCGCCGCCGACGAAAGCCGCTCCGAAAGCTCGGCGCGCCGGTCGATCTCCCGCTGCTCGACGATCACCGGCGTGGCGGTGATCGGAATCGGGCGAGTTGATCCATCCAAGCTGGTGACCGCCAGCCCCTTGGCATATGCCGAGCGCGCCAGCACGCCGCCGAGGGAAGCGCCTTTTCGCCACAGGACTTCTAAAAGCGGGTGCACGGCGTTAAACCTACATGGCAATGACGACGGGCGGACAACTGGTCGCAAAGATGCTCAAGAAAGAGGGCGTCCGCCACATCTTTACCCTCTGCGGTTTGCACGTCGCGCCGGTCTACGCCGGCTGCGTGGAAGAAGGCATTCAAGTCATCGACCTGCGGCACGAACAAGCGGCAGCTCACGCGGCAGACGCCTACGCGCGGCTCACTCGGGGGCTTGGGGTCGCGGTGGTCACCGCCGGCCCGGGAGTTACCGACGCGTTGACCGGCGTCGCCAACGCCTATGCCGCCAGCTCGCCGCTCCTGCTTTTGGGAGGGGCGGCGCCCACCTTCAATCAAAGTCGCGGAAGCCTCCAGGAGATGGAGCAGGTCGATCTTTTTCATCGCATTTCCAAGTGGAGCGATCGAATTCCCAGCCCGGAGCTGGTGCCCCTCTATCTGTCGAAAGCGGCGCGGGTAGCTTTGTCCGGGCGGCCGGGTCCGGTCTTCCTCGAGTTGGCTTGGGACGTGCTGTGCAACGGCGTCGAGGAGGGGAGCGCTGCTCTGCCGGAGAAGTATCGCACCGATGCGGTGCTGGCCCCGGATCCCCGCAAGGTCGATGAAGCGATGGCGCTGCTTAAATCGGCGCAGCGGCCGGCGGTGATTGCGGGGTCGTCCATCTATTGGGACAGCGCCTGGGATGAGCTGCGCCGATTCTGTGAGACGGCGCAATTGCCCGTCTTTCTCAACGGAGCTGGCCGAGGCTGCCTGCCGGTGGAGCATCCGTTGTTTTTCCAGCACGCCCGCAAGGAAGCGCTTTCCTCGGCGGACGTTGTCTTCGTGATCGGCACCCCGTTCGACTTTCGGCTCAACTACGGAGCGGAGCCGACCTTCGGTTCGCAATCGAAGATCGTACAGGTGGACGTGGATCCGATCGAGATCGGCCGAAATCGCCCCGTCGAGGTTGGGATCGTGGCCAACGCATCGAGCGCGATGAGAGCTTTCGCGGATGCCGCGCCCAAAGCCGTACGCGCGGCCTACCTTTCCGGGCTGCGGGAGGCGGAGAAAGCGAAGGCAAAGGAGATGGAGCAGTGGATCCGAAGCGACTCGGTGCCGATCCATCACTACCGCCTCGCTCGTGAGATGTCGCAGGTGGCCTACAGCGCCGGTCAGGACCCGATGTTCGTTGCCGACGGGGGCAATTGGGTCGCGCTCGCTGCGAAAGTCATCGAGCTGCGAAAGCCCGGGCGATGGCTCGATCCCGGTCCGCTGGGATGCTTGGGGGTGGGAGCGCCGTTTGCCATCGCCGCCAAGCTCCTCCACCCCGATCGCCCGATTTGGGTGGTACAGGGCGATGGCTCGTTCGGCCTCAACGGGATGGATTTTGAAACTGCAGTTCGCTTCAAGCTGCCGATGGTGTGCGTGGTGGGCAACGACGCGGCCTGGGGTCAGATTCGCATTCCGCAGGTCCAGATGTTCGGCGAGGAAAAATCGCCGGCAACATTGCTCGCCCCCACGCGCTACGAGCAGCTCGTGCAGGTCTTCGGAGGCTACGGCGAGCTGGTGACGGAACCCGCGCAGATCCGACCCGCTCTCGAACGCGCTCTGGAGCGACAAACGGTCGCCTGCGTCAACGTGATGCTCGATCCCGACGCGCCGATGAAAGCGGGTGCGATGGGTTACGCTGTTTGAAGGGACATCTCGATGCCCGCCTCGGCCGACAAATATCATTTGCTCAAATCCCAGGCCGGCCTGCTGATAGTCGACGTCCAGGAGAAGCTTTGCGCGGCGATGGACCCGGGCGCGCTGGAGCGCATGGTCCAGCGGACGCGGGCGACAATCCAGGGCGCCGAGGCGCTGGGCCTGCCGATCGTCTACACCGAGCAGTATCCGAAGGGCCTGGGCCCGACCATCCCGGCATTGATCGGTCTGCTCGAAAAGGCTCGCCGGGTGGAGAAGCTGAGCTTCAGCTGCGCGCTGCCGGAGGTCCTCTCCGCGCTCAAATGCAATCAGATCCTGATCGCCGGGATGGAAGCCCACGTTTGCGTCTTCCAAACCGCGCGCGACTTGGCGCAGCAGGGGCTCCAGCCGTACTTGATGGTCGACGCGACGCTTTCGCGCACGGAGGAAGACCGTCAGGTTGGGATAGCCTTGTGCCGCGAAGTGGGTGCAGTGGTGACCACGGTGGAGTCGGCGCTTTTCGATTTGCTCGGCAAAGCCGGCTCGCCGGAATTCAAGCTGGTTTCTGCTGCGGTCAAGTAGGCGCCTCTCGCAGCTGGGATCCCGGGTCTGCTGGCCGTGCGGAGATGGCGCACTTTAGGTTTGTGGCACGCGCCTTGGGGCAAGGTCTTGAGTGATACAATTCACTGATGGTCTCGAAGAAACGCTGCGGATTTACAATTATCGAGCTGGTGATCGTTCTCACGATCATCGGAGTTCTATCCAGTGTTGCAGTCCCAGTCTTCATCCAATACCAAGCCCGCGCCAGACAGGCTGAAGCAAAAGTAGAGCTGAAGTCGTGGTACAACGCCGAGGCGTCTGTTTTCGCCGAGCGTGGAAACTATTTTGAGACGTTGGCGGACAGCGGATTTTCACCTGGCCGAGGAAATCGTTATCAATACATGTTTTCAGCCAGCTGCAGCTACGAAATTCGCGCCGGTCTCAACCCGACCAGCACCCCAAATGACACCTGCGTCACCGTCGATCAGTTTCGATTTCCGGGCCTGGCGTTGGCCCCGACCCCGATCGACGGGACGTTTGTCTACTCCGGCGCCGTCCCTGATCCCGGCAATCCGGCCGGCCTGGTCGGTTCTTGCCCCAATTGTGCAATTCGGGGGATGGCGGCCGGCAACATTGACAACGAATCGGTCGGAGTCGATACGTGGGTAATCAGCTCCAAGGATGGCAAGGTATCCACCGCGGGATGCGGGACGACCGATACCGCCGCGCCGGCGGGGACGCCCTTCAACACCTTCAACGACGCCACCTGCGACTAGTTGTGCTTGTCGCTCGAGGTGCTCGTCACCAGAGCCTGATTGGGTCCGAGCATGCGGACGCTGGCGCCACTGTCTCCGGCGCGAGCTTTGAACTTCTGAAACGCTTCGCGATCGATCGGCTTGCCGTTGGTGCTGCGAACGATGACCGTGCCGGACACGGGATCGCCGACCACTTCGGTGTCCGCCGGGAGCTCGGAAAGTGCAGGCACCGGCGGCGGCTGGTCGTAGTGCAGCGCCTTGACGAGGGTGTAGGTACCGCTGGCCATCGAAATGATTCCGGCGGCCATAATCGCCATCGTCTTCTTGCTCTTGGTGACCGAGCTTAGTCTCTTGCCCGCTTGGCCCTCGGACTTCGCCGCTGCGGCCAGCGCAGTGCGCAGTTGATTGAGATCATCCGTAGGCGAGAAAGTGGCCGGCCCTGAGGCGGTCGAGGTGGGCAGCAGCCGCTGAACGTCTTTGGCGAGCGCGCTTTTCGCCGAATCGCACGCTTCGCGGATGTCGGGGTCTTCGTTCTCCGCGAGGGTGCGCAATCGAGCCAGAGTTCCGTCCACCTCTGTCAGCAACTCCTCCAGCGCTGCCGCGTCGGGAGTTTCATTCCCCTCCGGGCGCAGCTTCACAGCACTCATCAGCCGCCACCGCGAGGCTACGATCGAGCAAAGCGTTTCAAAGTCTCCGGTGGGTTGCAAATCATGCAGAGCGGCGCTCTCGGCGAATGTCAGCGAGCTCATGAAATCCGCTGTCGCTTCTCGCAGGTCCGGGGGAGGCTCGACGTAACCGCGGACCATTTTCAGGGCGATATTGAAGGGCGGTATCCCGGCGGGCCATTGCGGCAGCGCGCCGCTTTCTGCTGGAGGACCTTCCGGGGCGCTGGCGATCGGGGCTCGCTTTGTGCTTCCCGAAGATTGGATCGCGGGGGGTTTCTTGGCCGGCGGACTCGATGTCTGAGCCATCGCGAGGATCATCGCCGTTCGATCAATGAGGGTCAAACGTCAGCGGTGGCCAATTGGCGGCGCGCGCCTGATGATGCGAATCTCGCTCGCGCGCAATGGCCTCTTTCGGCAGGATTTCGAAAATCGGTGTACTACAGCGGCGCCGATAAACGCCGTGGCAACCGGGATGGCGGCGGCCGCCACACCTGCTCCGGCGCCCAGCGACCAGCGCTGCCAGCCGGAGAGCATTGACGCTGCCCTGAGCAAAATCAGCCCAACGGCGAGCCCGAAAAGGATGCCGACGAAGAGCATCAGCATTGCGCTCCGCGCGCCGTAGTAGGTGCGGATTGTCGATCGAAGCTCGCCGTCGGACTTGAGGAAGACGCGGCGGACCGAGGGATCCGCGACGTCCAAAAGCGCCACCTCAGGCGTGCAGCGAAGGCACCTTGTCCCGCCCGAGAAGGTCCGCCGGCATCGTGGACAAATTTTGAGCACGCTCGCTTCTTAGCTTTGCTCTGCGGCGAAAGCCAAGCCATCCACCGCGTTTGTTCGGCTTGCCGCGGAGCGCTGCAGCCACCCCGGCGAGCTTCGGTCTTCGTCTTCGGGTATCTTCCGGCCGGGCTGAAGACGCCCAAAGGATGATTCGACGATGCCAATGGAACTCTCGGTGGACTTCAATTTCAGCGCTGCTCACCTCTTGCCCTTTTACAACGGTCCGTGCTCTCGGCTTCACGGGCATAACTATCGACTCCGGGTCGCGTTGGAGGGCGTTCCGAATCCTCGCGATGGAATGATTCGCGACTTCGAGGAGATTCGAAGCAAAGTTTGGGAGCTCGTTTTGGTCCAATGCGATCACCACAACCTCAACGATCTGATGGAGAACCCTACCGCCGAGAACATGGTTGCCTGGATGTGGCAAAGACTGAAGCCGCAACTCGACGGACTCAAGGAGCTGCGCCTGTGGGAAACACCCGAGTACTGCGTCACTTACCGCGAGGGCTGAGAGCTCAAGCGCCAGCGCATCTTCCGGACCGAGCGGGCATGGAGCGCGCTGTCCGCGACTTTCTTTCTGCGGCTGGCGTTGATCTCACCGACGCAAACCTCCGCCTCACCCCTCGCCGCGTCGCCGAAGTGTGGGCCGGTGAATTTTTGGACGGCTACGAGAAAACGCCGCTGAATGCTCTTGGAGAGCTGTATCCGGCGCCCTCTGGATCTTCCGGAGAGCTGGTGGTGTTGACGGACTTACGCTTTCAGTCGATGTGCCCCCATCACCTGCTGCCTTACGAAGGGACGGCGCACATCGCCTACGTTCCGTTCAAGAGCGTCGTTGGCTTCGGCCGCCTCTCGGCGCTGCTTGATTGCTTCGCTCATCGCCTCATCTTGCAGGAGGAGCTGGTCCGGCAAGTCGCCTCTTCGCTCGCACAAGCTCTGAACAGCCCGGCCACCGCTTGCATCATCGAGGCGGACCAGGCGTGCCTCAGGCTTCGCGGCCACGGGCAGCGGCGCGCCCGCGCGCATACGGAAGCCTACGAGGGGTTGCTGGTGCGCGATAAAGCTCTGCGCCGCGAGCTTTGGACCCGCATCGCACGGCGCCGGCGATGAGTGCGCTAAAAAGCGAAGCGGCAGTGGTCGCAGGCGCCTTCGAGTGGATCGCCTGCGCCCCCGAGCTCGCGCGAGCGGGATCGGAGTTCGGCGTCTCGGCTGGGGGTCCGATGGAGGCCCTGGGATGAGCGAGGAAATTGCCCGGCGCTGGGATAGCAGAGGGCTGGCGCAGCTACGGCGTCAGCTTGAGGTTGGGCTCCCGCCTGCCCAGGTCTCCGCCGATGCCGACCAACTTGCCGCCTACGGACGCGACGAGTCCGATTCCGGCGAGTTCCTGCCGCACCTCGTGGTTTTTCCCATGGACTCGGCGCAGGTCTCGCACGTACTGCGCACCTGCCAATCGCTCAGGGTGCCGGTAACCCCCTGCGGCGCGCGAAGCGGCAAGAGCGGCGGGTCGCTGCCGCTGCAGGGCGGTGTGGCGATGAGCCTCGAGCGAATGAATCGGATCAAGTCGATTTCGACGGAAGATCTGATCGCGGTGCTCGAGCCAGGCGTGATCACCGGCGACCTGATCAAGGCGGTGGAAGCCCGCGGCTTGTTCTATCCGCCGGATCCCAATTCGCTGGAGTTCTGCACCATGGGCGGCAACGTCGCCGAGAACGCCGGAGGTCCGCGAGCGCTCAAGTACGGAGTGACACGGGATTACGTGATCGGACTGGAATGGGTGATGCCTGACGGCGACCTGCTGCGGGTGGGCCGCAGAACCATCAAAGGCGTTGCGGGATACGACTTGGTTGGGCTTTTCGTCGGCTCGGAGGGGACCCTCGGCGTCGCGACGGAAATAACCGTTCAGCTGCTGCCTCTACCGAAGCTGGTGAAGACGGCCTTGGTGCTGTTTCGCTCGGTAATCGACGCCGCCCGCGCGGTCTCGGCGGTGCTCAGCGGGGGCATCCTTCCCCGAACGCTCGAATTGTTGGACGACGTCTCCATTCGCGCCGTCGACGGCAGGGGATTTGCCTTTCCGCCGGGAGCGGGCGCCGCACTGATCGCCGAAGTGGACGGAAACGAGGAGGCCGGTCTGTTCGCCGAGCTCGCTTCTCTGGGAAGCATCTGCGAAGCGCATCACTCGATCGAAATACTGGTCGCGCAGGACGAGTCGCAGCGCGAAAAGCTCTGGTCCGCGCGCCGAGTGCTGTCGACCGCTCTTCGCGCCCTCAAGCCGTTCAAGCTTTCGGAAGACATCGCGGTGCCCCGTTCAAGGATTGCAGAGACGATCGGTCACCTCAAAGAGCTTGGTGATCGGCTCGGACTGACGATCGCGACCTACGGCCACGCCGGCGATGGAAACCTGCACGCCAACATCCTTTTCGAGCGTCCCGACCAACGCGCGATCGTCGAGGAAGCAATCGAGCAGATGCTGCGCTTCACGGTGCGATTAGGAGGAACGATTACCGGCGAGCATGGAGTAGGCTTCTCCAAGCGTGCGTACCTTCCGATCGAGCAGCCGCAGAAGCTGCTCGATCTCCAGCGCCGTTTGATGCGCTTCTTCGATCCAGCAGGAATTCTCAACCCCGGGAAGATATTTCTTCCTTAAGCAGTTGAATTTCCTGCGCTGATTCAAGTCTGCCGGGCTGGTGCTTACGCAGCGCAATGACTTGCCAACTGGTCCGTTTGTTCAGTGCAAGTCCTTTCGCGCCCCGACTGGAAAATCGGGTGCGAATGCGAAACGCGACGCGTCGGTACGCGTCTAAGTGGACAGATAGTTGGTTAAGGAGGTCTAAACCAAATGGCGGCAAGAATTGAATATGACGAGGGACTCTCACAGTACCTCCGCCGGCTGGGCGACCATCCGCAGTTGACGCGCGAGCAAGAATATGAGCTCTCGCGGCGAGCGAAGAAGGGCGACGAAGAGGCGCGGCGTATTCTGGCGGTTTCGAATTTGGCGTTCGTGGTGGCGATCGCGAAAAAATTCGCTAACCGTGGTGCACGCCTAGACGACCTGATTCAGGAGGGCAACGTCGGCCTGATGAAGGCGATCGAGCACTTCGATTCGAAGAAGAACGTCCGATTTGCGACATATGCGGTCTGGTGGATCCGGGCGTACATCACGCGGTATCTGAAGGACAACCGAAGCCAGGTGCGCGGAGGCGAAGCGGAGCGGCAGAGCATGGTGGACTTCTCGCTCGATGCGGCGATCGACGACGAGTCGGAGTCGACGTACATCGAGCGGCTCGAGGACCCGGACGCCGGTCCACAGGAGCAGTACATTGCGCAGGAGAAGGATACCGAAGTGCAAGAGGCGCTGGCGCGCGTTCGCAAACGCATCGGAGATCTCGGGTGGGCGATCCTTCAGGAACGCCTCACGCAGGACAAGCCGAGGACTTTGGAGGAGCTTGGGCAGCGCTGGGGTGTCTCTCGCGAGCGAGTCCGGCAAGTCGAGCTGAAGACGAAGACGTTTCTCGCGCGTTATCTCTCCGCGTTCAATCAGGACCAGGAGACCGAAGTGGCGGCCGACGCGGCCTGAGTGTCACCGCTCTCTGGAGCTCGTGGTCTATTGCCGGTTGCCGCTCGCTAAAACGGCGTGGTAAGCCCGCGGCGATGCAGCGAAGCCGCAAGAGCTTGGCGGTGGCGGTGCGATTCGCTCGAGCAGGCGCGCTCGGGCGGCCGTATCTAGAGGCAATCAAATCTCAGCTGGCGAATGGCTGCTGGCCCAAACGCGCGCGGCGGGCAACGGTCCGCATCAACTCGCCGAGCAACAACCTTACCGCGGAGTGGCGCCGCCGCGTCCGCAATGGGGACTTGAGGGCGCTGCTCGAGGAGGAACGCAGGTGAGAGCGGAGAAGCAGGTGATGGAAACCGCCCGGACGGGCGACAACCTCGTCGAGCGATTGCTGCGACAGGGGAGAGAGAATCCACGGGCGGCGGCGACTCAAAAGAAGGCCGGGCGTTGGGAGGACGTGAGTTGGGCTGCGATCACCGAGCAGGTGAAAAAGCTCTCCGATGGCTTGGTGGCTGATGGCCTCAAGCCGGGCGACCGGGTGGCGATTTTTGCCGCCACCAGCCTGCAGTGGGTGATTTGCGATCTGGCGATCTCGGCGGCCCGAGCGATCACGGTTCCGATTTACGCGTCGAACACGCCGGACGAGTGCCGATACATTCTGAACCACTCCGAATCGGTCGTCGTCTTCGTGGACGGCGATGAGGCGGACGGCAAACAGCCCGGTAGGCTCTCGCGGCTGCGCGAACGCCTAAACGACTGCCCGTCGGTGCGTCGCGCGGTCATCTTCGACGGGACGCCTGTCTCGCCGCGCGAAACCACGCTGGGCGATCTCGTTCGAGCGGGGGAACGTCGGGACGCGGTCTCCGACGGAGGCTTTGAAGCCCGCGTCGCGCAGATTAACTCCGACGATGCGGCGTGCTTCATCTACACCTCGGGTACGACGGGGGACCCCAAGGGCGTGATCCTGACTCACGGCAATTGGAGTTACGAGGCCCGAGCGGTCTCCCAATGCCACCTGATGGAGAAGGACGATTCGGTGATGCTGTTCCTGCCGCTCGCACATTCATTCGCGCAGGTTGTCAAGGCGGCTTGGCTGGGGCTCGGATTCCGGATGATCTTTGCCGAGTCGGTCGACAAGCTGCTGCCAAACCTGATCGAGAGTCGGCCGACCATTCTTCCCTCGGTCCCGCGCGTCTTCGAAAAGGTCTACAACAACGTGCTGGCCAACGGCAGCACGACGCCGGGCCTAAAAGGCAAATTGTTTCGCTGGGCGTTTAGGCTGTTCGACGAGTACGGCGAGGCCAAGGCCCAAAACCGCGAGTACAGCTCGTTGGGGTTCGCTCTTGCGCGGCGGCTGGTCTTCAGCAAGGTCGCCGACACGCTCAATCAGAAGCTGGGCGGCAAGATGCGCCTCTTCGTCTCCGGAGGCGCGCCTCTCTCTCGGAAGATTGCGCTCTTCTTCGACTTGCTGGGCTTCAGGGTCCTCGAGGGCTACGGCTTGACCGAAACCTCCGCGGCCACCACGGTGAACCGGCCGGAGAAGATCAAGATCGGCACTGTCGGCCCGGCGGTGCCGGGAACCGAGCTGAAGATCGCGCCGGATGGTGAAATCCTGGTTCGAGGACCGGGGGTGATGAAGGGCTACTTCAAAAACCCCGCCGCCACGGCGGAGGTGCTCGAGGGCGACGGTTGGTTCCACACCGGGGACATCGGGGAGCTGGATGCGGACGGCTACTTGCGGATTACCGACCGCAAGAAGGACATCATCGTCACCGCCGGCGGCAAGAACGTTGCACCGCAGAACCTGGAGAACCTGCTGAAGACTTTCCCGCTGGTCAGCCAGGCGATGGTCCACGGCGACCGGCGGAAGTACCTGAGCGTTCTCATCTCCGTCAACGAGGAAGTTGGACGCAAGCTCTTGACGGAGAAGGGCGTGTCAGTGGCGACCTACGCAGAGATGAGCCGCCGCCCCGAAATTCGGGCGGCCGTTCAGCAAATGGTCGATCAGATCAACGCGCAGGAGCCGCCCTACAGCACGCTGAAGAAGTTCGCCATCGTCGATCGGGACTTCACTCAAGAATCCGGCGAGCTTACTCCCACGCTCAAGGTGAAGCGGAAGTTCACCACCCAGAAATACAAACCGCTGCTGGACAGCCTCTACGACGAACCGGTCGCCTAACAAGCCTCTTTCGTAGAGTCGATCTCGCTAGGCGTCCCGAGAGCCAACCTTGCCCGCGGCCGCTTTCGCATCTGGCGCGCCGCCGCTCGCGAGCGTCCCCAGGTCTTTTTTGTCATTTCCATTCGGAGCGTCCTCGCTCGCTTCAGCGAATCCACGCTTGAAATTCCGAATGGCTTGACCGATGGAGCTACCCAGCTGTGGAAGCTTCGCCGCGCCAAACAGTAGAACGAGCGCAACGAGTATGATCAGCAGTTCAGGAAATCTGAGGCCAAACATGGTGATGCTCTCCTAACGCGCAAAGCATAGCCGGGTAGCGACAAGAGCGCCAGTGTGTGATTCAATTGAGGCCGAATTGACGCCTGTTGCGAGACCGTTCGACAACGCGCCTAAGCGGAATCGCGAACAGAAACGTGGCGCCCGAGTTGGTCCCCGACCGCGCGCCCGTGCGTTTCTACGGAGACTCGCAGACCAAGATGGAATCCTTCGCCCAGCTTCCCTTGAGCAATCGCTCGCGTGCGTCCGGCGCAGTTTGACTCAGAAAGTTCGGACGGGAGCATGGTGACGATGGCTGCAAATCATCTTTTTGCGGGCTCATGCTCGACAGGCCCTCTGTTTATTGCGTGACGCTTCAACCGCTCGGCGGCAGGTTGGGACGGCGCTCTCGAACAAATTTCTTGCCTTGGTCTCGGTTTTGCTCAGAAGTTGCAATCGCGGATTGGGAGTAGAGCACTGAACCCGACGAACGGACACCCGCCGCCTTCAATCCTGGTGGTCGACGACGACCCGGATATCCTGGAGGCCCTTTCCGAAATCCTCGAGTCGGAGGGATTCGCCATCCGGCAGGCCAGAAACGGCCAAGAGGCCCTCGAGATCCTCGAAACAGTGTCGCCGAATCTCATCCTGCTCGATCTGATGATGCCGGTAATGGATGGTTGGGAGTTTGCCGAAAAGATGCGCCGGCGGGTCGACTGGTCGCAGATCCCGGTGATCGTCTTGAGCGCAGACCGGAACATCGGCGGAAGAGCGCGCGAGCTCGGTGCGCTGGGCTACCTGGCGAAGCCCTTCGAGTTGAGCGCCCTGCTCAGCTTGGTCCAATCATCGCTCTCGAGGTCGCAAAAAACAAAGACGCGAGGACCGCCGTAGGTGCACGGTGGAGCTTGACGCCACGACGCGTACGTCGCTACGGTCCCGCCCGAGCTGATTTACCAGTCAGTAGCTGCACGTTTCCCAGAGAGGACAGCAGATGGCGGACACGAGCGTGAAGAACATTTTGGAAAATGAGATTCCCAACTTGCTGAAGACTCGACCCGAGCTGGCGAAGGACATCAACGCGGTCATCCACTTCAACATCACTGGCGATCAGGGGGGGACCTGGACGATGGATCTGACCAAGCCCTCCGATTGGGTGACGAACGGCGCCCAGGGAACCCCGAAGATGACGATCACCGTCAGCGACCAGGACTTCGTAAAGATCCGTCAAAAGCAGCTCAATGCCCAGATGGCGGCGATGCAGGGCAAGCTGAAGTTCAAGCCGATGGACATGGGGCTGGCGATGAAGCTTGGAAAGCTCCTCTCCTGAATCCGGCGGCTGGCCTACCCTTAAGCGGAATCAAGGTGCTGGACCTGTCCAGGCTCCTGCCTGGACCCTACGCATCGCTGGTCCTGGCGGATCTCGGCGCGAGCGTGGACAAAGTAGAAGATCCTACGGGCGGCGACGCAGCGCGCAGTCTGCCACCGCTTCTCGGCGAGGACAGCGCCTTCTTTTGCGCGTTGAATCGAAACAAGCGCTCCTTGTCGCTGAATCTCAAAAATCCAACGGGGGCGGAGGCCTTTCGCAGGCTGGTCGCGCATTACGACGTGCTGATCGAAAGCTTCCGCCCAGGTGTGATGGAGCGCCTCGGGTTGTCGTTCGACATTCTGAGCTCGCAAAACCCGCGCCTCATCTACTGCGCCATCTCTGGCTACGGCCAAACGGGTCCGGATCGACTGAAGGCCGGCCACGACATCAACTACATCGCCAGAGCGGGGGTGCTCGCTTACGGCGGTGAGCCCGGCGGACCGCCTGCGATGCCCGGCGTGCAAATCGCCGACGTAGGGGGCGGTAGCCTCTTCGCGCTGGTGGGAATCCTGGCCGCCCTGCACGAGCGACATCAGACGGGTCGCGGCCGCTTCGTCGACGTCTCGATGATGGAGGGCGCGCTCGCGTTTCTGCACATGCCTCTCGCCGCCGCGCTCTTGGCGCGTTCCACAAGCGCCCTCGCTCGGGGCCGCGAGCCGTTGAACGGAGGATACGCCTCTTACAACGTCTACCAGACCGCCGATGGACGCTATCTGTCCGTCGGTGCGCTCGAGCCGAAATTCTTCTCCCAAGTGTGCGAGCGACTTGGCCGGCCGGAGCTTTTGCAACAAGCCTACGACGCCTCAGATGGCGACCGAGCCGTTCGCGCCGAGTTGGCCCGCATCTTCGCCAGCAAACCTCTCGCTCATTGGCTCAAGGTGTTCGACGGTGCGGATGCGTGCGTCGAGCCGGTGCTCGAAGGCCTCCAACTGCTCGACGACCCTCAACTGCGCGCGCGCCGCGTTTTCGTGGAGGCCGCGGACAAGCCCGAAAAGGCCAGTCGGCACTTGCGCACGCCGCTCGATTTCGGCGCCGTTCGCATCCGTTCCGCGCCTTCCCTCGGACAACACAGCCGTGAGATCCTCCGAGAGGCCGGTTTTTCCGCGCAGGAGATCGACGAGCTGGCGGACCGGGTGAGCGCGCAATGGCCGAACGAGTGATTCTCGCGTTGCCCTTGATCGACGCTTCGACTTGTCGCCTCTCCGCGCGCCTGGTATTGACTGTTCAGTCAACCGCCCGCGGCAGGAGCGGACATGCTCAACCCCTTCACTGAAGAACACGAAGCATTTCGAAGGACGGTGCGCGCGTTCGCCGAGAAGGAGCTCGCCCCCCACGCTCTCGAGTGGGATCGGGCGGGAATCTTTCCGCGCGAAGTATTCAAGAAATGTGGAGAGCTGGGTTTTTTCGGAATCAATCACGATCCCAAGTGGGGTGGCAGCGGCCTGGATTATTGGTACGTGACGGTCTTCTGCGAGGAGCTGAGCTACAGCCAGAATGCCGGAGTGAACATGGCGCTCCTGGTGCAAAGCCAAATCGCGACGCCGATCATCAACGAAATCGGAACCGACGAGCAAAAGGAACAGTTCCTCCACCCTGCGATCTTGGGCGAGAAGATCGCCGCTCTGGGGATCAGCGAGCCGAGCTGCGGCTCCGACGTGGCGCGGTTGAAGACGACGGCGCGGCGAGACGGCTCCGACTACGTGATCAACGGCTCCAAGATGTGGATCACCAATGGAACCCGCGCCGACTTCATCACGCTCGCAGTGAGAACCGGTGGCGAGGGGTACGGGGGCATCTCGTTGGTGACCTTCCCGACGGATGTGAGGGGTTTCTCAGTCTCGAAAAAGCTGGACAAGATCGGCAACCTCTCGTCCGACACTGCGATTCTGTTCTTCGAGGACTGCCGAATTCCGACCCGCTACCTCCTCGGAGAAGAGAACGAGGGCTTCTATCACGTGATGAGCAACTTCCAGGGCGAACGTTTGGTGGCGGCGCTGATGGCGGTCTCCGGCATGGAGCGGATGATCGAGGAGGCGATTCGCTATGGCCGCGAGCGGGAAGCCTTCGGTCGTCCAATCGTCGGCTTTCAGGTGTGGCGGCACAAATTGGTCGAGCACATTGCGGCGATCGAAGCCGCCAAGCGGCTGACCTACCACGCGGTCGACCTCTTCAATCGAAAGCAGAATCCGGTGAAAGAGATCTCGATGGCCAAGCTGTTTGCCGGCGATCTGGCCCAGCGCGTCGCCTATGACTGCCAACAGCTGTACGGAGGGATGGGCTACATCGAAGAGACGCACATCGCTCGCGCCTGGCGCGACATCCGGCTGATCACCATCGGGGGCGGCACGTCGGAGATCATGAAAGAGATCATCTCCAAGCTCGCCGGCCTCTAGAGATTCCCGCGGAAGCGCCGCAGCTTTTCGCCAGGGCTACTTCTTGCGAAAAAGGGATTCGGCGGCGTCGAGCAGCGCGTCGTGGCTGGCCTGAGCGGACACCCCACCCTCGCCGATCTGGAAGAACTCGCAAAAGTTCGCGTCGTCCTTGTCCGAGGGAACCTCCGCGAACGGTTCCTTGCACTGCTTCGCCGCTGCCAAATCAAAGTGGCGGCAGTTCCGGCAGGAATGGAGATCCGCTCCGCAACCCGGGCACGTATCTCGACGGCCCACCTGATTGCCCACGACCTCCAGGGTGCGACCACAGCGCGCGCAGCCGGCCATGTCGCAAATATATCCGAAAAAGCGCCCAGGCTAGAAAGGGCCGCTGGACACACCCGGCTTCAAGCAAGCGTGCGCGCCCCTTGCCGAGTAAGCGATCGAACGCAACGCTGCATCGGCGTGAAGCGATCGGTGCGCTACTGTGCGCCAAAACTGTCGTCCGGAGGGAGCCGCGCTAACCTCAGCGGCGAACCATTCCACCTTCCAGCGTGTGCTGCCGCGCGCGCCGCAGCAGGTACACGCCGTATCCGCAGAAAGCTGCTGCGGCAGCGAGTAGCACGCAGGCGATCTCCAGTCGCTGCCAGCGATGAGCGCGCTCGAGCAGTGTGCGCCGCTGGTCGAAGGTCGCTAACTCGGTATCCACGAAACCGCCCTCCAGCGAAGCTGCATAGTCCAAACCGTGGGCATCCGCCCTCGCCAACAGCCAACCGGCCTCGGAGCGAAGATGCGACATTTTTTCGAAAGAGATCACCGCTCCGGTTGCGGACAGAAAGAAGACAATCAAGGCGACGATCAGCTTGCGCAAGCAACCTCCGTCCCCGGTGCTCACGCGCTGCGCGGCTTCCCGGAACGACGGGCGGATGCTAGTGACGGCGATGCGAATGGGCAAGCCTTACCGACCGAAAGATCACTACTTCCGACGAGCGAAGCAGCTGGGCTTTCGCGCGCGGTCGGCGTTCAAGCTCGAAGAGATCGCAAGGCGCTTCGGCATCCTGAGGGCTGGCGCTCGCGTTTTGGACCTCGGTGCTGCGCCCGGCGGTTTTCTACAGGTGATCGCAGATGCAGTCGGCCCGACCGGCATGGCGCTGGGAATTGACCTCGTCCCGCTCAAGCCGATCGCTCAGCCGCAGGTGCGCACGGCGATCGCAGACGTCTTGGCGGAGGACTTTCTCGCCAAGGTGCGCTCATTCGAGGACGGCGAATTCGACGCGGTGATTTCCGACCTGGCGCCGAAGACGAGCGGCATCAAGTCAACGGACGAGGCGCGCAGCATCGCGCTTGCGTCGCGGGCACTTGAGATTGCGTCTGCTCACGGCCGCGAGGGCTCAAGCTTGGTGGCAAAGCTCTTCATGGGTGCCGATTTCGAAGAATTTCGCGAACGGGTCCGGCTCGAGTACGAGGAGGTCAAGGTCGTTCGACCGGAAGCCACTCGCGGCGGCAGTTCAGAAGTATACGTTGTCGGGCTGAGAAAAAAGGCCGCGCCTCGGCGACCATAAACCCGCTCGTCCAGCGACAAGCTGACGCCGATTCCGTTCGGCACGCAAGTGCTTTCATCACCTGTCTTCGGTGCTAGAAAGATCGGCGGGAGATTTCTCATGGAACGTTCCAATAAGACCCGCCGCTGGATTGTGGGGATACTCGTCGCCGGTGGCCTGCTGGTCATCGGCTGCTTCTTCGTCGTGGGTTTGGCCTTTACTTTCTTCACCGGTCCGGAGGTGAAACGCGGTTCGATCTTGGTCGCGCGTTTTGAGGGGGACCTCGAAGAAGCGCCCTCGGAAAGCTTTCTGTCGTTCTTGACCGCTTCAGGAACCCCGTTCGTCTCACTCTACGAGCTGCGCCGCCTCGTCGAAGCGGCGGTGAAGGACGACCGAATCGCAGGGGTGCTCTTGGAGATCGGCAACATCAGCAGCGGCTTTGCGTCGGTGGAGGAGGCGCGGGGGCTGATCGGGCGACTGCGCGATGGCAAAAAGCCAGTTCAGGCGGTGCTGGTCGGAGATTTCGTGGGAACGAAGGATTACTTGCTCGCCACCGCAGCCGACCGAATCGTTCTCTCGCCGGAATCCGGATTGCTGCTCAATGGGATCGACGCGGAGGTCACTTTCTGGCGTGGAACGCTCGACAAGTTGCACATCGAGCCTCAGTTCTTCATGTTCAAGGAGTACAAGAGCGCAGCCGAGCCCTTCGTCAATCGCGAGATGTCGAAGCCAATGCGGGAGTGGCTGGAGTCGATGCTCAACGACTTCTACTCTCGATTTGTGAATGAAGTTGCAAGCCGGCGCGCCCAATCCGCGGATTCTCTCCGCGCCCTATTCGACAAGGGGGGACTCACCGCCCATGAAGGCCTGCGGGCCAAGCTTGTCGATGCGCTCGGCTATGCAGAGGACGTGGAAGTGGAGATGCGCAAAGCGGCCGGCCTCGACCCCGAGAAGCGGGAGCGAATCGGCGCTCGGCGCTACGTCAGCGCCGCGGAAGAGCCGCAGGAAGGCGAGCAGATTGCCCTCATTTACGGCCTGGGCGTGATCACCTCTTCTGCAAAATCGAATGCCAGCCCATTGAACGAGGGCGGAATCCTGGGCCCCAGGCTCGCTCGAACGATCCACGAGGCGACCGAGGATTCCCGAGTGAAGGCGATCATCCTTCGGGTCAACAGCCCCGGCGGTTCAGCGGTCGGATCCGATTTCGTGTGGCGTGCAGTCAGGGCGGCGAGACAGAAGAAGCCGGTCATCGTTTCGATGGGCGATGTGGCTGCTTCCGGCGGCTACTGGATCAGCATGGCTTCCGATTCGATCGTGGCTCAACCATCCACGATTACCGGGTCGATCGGGGTTGTGTTCGGCAAGTTCAACTTCAGCGGCCTGCTCAGCTGGGCGGGAGCGAACGTCGATCGCGTCAAGGTGGGCGAGAACGCGGATCTGATGAGCGGCTTCAAGTCCTTCGACTCGGCCCAAGCCAGACGAGTCAAGGCGTGGATGACCGACGTCTACGACGATTTCGTCCGCCGCGTGGCCGAGGGTCGAGGTCTCACCTACGAGGTGGTGGAGCCAATCGCGCACGGGCGCGTGTGGACAGGCGCTCAAGCCAAGGAGCGAAAGCTGGTGGATGCCTTGGGCGGACTGGACACCGCTGTCGAGATCGCGCGCGAGAAGAGCCATATCGCCAAAGGCGCGAAAGTCTACTTGCGCCGCTTCCCGCGCCGCAAAGGTCTGCTCGAGGCGCTCAGCGAGGGGGAGTTTCCCATGCTTCGCATCCTCGCGGGAGATCGCAGCCTCCATCAAACGCTGCGTGAGGCGCTCTCCGAGTGGGAAACGCTCCGGCCCTGGGCCATCGCGCCCGAGATTCGAATGCACTGAGAGAGCGGCCCGCCGGCGCCGATCCTGCTCAGTTGACCCGCACCCGCGCCGCTCGCAACTTGCCGACCTGCAGCAGGTAATCCCCAGGGCCGATCTGCGTCCGGGGATCCGAGACTTTTTCTTGGTTCAGCTTCACCCCGCCTTGAGCGATCAGCCGGCGCGCCTCGGTGCTCGAGCTGGCCAACTTCGCTCTTGCGATCGCCTGCGACAGAAAAATTCGGGTCTCCCCTCCCAGCGGTACCTCGATCAGCGGCAACTCCTCCGCGCGAATTTCCTTCCTCGCGAAGCGTCGGTCGAAGTCCGCTGCGGCCTTTTCGGCAGCATCTTCGCCGCAGAAGCGGGCAGCGATTTCCCGGGCGAACGCTGATTTGGCATCCTTCGGATGCGCTTCCCCTTTTTCCACTGCGGCGCGAAGCGCCTGCAGCGCTTTCAGCGGCAGGCTGGACAGCAGCTCGTAGTACCGCCACATCAGCTCGTCGCTGATCGACATCAGCTTGCCGTAGATTTGGTCGGCCGGCTCGCTGATCCCCACGTAATTGTCGAGGCTTTTCGACATCTTCTCGCCGACGATCTTCCCGTCCACGGCTCGGGCATCCAGGCCCTCCAGGATCGGGCCGGTCATGATCACCTGCGGCTCGAGGCCGTATTCCTTCATCAAGTGACGGCCGATGAGCAGGTTGAAGAGCTGATCCGTCGAGCCCAGCTCCACATCCGCCTTGAGCGCCACCGAGTCGTAGCCCTGAAGCAGCGGATAGAGAAGCTCGTGGATCGCGATCGAGCGACCTTCGCGAAAGCGCTTCTTGAAATCCTCCCGCTCGAGCATCCGGGCGAGGGGATAGCGCGAGCTCAGCCGAACCAGGCCTTCCGCGCCGAGCGGCTCCAGCCACTCGGAGTTGAAACGAACGCGCGTCGCTTGCGGATCGAGGATCTTGTCGACCTGTTCCCGGTACGTCTCGGCGTTCGCGGCGATCTCTTCTCGGCTTAAAGCCGGACGGGTGACGTTCTTCCCGCTCGGGTCGCCGATCATTCCGGTAAAGTCGCCGATCAAAAACACCACTTCGTGGCCAAACTGCTGAAATCGCCGCATGCGGGTCAGCAGAAGCGAGTGGCCGAGGTGAAGGTCAGGACGGCTGGGATCGAAGCCGGTCTTTACCAGCAGGGGCTTTCCGGTGTCGTAGGAGCGCTTCAGCTTCGCTCGAAGCTCCTCGGGAGAGTGCAGGTCCACGCTGCCGCGCGTGACCTCCTGGTACTGCTCGTCCGGTGTGGCGCTTCCGAGGTCTGCTGGGCTCATCGGTGGAAGCTTACTTCGAGGCCGCGTCCTAAGTACCAGGTAAGTGCTCGCGAACCCGTTCGATGCGCAGCGCCTGGCCGCTGGCGTCGTCGATCTCGATCACCACGCCCTGCAGATAGACCAGGTTTTTTGCGACCTCGAACGGCGCGGGCCGCTGAGTCAGGAATCGCTCGATCGACAACTCCTTGCGGATGCCGATCACGGAGTCTAGAGGGCCGACCATCCCCACGTCGGTGATGAAAGCGGTACCGCCCGGCAGCAGGCGCTCGTCTGCCGTCTGCACGTGAGTGTGCGTCCCCACCACCGCAGAGACCTTGCCATCCAAGTACGCTCCCATCGCGTTCTTCTCGCTGGTGGCCTCGCAATGCATGTCCACCAGAATGCAGGGCGTCTTCTTCTTCAGCTCCGCCACCAGCTCGGCAGCCAACGCGAAGGGATCGTCCAGGCTCTTCATGAATACCCGGCCCTCGAGATTGACGACCCCGAGCCTGCGTCCATCGGACGTTTGCACGATGGTGTGCCCTTTTCCGGGCGCTCCGCGCGGGTAGTTTGCTGGCCGCAGCAACCGGTCCGGGTGGCTTTCCATCCAGGGGATGATTTGCCGCTTGCCCCAGATGTGATTGCCGGAAGTGAGCAGGTCCACCTCGCACGCCAACAGCGCTTCGGCGCTCTCCGGAGATACCCCAGCTCCGCCCTCGGAGTTCTCCGCGTTGGCAATGACCAGGTCCGCCCGATGCTGGGTGATTAGCCTAGGCAGCAGCGTGCGAATAGCGAGCAGGCCGGGCTTGCCCACCACGTCGCCCATGAAAAGGACTTTCACGAGTCGAAAAACTGCGGATCCCGGCAGAGTCCCTTGAAGGTTTCCATCTCAGTGACCACCAGATCCATCGGCACATCCTCGTTCGTCACCGGAAGGTCTTCGAGGACTTGTTCCTGGAACGCCAAGCCGACCCGCCGACTGCGGTCGGTGCCCGCCTTCAGCGTTGCATCATAGTAGCCGCCGCCGCGTCCGAGGCGCTTGCCGTCCCGGCTAAAACCCAAGCCCGGAACGACGAAGACGTCGATCTGATCCACCGAAACCAGCTCGGAGCTGTTTTGCGGCTCGCGCACTCCCAATCGCCCGGGTTCCAGCTCGCTGTCCGCGGTGATCGATCGGAAAGACAAAATGCGGCCATGCACGTGCGAAAGCGGATAGCAAACTGTCTTTCCATCGGCCAGTGCCGCCGCGAGGATGTCGTTGGTCGGCACCTCGCCGCGAATCGGCGCATACAAGGCGACCACTTTGGCTGTCGAATAATAGGGCGTGGCAAGAAAACGGGACTGCACCTTCAAACCTCGCGCGTCGATCATTTCCGAGCTCATCGCTCGCCGCTTGGCACTCAGCTCTTCTCTCAACACTGTTTTCGAGTTCACTCCTTCGCCCACTGTAGTCTCAACGCGCTGTTGTCATCCGCGCATCAAAAAGAAAAGTCCCCCGCACAGAGGCCGTGTGAGCAACGTCCATTGAACCCCGTCAAGCAGGTGGGGACCAAAGTTGGGCGACCGTAGGCTTCCCTCTCCCCACTGGGGAGGGCTTGCTCATGGCCTCCAAAGCGGCCCCCGTTATGGACATATCGGTTCGAATTTCTGCTGCTCATCGCGCGCCCCGCAGGGGACAGGCCTAGATTCTACCACTTCTATAACTAACGATTCTTTCTCAGATTTTTGCTAAATTGCCGGGGCAAGCATAAGGATCCAGCCGGCCGAGGTCAAGGCAACTTGAGAGGCCGCGACGTCTCTGCTCAGACTTTGGCAAAACGCCGTGCCTCAGGTTCGAAGGTCATCAGTTCGGCGCCGAACTACGACGAGCGCGTCGGCAATCCGCTCGCGATCGCCGCGGTCGTCAGGGAGCTGTTCGGGGCTGGCCAGCCGAAGAGGTGAAAGCTCATGTCACCATGGCCGCCTGGCGAGCTCTGGGGACGTGCTCTGCGAGGGCATCCAGCACTCGATCGACCTCCGCCGACGAGGAGCCGGCGCCGAGCGAGAAGCGCAGCGAGCTGTGCGCTTCGGCCGCGCTCAGGCCCATCGCTCGGAGCACGTGCGATGGGGACAGCGAGCCGGAAGCGCAGGCGGCGCCCGAGGAGACGCAGATCCCCTGCAAATCCAGGGCAATCAGGAGTGCCTCACCGTCCGCTCCGATGAACTCGACGCTGCTGGTATTGGGGACGCGAGGCGCCAATGCGCCGTGCAAACGCACTCCGGCGATTCGCGATTGCAGCTCCCGTTCAAAGCGATCGCGCAGGGCGCTCAGCCGAGCGCCTTCCTCGGACAAATCGGCGCAGGCCAGCTCCAGGGCGTTTGCCAGCGCCTCGGCGTAGGGCACACTCGGGGTGCCGCCGCGCCGGCCCAGCTCTTGATGTCCGGGCGTGAGAGCTTCCACATTGACGCCGCGGCGAATGAACAGCGCCCCGATTCCGCTGGGGCCGTAGAATTTGTGCGCCGAGATCGAAACGAGCTCGGCTTCAATTTCCCTCAGGTGAATCGGCACTTTTCCCGCCGCCTGTACCGCGTCGGTGTGAAAGACGATTCCGCGCTCGCGGCAGGCCCGCCCCACCTGCGATATTGGCTGAAGAACGCCTGTCTCGTTGTTCGCCCACATCAGAGAGCAGAGGGTGACTTCCTGGGTCAGCTCCGCGATCAGGCGTTCCGGTGCTACGCGGCCATCCGGTCCTGGAGCAACCCGAGTCACTTTCGCGCCGAGCACCTCCAGCTGCTTCAATGCTCCGAGGGCGGCCGGGTGCTCGATTTGAGATGCCACGATCCGGGTCCGCGCCTTGTCTCGCCGTCCGAGAAAGGCGCCCTTGAGAGCCAGCGCGTCCGCCTCGGAGCCGGACGACGTGAAGCAAATCTCTCGCGGCTCACACCCGAGAAGCTTGGCAAGCTTCAGCCGCGCTTTTTCCAGCCGGTCCCGCCAATAGCGCCCGCTTCGGTGCACGCTTGACGCATTGCCCGGCATCGCGTCGGCGAGGCTCGTCGCCAGCTCGGATGCGACCTCGGGGCGTATGGGGGTGCTGGAGTTGTAATCCCAGTAGATCATGGCTCCGCTTCGTCCAAGCTCAGAAGCGGCGTCGGCGTTTCATTCTGGACCCCGAAGCTTTCGAGGAAGTTGCGCACCAATTGCCGCTTCAGTCGGCTGCGCCTCGCGGCGCTTCCGGCCAACGGCACTCGAGCGCCGGCCATGCTGCCGTGCCCGCCCGCCGAACCCCCTCGATGCTCGCAGATCTCGCGGATCAACCGGCCGGCATTCATCCGCCGATCGTTGGTGCGCAAGGAAAAGTAAAGTTGGTTTCCGTACGTTCCGTAGGCGAGCGACCACTTCATCCCTTCCAGAAACAGCATTCTCTCAGCGACTTCCGCCACCATGTCCGGCGAATAGACTTCGCGCAGGTCGGTGACCACGGCCGTCCCGAACAGCTTCGCTCGCTCGATCGCCGTGTGATACAACCGGAAGTAGCGAGCAGGCAGCTCGGGATGCTCGATTTGCGCCAACAAGCGTTTGTCGCAGCGCGGGAATAACCACAAATAGCTGTCGACGTCGGATTGCGTGGTTTGTCGCCCCAAGTCGCGCGTGTCCGCTTTGATGCCGTAGAAAAGCGCCGTCGCGACCTCGACGGCGGGCTCGATTCGAGCGGCGCGGACGTACTCCGTCAGCATGGTGGACGTGGCGCCGTAATCGCCTCCGACATCGGCGAAAGGAACGGACAGCGAGTCGTCTCGCAGCGGGTGATGATCGATCACCAGATCGACCGGGTTTCGCGGCGAGAGAGCGTGATTTCCCACCGAAGGCTGCGTATCCACCAAGGCGACCAGATCGTGCTCTTGGAAGACGACCTGCGAGATTGGCGAGAGGGGAAGATGCAGCACCTTCACGAACGCGAGGTTCTCCGCCCGGCCGATGATTCCACCGTAGGCGACCCTTGAGTGAATTCCCGCGCGCAGCTCAAGCAGGTGCGCCAGCGCGACCGCGGATGCGATCGAGTCCGGATCGGGGTTGTCGTGGGTCAGCACCAAGGCCGACCGCCGCCCCTTGAGGAGCTTGAGCAGCCTCACCAGCTTGCTGCGCGCGGACAGCTCGCTTAGAGCCGCAGCGGGGCTCGGCGCGGCCCGGTCGACCTCGATGCCTACCCTTCCATTCGATGTTGGTGCCATGGCGCTTATCCGGCCAAGGATTCGAGCAGCCGGATGGCCTTTCCGTAGCGCTCGGGAAAGGGCGTTTCAAGCACGCCCACACAAGCGCGAAACCGCGGGTCCCTTATCAGGCAGCGAAACGGCGCCAGCCCGAGTGTTCCTTTGCCGATTTCCTCGTGCCGATCTACGCGACAACCCAGCGGTTTCTTGCAATCGTTGAGGTGAAATGAGGTCACCCGTTTGAGCCCGATGACCCGGTCGAGCTGAGTCATCACCGACTCGTATCCCTTCGGCGTTGAAATGTCATATCCAGCCGCGAACAGGTGGCAGGTATCTAAGCAAACGCCCAGTCGGTCGCCGCGCCTCGCGCGGGTTAGGATTTGGGCGATGTGCTCAAACCTCCATCCCAGGCAATTGCCTTGTCCAGCGGTGACCTCGAGCGCGATGCGGGCGCGAAATCCCGCGGTATGGGCGTGAATCTCGTCGAGTGCACTCGCGATCAAGCGCAGTCCTTTCCGCTCGTCGGAGTGGCCGCCCGGGTGAATCACAAGGTATGGAACGCCCAGCGTCTCGCATCGGGTGAGCTCGTCGCTGATACAGGCAATGGACTTCGCCCGCAGGTGGACATCTTCCGTCGCCAGATTCGCCAGGTAGCTGCCGTGGGCGATCGCCGGCAGGCCGGTTCGGCGCGCCTCGTGTCGAAAGGCACTCCTCTCCTCCTCCGCGAGCGGCGCTCCGAACCACCCCCGGGCGGTCTTGGTGAAGATTTGCAGGCTCTTCGCTCGAAAGCCCTGGGCGCGCTCAAAAGCCCGGCTCACGCCGCCCGCGATCGAGACATGTGCTCCGATCAGCAAGTCAGTTGATCGCCCGGTATCGACGAGCCTGATCCCTAAAGTACTTGAGAGCGTTGTCCAACGAGTTCTCCATCGCCTCCACGAGGAGAACGCGGAAATTGGCGGCCGATCCCCGCAATGCCTCGTAATACCGTTGGCGGTCGATCGAGTGGATCACGCAGGGAAGGTAGTGGTGTCGAAGCAGGACCAGATTCGAGCACATTCGCCCGACCTTCCCCGAGTGCTCGGTGAACGGAAAAATGTGCAGGAACTGATGCTGCACAACGGCGGATTGCTCGATCGGGTGAAGCTCTCGAAACTCAGCGCTGGCGGTGAAGTCCACCAGCTTTTCCAGCAGAGGCTGGATCTTCGCCGGCTGGGCAATCTCGTGAAAATAGGTGCGGTGCAGCGGCATGTCCTTGCGATACCCGCTCTTCTCCTTCTCTTTCGCCAGCTCCTTTTCGGTTTTCTCTCGACGCTCGGTCAGCGCGCGCGCGGCTTGCGCCTCGGGTGTGTTGCCGGAGATCAGGTCTTGAATCCGCTTAATCTGCGTCAGCGTTATTTGGGCGACCTTCTTGCCGCTGCTGCGCGCTTCCTCGCGAATGTAATCCACCGCTGCCTTGTGATTTCGGATCTCGAGAATCAGTGGCATCAACGATGCTTCTGCCGGCTTGGTCATCTCGCCGCGCAGCGCAGCGTTCAGCTCTTGGGGACTGTAGACCACCCCCTCGAGCGCGCTGTCGTGGTAGATCCACGACATTTCGTACCGCTCCAGAAAGGCCTGCCCCTTCTCGCGGTAGGTAGCCAGGTAGTCCCGTAGATCTTCGTTCTTGTCATCGATTCCCTGGTAGCGTTCCTTCACGTCCGCCCGACTCCACCGCACCATCCGAGCAGCCGAATCGCTCTCATACGGTGAACGGGGCGCGGATTGTAGGAATTCCGTTGGCCGAGGGTCAAGGAATCACGCTCTGCGCCTGCCTGCTTTCCCCGGGGTCGGCATTTGCGTGCTCGCGGCGGCGCCCTAGGCGCAGCCAACGCGCTGGAGCCGCGCGATGCACGGTCTTCAGTTCAACGGAGTTGAATCACACGTACGTCAGCCACTCGGCGTACTTCGGTTCATGGCCGCGGACGCTCTTGAAGTAGACCTCTTGTACCAGCTTGGTGATCGCTCCCGGCTTGGCATTCCCGATCTGGCGGTTGTCGACCTCTCGCACCGGCGTGATTTCCGCCGCCGTCCCGGTGAAGAAGATCTCGTCGGAGATGTACAAGGCGTCCCGGGTGAACGTCACCTCCGAGACCTGCCGACCGCTGTCGCGAAGGATTCGGATCACCGAATCGCGCGTAATGCCGGCCAGGATGGGCGACGAAAGCGGGGGCGTCCGGATGGTCCCATTGCGCCCCACGCAAAAGAGATTCTCGCCAGAGGCCTCGGCGACGAAACCAGAAATGTCGAGGAGGATCGCCTCGTCGTAGCCGGCGAGGACCGCTTCCCGCTTTGCGAGGATCGAGTTCACGTACTGGCCGGTGATCTTCCCACGGACCATGTTCACGTTGACGTGCATGCGGGTGAATGAGCTGACCTTGGCGCGGATTCCCTCGCGCAGGCCTTTTTCGCCGAGGTACGCGCCCCAGTCCCAAGCGGTGATCGCCACCCTGGTCGGATTGACTGCGCCGAGACCCATCGCCCCATCGCCCATGAAGACGATCGGTCGAAGGTACGCTCCGGTTTGAGCGAAGCGGTCCTTCTGTGCCCGGAGAAGGTCGAGGCACGCTTCGGCAAACCCATCCTCCGAATAGGGAAGCTTGAGCATGCAGATGTGAGCGGAGTCGAAGAGCCGGCGGATGTGCTCCTTCAGGCGAAAAACGGCAAGCCTTCCATCCTTGGTTTTGTACGCGCGGATTCCCTCGAAGACGCCCAGCCCGTAGTGCAGGGCGTGCGTCATGATGTGCACCTGGCCCTCGTCCCATTTCACCAGCTTGCCGTCCAGCCAGATTTTGTCGGCTCGGAGGACCTCGGACGAAGTTGAGCTCATGAGGACACCCTTGTGGTGAGCGGGAACTGGCGCTTTTAGTCGCGTGGCTTGTCCCAAGTCAAAGTGTGCTGTGCGTGCTTAGCCGCTCCCCTGGGACAACGTCTTCAGCTCGCGGAGCGCCTCGGTGCAATCCGGATTGCACTGGACGGCCTTTTCGAAGTGGGTTTCAGCCTCACCCATCCTTCCCAGCGCTTTATAGATGTAGCCCGAGAAAAGATAGCTCTTGTCCACCATCGGGTTGAGGCTGATCGCTTTCTGGATGGCGTCGAGGGCAGCCGCCGCCGAGGCGGGATCATCCGGCTGCATCTGAAACCTGCTCCAACCGAGGTAGGCGTGAAACTGCGCCGCCTGGTCATAGATTTTCACCGCCTCCAGGAACATCTGGTGCGCCGCCTCGTACTGGCGCTCTCGGAGCAGCTCTTCCCCGAGCTGAAATTTCGCCTCCGCAAGGCCGATCTCGCCGACGCGCCCCTGCAGCTCGGCGGCGGGATCCGGCGCCTCCGCGATCAGCTCGGCATCGCCGGAGGCATCGGGCGGCTCCCCGGGTCGCTCCGGCTCCGCGGCGCTGCTCTCCCGCGGGATCATCGCCGGCGCCAGGGTCGCGGCGCTCGCCTGCGGCGCCTCTGTCCGCGAGGCTCCCTTTAGCTCGATCAAACCGGCGCACTTCATTGCGTAGATCAAGCGATCCGTGTCCAGCGGTGGCAGCAGCTCCATCGCGCGCAGGTTCGCGACAGTCCTTTGACCGTCGATCGACTGAAGCAGCAGCTGTTCTTCCTCGCCCAGGCTCGCATCGAACAGCGGGTAGGTTGGATTGTTCGAGCGGTGCAGATAGAGGTCATCTGCGTCGGCCAGCACCTGGCGAAGTCGCCCGATATCGAAGTGCCGCCGGACGCCCTCGTAGATGACCGCGGCGGTGGACATCTCGAGGTTGACCGTTTCCGCCGGAGGGGCGATCCGAGGATTGAATCGATACTCCCCGTGGTCCCACGCGAATACCTCAAAGAGCTTCATCCGCAGCTGCAGGTTGAGGGCGTAGACGAGGTTGTGAGGGCTGATGCTGCCCATCTCGATCAAGATCGCCCCCTGCCGGCGGTGGGTCGCTTTCATCCGACGTAACGACTCTTCGTATTCGGCTTCCGAGATGATCCGCTCGCGCACCATCACCCGGCCCAAGCACTCTGAAAGCAGGTTGCTCTTGATCGACAGCGGCTGACCATCTCGGAAGTAAGCGATCTTTTTTACCTTGTCGCGCCGGAGCAGCAGTGCGCCGGTTCCCTTCCAGCGAAAGATCTCCGCCAGCACCTCGGGGAATGGCCGCTCTTGGAAATCGCCGCGGATTTCAAGGTCGGCCGGGGATTCCTCGCTGTGGCGCTCCACGATTCCGGCTTCTTCCTGAGCCTGCGGGTCAGCCAGTTGCTCCGGCCCCTGGCCGGCTGCGCTCGGCTGGACGGTGCTCGGCACCGGAGAATGCGGGTAGCGCTCGCCCAGTGCGGACTGCAGCGCCTCGAACAGCAGCGAAAGGCGGATCGGCTTTTCGATAAAGGCGACCGCGCCGTGTTTCTCGACCGCCTCTCGCTGGTGGATCTCGCTCTTGTAGACCCCGGAGATCATCACGATCGGAGTGTTCTGCCCGCGAGGAGTGGAGCGAATGATGCGGGCGACTTCGTAGCCGTTGATCGCCGGCAGCAGCAGGTCCAACACAATGGCATCGACCTGCCGCTTGTTGAAGGTGTCGACCGCCCATTCCCCGTCGCGCTCCACGGCGACCGAGAAACCTTGCTGCGCCAGCGCATCTGCGAGCAGCCGCTGAACGGAGCGATCGTCGTCGACGATCAAGATGGTCGGGGCTTCGTGGGTCGCCACGTCGGTGAAGGTTACCTTGGGAAGTTGTCCGCTCGCGTTTGTAGAATCCGAGCATACACCTCGCGAACTCGCTCCGTGTAGCTCCGATAGTCCGACAGCAGCTGCGGTCCGGGATCGGTCCCCAGGTACCCTAGGCGTCGCGCCAGCAGCGACAGCGGACGACCGGACGTCGGTAGATGCTCGAGCGAAAACCCGTGCACCAGTCGAAGCCGGTTCTCCGCGCGTCGATAAAACAGGTATGCCTGGCGCAGGACCTCGGCGTCGGCGCGACTTAGGCGGCGTTCGGAGACCAAAGCCGACAGCGCAGCCAGCGTGTTCGGCTCCCGGACGGAACGGCTTTTTGCCCCGTGCAGCAGCTGCAGGTATTGAGTGGTGAATTCCACGTCCACCAGGCCGCCATGGCCCGTCTTGGGATTGAGCTGCGCTTCATCCTCGCGAGCGATCTCCCGCTCCATCCGCGATCGCACCCGGTCGATTTCCGCTGCCGCGCTCTGCGGCAAGGGGCGCTCGTAGACGAAAGGTTCGATCAGCTCGGAGCGAAGGCGCTGGAACAGCGCCATATCGCCAGCGACGCCCCGCGCTTTGATCAGCGCCTGACGCTCCCAGAGCTGCGCGCGTTTCTCTTGATGCTCCCGGAACGCCTGCTGGCTCACCACCAACGTGCCCTTGTTGCCCGAGGGGCGCAGGCGCGCGTCAACGGTATACAAATCTCCCTCGCGAAGCTTCATCTGCACGAAATGCAAGAGCCGCTGAACCCACTTGGTGAAGTACTCGTGATGGGAAAGCTGGCCTCGCGATCCGCCGGTCGTCTCCCCGTCGCTGGCGCCGCTGTAGACAAAGATCAAGTCGAGATCCGACTGGTACCCCAGCTCTTCGCCGCCGAGCTTTCCCATTCCGATCACCGCCAGAGTCTCCACGCCCGTCGCCGAGCGAGGCTCTCCGTACCGCGCCCGGAGCTCTTCGCCGGCGAGCCCAAGCGCCTCGTCCAGAACGGCCTCCGCAATTGAGGTGAGCTGGAAGGCCACTTGCTCGACTGAAAGGTCGCCGGAGATGTCATTCACGCCGATTCGAAGCACCTCTTCGTTCTTGAACCGACGCATCGCGGAAAGGCGCTCTTCCGCTTCGGCATAACGGCGAATGCGCATCGACAGCTCTTGGCGAATGCGCGGGGCTTCCTTGTGAATCTCCGCCGAGCCGGTCTGCACGAGCAAATCCAAGAGCTCCGGATGCCCGAGGAAATAGCGCGAGAGGAAATCGCTTTGCCCGAAGAGATTGAGGAGCCGGCGCTGCGCTTGAGGCACCTGCGCGAAAAAACCAAGGTAGCTCTGCGGTGCCTGCACGTGCCCGATGAAATCGGAAAAATGGAGCAGCGCCTGGTCCGCATCGGGCGTTCGGACCACGTCGGAAAGAAGCTTCACCGCTTGAAGGGAGGGACCCGCAGTGCCGGAGTCGAAGGACGACTCGCGCACCCTCGAAAGCCGCTCCAGCAGAGCCAGAGCGCGGTCGGGGAGCGAGAAGCCCAAAGCATCCAGCGCGCGCAGCCGCTCTTCCTGGGCGGCGTCTGGATCCAGCGCCAGCGCCAGCCTGGGCTCCTCGGGCAGTTCCTCGCGCACCGTTCGGCCCAAGAGCTTCGAGAATGCTTCCTGGACAAACGCGCGGTGACGGGCCAGCTCCATTTCGAAAGCCGACCAGTCGTTGAAACCGAGCGAATGGGCGAGGCGGTACCGCTCGCGCTCGCCCGCCGGTAGCGCGTGCGTCTGCCGTTCTTCGACCATCTGGAGGCGGTTCTCAACCCGCCGCAGGAACGAGTACGCCTCCTCGAGCGCATCGGCGTCGGCGAGCGAGATCAAGCCTTCGGTCTCGATCTTCCGCAACGCGCGGACGGTATGCCGTTCCCTCAAAGAGTGCTGCCTACCTCCGTGCAGCAGCTGAAGCGCATTGGCGAAGAATTCGATTTCGCGGATTCCCCCCGGTCCGAGTTTCACGTCGTCGGAGCTCGCCTTCCCGCGAAGATCGATCTGCGTCTTGAGATCTCGCAGCTCGTTGACCACCGCGAGGTCAAGGCTTCGGCGCCAGATGAAGGGCGCAAGCGATTCGAGCAGCTCTCTTCCGAGCGCCTCGTCGCCAGCGATTACCCGTATCTTGAGAAGCGCTGCCCGCTCCCACGACCGCCCGAACGTCTCGTAGTAGGAGCTCATCGCCGCGAGGGACAGGGTGATCGCGCCGCTGCGACCCTGCGGCCGAAGATTCAAGTCGACGCGGAAACCAAAGCCTTCTGATTCGCTGGCGCTAAGCGCCTGAGTCAGCATCTCGGCCAGCTTGGTATAAAACTGAATGTTGGGCAGCGATCCCTCGAGACCGCCGCCGGTCTGTCCCTCGCCGCGGTAGAGGTAGACGAGGTCGATGTCCGAGCTGAAGTTGAGGTCCTCCCCTCCGAGCTTTCCAAGGCCCAGGACGCAGAACCCGGCCGGCTCCGGCCGCCCGTAGCGTTCGACTAGGTTTTGCTCGAGACGGACCAGCGCCGCGCGCAGGGTGGCGGTTGCCAGGTGGCTCATCTCGCGCCCCAGAGCGTCCATGGGGGCGCGCAGCACGACGTCCCTGTGCATCAGCCGGAGCAGCTCTCGGTACTTGTATCGGCGCAGGCGTCGATAGAGTTGCCCTTTGTCAGCGCCAACTCGGCGCACCGACGCCCGCGCCTCGCGTTCGTACTGTTCGAAGCTTTTTTCGCGCGCCAGTGTGCTCGAGCCACCCAGCCACGCGAGCAGGGCAGGTCGGGCGGCGAGAAGGCGCGGCAGAAAGTCGCTCGCCTCGAACAATGCGGCGAGCGAATCGATCAGGCGATCTGGACGCGCTGATGCCAGCGGTTCCGCAATGCGGCCAAAGGCGGCGATCACCGCTTCGGCGTCAAATGCCTGCCGAGCCAAGTGAAGAATTTTATCGGCGGGTGCGCGGCCGAGGTGGGCGGCCAGGAAATCGAGCTCCTTCGTCGCCCGCGGGGAGAAGCCGGGATTTGATAGGCTCTCGGCCGTCAACTTAGATGACAAGACATCTCGCCCGCTTCCGTTCACGCCTGCGCGATGTGAGTCAGGTGCCCTTTGGCCTTTTCGATGTCGCCCTCGTGCTTGAGCACGAGGTTTAGCGTCGATTCAATCAGCTCCGCCGAAAGGACATCCGCGTTCAACAGGGCCAAGCTCTGCGCCCAGTCGAGCGTCTCGCTGATCGACGGGGGCTTCTTGAGCTCCAGCTGCCGGATCTTTTCGATCGCGCTCACCACTTGCTGTGCCAGCTTCTCCGAGATGTCCGGCAGGCGGGCTCGAACGATCCGAAGCTCTCGTTCGCGGGTGGGAAAATCGATGTACAGGTGCAGGCAGCGGCGCTTGAGGGGGTCCGACAGCTCGCGCGCGTTGTTCGAGGTGAGCACCACTCTTGGAATGAACTTCGCCCGGAACGTGCCGAGCTCGGGGATGGTCACCGCGTTGTCCGCCAGCACCTCGAGCAGAAAGGCTTCGAATTCCGGATCCGCCTTGTCTACTTCGTCGATCAACAGGAGGGCCGGTCGGTCCGTCAGCTGCGCTCGCAGGATCGGCCGCGGCAGCAAAAATCGCTCCGAGAAGAACACCGCATCGCCCGAGGCGATGCGCTCGGCGGCCTCGGATAGCGAGCTCGTTCCCGCGATCATCTCTCCAATCTTGTCCTTCAGCAGTTGGGTGTAGAGCAGCTGCTTGGCGTACTCCCACTCGTAAAGCGCCTTGGCCTCATCCAAGCCCTCGTAACACTGCAGGCGGATCAGCTCGCGTCCCAGCGCCCTGCCCAGGGCCCGCCCGAACTCCGTCTTGCCGACGCCCGCCGGTCCCTCCACCAGTACCGGCTTTTCCATCCGGTCGGCCAAAAATGCGGCGGTGGCGATTTCTGGAGATGTCAGATAGCCCACTTGCTCCAGTCGCGCGGTGGCGTCGTCGACGCTGGTGAACGCTTCGGACGCCGGCCGCTGTTGGGTGCTCATCGGAAAGGACCTTAACTGACGCTGCGCCTCTTCACCGCGGCAAAAATGCCAGACCGCTGTGGCACCGGGCCGGAAAGCTCAAGGGGGGCAACCACTGAGCGCTGCTCAAGGCTCCATAATGACTGAGAACGGTCCGCGAAGAAACGTGGGCACGTTGTCTGCATCCAAAAGGCCGTGGAGGCACCGTGTCTGGCTGGTTGCGAACATTCTGGGCGGCGGTCATCCTGATCCTTCCGGGGGGGTTCCTCCTCTTCCTGGGATATGCGTTCGGCCGCGTCCTGCTCCAGACCAGGCGCGCAGTGGCTGAGGCGCACGGCGGTGACGCAGACTTGCGGGAGGTCCTCGCCAGCATGAGGCTGAAGGACGTCTTGCACGAGGTTCGCTCCTCGATCTGAAGCCGTCGGACCCCGGTAACCCAGCTCTACGGCCCCTTTTCCGCTACGCTTGCGGCCCTCGGTAACTCCGGGAGCTGAAGCGACACCATCACCTGGCGGAGGAAGCATGAAGACACTCGCGGTGCTGACCTCGGGCGGCGATTCACCTGGGATGAATGCAGCGATACGCGCGGTAGTGAAGGTGGCTTCAGCAAAGGGGTTTCGCGTCTTGGGAGCGGAGGAAGGGTTCGAGGGTCTGATCGACGGCCGCTTCCGCGAGCTCACTCGGTCAGCTTCCGGCGCACGTTGTGTACCGACGCCGGAGGTAGATGCGATGGGAAGCATGGGCGGCACGGTGCTCGGTTCCGCGAGGTCAGCGCGCTTCCGGGACCGGGCCGGCCGTGCGGAGGCGATTCGCCACTTGACGGGAATCGATGGGTTGATCGTCATCGGCGGAAACGGGTCTCTGGCGGGAGCGCATGCTCTGTCGGCCGAGTGCGCGCAAACGCAGGTGATCGGCATCCCGGCGTCGATCGACAACGACATCGGGTGCACGTCGACGGCGATCGGCGTTGACACCGCGCTCAATACCATCGTCCAATCGTGCGACCGCATCTCCGACACCGCCCGCGCGCATCGGCGGGCGTTTGTTGTCGAGGTGATGGGCAGGCAGTGCGGTTACCTGGCGATGGCCAGCGCCGTCGCCGCCGGAGCGGACGCCGTTCTCTTCCGCGAGCAGGGGCGCGAACAAGAGCAGCTGATCGACGCGCTCGGCGACCTGATCCGCGGCGCTCTGTCACAGCGCGACAAGCGTCGGGTGCTGGTGATCAAGGCCGAGGGCGTTGAGATTCCCTGCCTCGAGCTCGTTCGGCGACTGGAAAAACGGCTCGGGCCGTCAATGCCGGAAGTCGAAATACGCGGAACCGTGCTCGGGCACTTGGTTCGCGGCGGGAGTCCCTCCTATCAGGACAGAATGGTGGCCGGGCGTCTCGCGTTCGCAGCAGTCCAGGCGATGGCGGACGGCGCCACGGATGAAATGGTTGCTTGGAACCCCGTCACCCCGGGAGGGAAGCAAACCGGCGACCCCGCGGTGTTCCGCTTCCCATTGACGGAAGTGCTGGCGGAGACCGCGCGCCTCATCGACGGCACGAGCCCGATCACCCGTCGGCGAGTCCAGATGATGGAGATGGTTGAGGGCGTGCTGCCGTTGTGATGTTCGCACGCGGCCCGCAGGCTGCTATCGTCGCTCCGGAAACAAGCCATGCTCGTCCTTCTCAAGCCAGACGCCACTGCCGAGCAGCAAAAGGCGGTCGAGGCCTACATTCGCTCGCTCGGGTTCGTTCCCCACCCGATCCCCGGCGCGATGCAAACGGCGATCGGCATCACCGGCAACAAGGGGCCGATCGACCCCGAGCCGTTCAAGATGATGGACGGCGTGGCCGACGCGATTCGCGTCTCCAAGCCGTTCAAGCTCGTCTCTCGAGAGATGAAGGCTCACGACACCGTAGTCGACGTGAGCGGAACGCGCGTCGGCGGCAAGGAAGTAGTGGTCATTGCAGGCCCGTGCTCGGTCGAGTCGCGCGAGCAAATTCTGTCTGCGGCGGAGGCGGTGAAGGCCGCTGGCGCCAAGATGCTTCGGGGAGGCGCTTTCAAGCCAAGGACGTCGCCCTACGACTTCCAAGGTTTGAAGGGAGAAGGTCTGTCGCTGTTGGCGGAGGCGCGCGAGAAGACCGGCCTGCCGGTAGTGACGGAAGTGAAGGACACCGAAACCCTCGAAGCGGTCGCGGAAACGGCGGACCTCCTGCAGGTTGGCGCGCGCAACATGCAGAACTTTTCGCTCCTGGAAGCGGTGGGAGCGCTTCGCAAGCCCGTGCTGCTCAAGCGCGGGATGAGCGCCACGTTGACCGAGTTGTTGATGGCGGCGGAGTACATCGTATCGCGCGGCAACCGCGAGGTGATTCTCTGCGAGAGAGGAATACGCACGTTCGAGACGATGACCCGGAACACCTTCGATGTGAATGCGATTCCCGTCCTCAAGCAGCTCACCCACCTGCCGGTGATCGCGGATCCATCGCACGGGATCGGGCTGCGTCACGGAATCGCGTCCGTTGCTCGAGCGGCCGTAGCCGCGGGCGCCGACGGGCTGATCATCGAAGTTCATCCGCAACCGGCGAAGGCGCTTTCAGATGGACACCAATCGTTGGACTTCAGGGAATTCGAGGAGCTGATACGAGGCGTCAAAGCGATCGCAGCGGCAGTGGGGCGGACGCTCGCCTAGGCGCGACGGCGCGCGTCATCCGGGCGAGCCGTTTTTGCGGGACGGTGGTCGCTCCGGGAGACAAGTCGATCTCCCATCGGGCGTTGATCCTCGCCGCGCTCGCCAGAGGGCGGTGTGAGCTGACGAACCTGGCGCCGGGAGCGGACGTTCGATCGACCGCCGCGTGCCTTCGGTCCTTGGGCGCGCAAGTGCAGCTGGATCAGTCCGCGGCCACTGTGACGGGCGGCGGTTTGTCCGGCCTGAAGGCACCCAATGGAACGCTCGATTGCGGGAACAGCGGAACGACAATTCGCCTTCTTTGCGGAGCGGTCGCCGGCTCGGGCGTCGGTGGAGCGCTGGACGGAGACGAGAGTCTTCGCCGTCGGCCGATGAAGCGAGTCCTCGATCCTCTTCGGTTGATGGGCGCGGAAGCAGAAGGCTCGCTAAACGCGCGCGGTGAGGAGACTGCTCCCCTCCGGTTCCAGCCTGGCAGGAGGCTGGTCGGAAAGAGACATGAGCTGGCGATCGCCAGCGCTCAGGTCAAGAGCTGCCTGCTCCTCGCCGGTCTTTGGGCGGATGGCCAAACAGTCATTCGCGAGCCGCACCTGTCGCGCGATCACAGCGAGCGCATGCTGCGCGCCTTTGGCGCTTCAGTTCAGACCTTGCCCGACGGCGGCATCTCGATCGAGGGGCAGGGCGGCGAGCTCACGCCACCCGAGAACCTGCACGTGCCCGGCGATCCCTCCTCAGCCGCCTTTTTCATCGCCGCGGCGCTGATGGTCCAAGGACAGGTAGAAGTCCGCAGCGTCGACGTGAACCCGACCCGGGTCGGCTTTCTAAACGTGTTGCGGCGAATGGGCGCCGAGATCGAGCTGACCCCGGAGGCGGACTCCGCCGGGGACCCGGTTGCCTCGATGGCGGTGCGCAAAAGCTCAAAGCTCAAATGCACCGAGGTGCTTGCCGCGGAGATCCCTGCCTTACTCGACGAGCTTCCGATCTTGAGCGTGCTGGCAACGCAAGCCCAGGGCCTGAGCACGATCCGCGGCGCCGCCGAGCTGCGCTACAAGGAATCCGATCGCATTGCCCAGATGGCGCGCGGCCTGAGCGCCATGGGCGCGGTTGTGCGGGAGCTCGACGACGGATTGGAGATTCATGGGCCGTCGCGGTTGCGCGGAGCGCGCATCGATTCGATGAGCGACCATCGCATCGCGATGAGCTTCGCCATCGCCGGCCTCGCCGCAGACGGGGAGACCGTGATCGATGGCGCGGAGTGGGCGGACATCTCCTTTCCCGGTTTCTTCGAGTTGCTCTCGCAGCTCTCCGACCGCGCGGTTTCGGTGAGCGGAGTGGAACGCGGTGCCCACGCGCGTGATAAGTAACTGCGCAAGTGCCTGCGCGACTCAACTTCGCGGTGATTGGAGATCCGGTGGAGCATTCGCTCTCGCCCCGGCTGTTCCGCATGCTCTTCGACGAGCTCGGCGTTGTCGCAGACTATCGAGCGGTGCCAACGCCCCTGCAGGACTTGCAGCAGAGGGTGGAAAGCATCCGTTCCGGCGAATACTCCGGAATCTCGGTCACGGTACCTCACAAGGAGACGGTGATTCCACTGCTTGACGGTTTGGCCCCATCCGCTTCGCTCATCGGCGCGGTAAATTGCCTGGCTCGCAATGAGAGCCACCACGCGATCGGACACAACACCGACGGACAGGGTTTTCAGTCTGCTCTTGAGCAGGCTCAAGCCAAGCTGGCCGGAGCGAGGATGTTGATCCTGGGATCGGGCGGCGCCGCCCGGGCGGCCGCTTTCACCGCGGCGAAATTCGGCGCGCGAAGTCTCACTCTGCTCAACCGCAGCAAGGACCGGGCATCACGGCTCTCGCGCGATCTCATCCGCTGCGGCCTGGCAAGGGAAGGCACCTCCGCCGGCAATGAGGCACCGGGCTGCTCGGTCGCGGCGCTTCCCCTGCTGCCCTCGTCGTTCGCCGTCGGGCCGGTGGACGTGATCGTCAATGCGACGACGGTCGGGCTCGGTGCGGAGACGGACGACCCGCTTCCGGCGAGCTTCGAGCTGTCGAAGCGCCACGCAGTGATGGACATGGTGTATCGACCTCTCGAAACGCGGCTGCTCAAACGGGCACGCGCGGCAGGAGCTGTGGCGATAGACGGCCTGTGGATGCTGGTTTATCAAGCTCTCGAGCAGTTCCGACTTTGGACGTCCAGGTCACCGCAGGCCGACTTTGCTGAACGCGTTCACGCCGAACTTTCCAAGGAGGCTCGGTGACTCGGTTGAGGTACCTCACTGCCGGGGAAAGCCACGGCCCTGGATTGGTCGGCATCCTCGAGGGAATGCCTGCTGGCTTGCCGCTGGAGAGCGCAGACATCGATCGCGACCTGGCCCGGCGGCAGCGCGGCTACGGACGCGGCGGCCGAATGAAGATCGAGCAGGACGCTGCCGAAATCATTTCCGGCGTCCGCTTCGGAAAGACGCTCGGCTCGCCCATTTCCCTGCTGATTCGCAACCGCGACTTCGCAAGCTGGACGAGCCGAATGCAGGTCGCCCCGGGAGGGCCGGACCCCAGGCCCGTCAGCGTTCCTCGGCCTGGGCACGCGGATCTCGCCGGCGGGCTCAAATACGGTCAGCTGGGCGATCTGCGCAATGTCCTCGAACGGGCCTCTGCGCGGGAGACCGCAATGCGGGTGGCGCTGGGTGCAGTCGCGCGGGCGTTTCTCCGCGACGTCGGGATTCAGGTCGGCTCCTGGGTGCGCTCGATCGGCACGGCCGAGGGCCTTCCGCCTCAGGGTGTGGCTGTTCAGTTGCATCGCGAGGATGCTGAAGGGCTCGCGTTGCTCGCCGATGAGTCGGAGACCCGCGCGCTGGATCCGGAGTCCTCGCGGCGCTTCGTGGAGTCGATCGACGAGGCCCGCCGACGCCGCGATACCATCGGCGGAGTTATCGAGGTCCTGGCGACCAACATGCCCTTTGGCCTGGGCTCTCACGTCCATTGGGATCGAAAACTCGACGGGCGACTCGCCCGCGCGCTGATGTCCATTCCCGCGATCAAGGGGGTGGAGATCGGCGACGGCTGGGCGGGAGCGTATCGGTATGGGAGCGAGACCCATGACTCGATCGAGCTTGCGGCGACAGGGCTCGCGCGAGGGTCGAACCGCGCGGGTGGCCTGGAGGGTGGCATCACCAACGCCGAGCCGGTGGTGTGTCGCTTGGCGATGAAGCCGCTGGCGACCGTTCCTGCGGCGCTCCCGTCCGTCAATGTCTCCAATCTCGTTCCCACGCCTGCGCACGTCGAGCGGAGCGACACCTGTGCCGTACCTGCCGCCGGAGTGATCGCCGAGTCGATCGTTGCGCTGACTTTGGCGGATGCGCTGCTGGAGGCGCTCGGAGGGGACACCATGGCGTCGCTGCGGCTGCCCGTCGCCCGCCTGCGCTTGGTGGGCCGCACCGGCGTAGGGCACGTGTTCCTGACCGGACCCATGGGCTCCGGAAAGACTTCGGTCGGCCTCGCGCTGTCGCGCCGATTGAGCTGCCCATTCGTCGATCTCGATGGGCGCATCGAGGCGCGAGCGGGGGCCGCGATTTCTCAGATCTTCGAGAAGAGCGGCGAGCACGCGTTCCGGGAGCTGGAAGCGAAGACGCTGGCGGAAGCCGCCGCTGGCTCTCCGACGGTGATCGCACTCGGCGGGGGAGCGGTCCAGAACGAACCGGCCTGGCGACTGATGCGCCGCACCGGAATCACGCTCGCGCTCAAGGCGGCACCCGAGGAATCGATCCGCAGGATTCGCTCCAGCGATAAACCGGTCGAGGCGCGGCCCTTGCTCGCGGGTGGAGATCCGGTGGCGGCGCTTCGAAGGCTGTCTGCTGCTCGGGAGCGATATTATGCCCGGGCCGATCTGGAGTTGGACACTTCCGGGCTCGACGCGGAGGCAGTCGCGGCGGCGGCTGCTGGCTTGATTCAATCCGTCAAGGGGCCTTTGCCCTCGAGCCAGCCCGCGTTGACGGAGCAACGAGGAGCCGCTGCTCCGGAGGGTGAGGCTTGACCTCGCGACCGACAGCCCCGCCCGGCGCAGGATCGAGTCCAAGGCGGGTGCGCGTTTCCACCCGCGACGGCAGCTACGATGTGTTGATTGCGCCTGCCCAGCTCAGCATTCTCGGCCAGACGCTGCGCGGCCTGGGGATCGAGGGCCGCATCGCGCTCATCTCGGACGCCACGGTGCTCAAGCACTGGGGCCCTTTTGCGACCGAGAGCCTCAAGGCAGCCGAATTTACTGTGGTGACCCTTTCCGTAGCTCCCGGCGAGGCGACGAAGAGCCTGCGGGGAGCGGAAGCGCTTTACAGTCGTCTGATCGAAGAAGGCTTTGGTCGACACGAGGTCGTGGTCGCGCTCGGCGGCGGAGTTATCGGCGACCTCGCCGGCTTCGTCGCGGCGACGTATCACCGCGGGATGCCGCTGGTGCACGTGCCGACCACTCTGCTCGCGCAGGTCGACTCGTCGATCGGCGGCAAGGTCGCGGTCGATCACCCCCTGGGAAAGAACCTGGTCGGCGCCTTCTACTCCCCGCGGGCGGTGATCTGCGATCCGACCGTTCTCAAGTCGCTCTCTCGTCGCGAGCGTTGGAGCGGCCTGGCTGAGGTCGCCAAGGCGGCGCTGGTCGCGGATGAGCACTTCGTCGACTCGCTCGAACGAGACCTCGATGTGATCGGAAATGGGCTCGCCAGCGAGGCGCGCATGTCGGAGGTGGTGGAAAGAGCAGCCCGGATCAAGGCGGCCATCGTCTCTGAGGACGAACGGGAGAGCGGCCGCAGGGCGATCTTGAACTTCGGCCACACGCTCGGCCATGCGCTGGAGGCGGTGACGGGTTACGGGCCGCTCACCCACGGCGAAGCGATCGTGATCGGAATGCGCGTGGCCCTCGAAATCTCGGCGCAGCTGGGGCATTGCTCCGCATCGGATGCGGCGCGCGCTCTGGCTCTGCTGTCGCGCTTTCCCGCTCCGCCGCCCCTGCCCCGGCCGCCGCGCGAGGCGATGATCGCCGCCGCTCGGCGGGACAAGAAAGCGCGCTCAGGCGCGGTCAAGTTCGTGGTGCTCACCGGCATTGGCAAGGCCGACATCGAGCACGGAATCTCCGACGAGCTGCTCGGGCTGGCGGTGGATCGCGCGCTCGACGAGTTCTCGGATGGACTTCGGTGAAGATCCTCGTCCTTCACGGCCCAAACTTGAACCTGCTCGGAGAGCGAAAGCCGGAGATCTACGGCACTACCAAGCTCGCCCAATTGAATTCGCAGCTGCGCAAAAGGGCGCGGGAGCTTGACGTCGAGCTGCGGATTTTTCAGAGCAACCACGACGGAGCGCTGATCGACAAACTCCACGCGCAAAGGCGCTGGATGCAAGGGCTGATCATCAACCCCGGCGCGCTGACCCATTACTCCTACGCTCTGCGGGACGCGATCGAGGCCGTCCAGGTGCGAACGTACGAGGTTCACCTCTCAAACATCCACGCGCGCGAGCCCTGGCGACGAAACAGCGTGCTCGCGGAGGTCGTCGAGGGTCAGATCATGGGCAAGGGCGTCGACTCGTACCTGGAAGCGCTGGAGAGGCTGGCGCGCCGTTTCTAAGCGCTCGGCAGTCGCAGACCCCTCGGGACGATCACGCGCGCGAGGATCTCGAAAAGCCCCTGGACGAGCAGCGCGAGCAAAGCCGCGGGCACGGCCCCCTGGAGTATCAGGCCAACGTCATTCAAGCGGATCCCGGTCAGAATCGGCTGTCCGAATCCGCCGGCCCCGATCAGCGCGCCCAACGTGGCGGTACCCACGTTGATCACCGCCGACGTTTGGATGCCCGCCAGAATCGACGGCGAGGCCATCGGCAGCTCGATCCGGCGCAGGCGCGCTCCGTCAGGCAAGCCGAGGGCTTCGGCGGACTCCCGCACGTCGATCGAGATCCCCTGCAACCCAGATGCGGTGTTCCGGACGATCGGCAAAAGGCTATACAAGAAGAGCGCCACGATCGACGGCTTTGCGCCGATTCCCAGCAAGGGAATCATGAATACCAGCAGCGCGAGCGACGGAATCGTCTGGATGATGCCGACCACGCCGAGTATCACCTGTCCCGCGCGCGGCCATCGCGCGCAGAGGATGCCGAGGGGCAGGGCAACCGCGATCGCCGCGAGCAGCGAAAGCGAGACCAGGAACAAATGCTCGCGAAGGTGCAACAGGAGGCGATCGACGGCGCTCGGTTCGCGGACCGCAGCGGCGATGCCCAGTTTCTGCGAGAGGAAATCGGCGGCGACGCGGGTCTCCGGTGCTCGATCGAGCTTGGCCCGCGCGTTCATCGCGATCATATCCTTCGCGTCGATCCTGCCCACCAGGCGCGAGAACGAAGAGATCGCCTCAGGAGCCTTCGTTGCCAGGCCGGCGCGATAGAGCAGCACCGCGTTGTACTCGGGGAAGGCGCGCCGGTCGTCATCCAGCGCTCGCAGGTGGTAATAGAGAATGTCCGCGTCGGTCGAGTAGAGGTCGGTCGCGTCGATGGCTTCGCTTTCCAGCGCGCGGTACGCCAAGTCGTGGTCTATGCCTCTGACCTCCCGCTGAGGCAGACCATAGCGATCCCGCAGCAGCGGCCATCCATCGGTGCGATCGATGAACTCGTTGCTAAAGCCGAGCTTTAGCTCCGGATGCTGCGCAAGATCGGAGATCTTCTTGATGCCCAGGCGCTCGGCGCGCTCCTCGCGCATCCCGATGGCATAAGTGTTGTTGAATCCCAGCGACCCGGTCATCGCGATGCCCCGGTCCGCGAGCGCCTTGCGAATTGCCTCCTCGCCGCGCAGCGCTGCGCCGGCAAACATCTCCTGAGCGATAGTCCCGGTGTACTCAGGATAGACGTCGATTTCGCCGCTCAGCAGCGCAGCCCAAAGTATCTTCGTACCGCCGAGCTGCTGCCGATGAACCGCGCGCACGCCCGCAGAGCTCACCAGCTGCGTCACCAGCTCCCCGAGGATGACGGACTCGGTGAAGCTCTTCGACCCGACATGGACCACCGCTCGCTTCTCCTCCGCGTGAGCCAGCGTCGACCCGGCGAGAAGCGACAGCAAGCAAACCCAATTCATGATGGCGCCGCTCGAAGCTCGTCCCTCGGACTTCGCTGAGCTTGAACGAAGCGGGTGACGAAGGGATCGGCGGGAGAGCGGATCAACTGTTCGAGGGTACCCGACTGGAGGATGCGGCCGCCGCGTAGAATGACCAGGCATTGTCCGAGATAGGCTGCCTCGCCGATGTCGTGGGTGACGAGCACGACCGTTTTGCCGAGCTTCTGGAAGACCGTCTTCAGATCCGTTTGCAGGTCGTAGCGCGTCACCGGATCCAATGCGCCCAGCGGCTCATCGAGCAGAATGACATCCGGGCCGAGCATCAATGCTCGCATCAAGCTGACGCGCTGTGCTTGGCCGCCGGACAGCTGCGAAGGGTAGCGGTTGAGCCCGCTCTCGGGGAATTGAGTCAGGTGCACCAGCTCGGAGAGCTGCGCCTGGATGCGCGACTGTGGCCAGCCCAAGTAACTCGCCATCAGACAGATGTTCTGGGCGGCAGTGAGGTGGGGAAACAGCCCGCCGCCCTGAATGCCGTAGCCCATCCGGCGGCGCAAGCTAAGCACGTTCGCTTCCGTGAGCTCGGTGCCCTGGAAGAGCACGCGGCCCGTATCCGGCCGCACCAGACCAATCATCAAGCGCAACAGCGTCGACTTGCCGCTGCCGCTCTGTCCAATCAGGACGGTGGTTTGTCCGGCGGGCACCGTGAGGTCGGTCGGCGCGAGCGCCAGCGTCCCCCGGTAGGATTTCGAAACGCCGGAGAGTTGAAAGGCCGGCGCCGTCATCGTCAGGCCGAGCCTCGAAGCGCTGTGGCCAGACGGCGAACAAGCTCCGCGGGGCCGCCTGGATCTCCGCCGGCGCGATGCAACTCAGCAACCAGCGCGCTGCCCACGACGATCGCGTCGGTGTGAGGCGCGAGCGCTCGCGCCTGCTCGGGGGTGGAGATGCCAAAGCCGACGGCCACCGGAGCTCGCGAGGCCGCTCTTGCCGCGGCGAGTTGAGCTGGAAGCTCCGGTGGAAGCGCGCCGCGCGCACCGGTGACGCCGGTGACGCTGAGGAAGTAGAGGAAGCCCTGCGTTTCGCGAGCGATCTTCGCCATGCGATCGGGGCTCGTGGTCGGGCTGGCGAAGAGCACGAGGTCCAGCTGGTGCCGGCTCGCCGCGAGCTTGACCGGAGCTTCCTCGCCCAAGGGAAGGTCCGGGACGAGGATGCCGTCCACCTCAGCTTGCGCGGCGCGGCGGAAGAAGCTCTCCAAGCCGAGCGAGAGAATGGGATTCAGATAGGTCATCAGCAACAGCGGGGTTTCCAGTCCCTGCTGCCGCAGGCTCGAGACGAGGTCGATCACGCTCCCAGGCGTGGTGCCACCTTCGAGCGCACGCTGCGCCGCCGCCTGAATGGTAGGGCCGTCCGCAATTGGATCGGAGAAGGGAATTCCAACCTCGATCAGATCTGCGCCCGCCTCGGAGAGGCGCGGGACGACGCGCGCAGAGGCTTCGAGCGATGGATCTCCCCCGCAGACATACGCGATCAGTGCCGGTCTGCGCTCCGCTTTGGCTCGTGCGAATGCCGGTGCGATTCGACTCAAGGTCGCTTCCCCGACGCGCTTTCCCGCACTGAGATCTCGTGCAGCGCGTGCGCAAGGTCCTTGTCTCCTCGGCCCGACAGATTGACCAGGAGCCTCTTTCCCTTGCCGAGCTCTCGCGCGACATCCCTGGCTCGCGCCAGCGCGTGTGAAGGCTCGAGAGCGGGAAGGATTCCCTCGACGCGGCAAAGCTCCGCAAACGCTTCGAGAGCTTCGTCGTCGGTCGCAGTTCGAACGTCCAGCCGTCCGCAGTCGCGCAGGTGCGCGAGCTCTGGGCCGACACCCGGATAGTCAAGGCCGGCGCTGACCGAATGCGCCTCGGCGATCTGGCCGTCTTCCGTCTGCAAAACAAACGAAGCAGACCCGTGCAGGACGCCAAATCTTCCCGCGGTGAGGGACGCGCCGTGCTTGCCGGACCCCAGCCCCAAGCCACCTGCTTCCACCGCGATCAGTCGAACATCGGAGTCCTCGAGAAAGGCGGTGAAAATGCCCATTGCATTCGATCCCCCGCCGACGCAGGCGATCACTGCGTCCGGGAGTCTTCCAATTCGAGCTCGCATTTGCTCGCGGGCCTCCCGGCCGATCACGCTCTGCAGTTCCCGCACCAGGGTAGGGTAGGGATGCGGGCCAGCCACGCTTCCAATCGCGTAGAACGTGGTGCGGACGTTCGTCACCCAATCGCGAATGGCTTCGTTCATCGCGTCCTTTAGCGTTCGAGTCCCGCTCTCGACCGGATGCACTGTCGCGCCGAACAGCTGCATCCGCTGGACGTTGGGTGCCTGACGCCGCACGTCCTCGGAGCCCATGTAGACTTCACAGCGAAGCCCGAGGCGCGCGCAAGCGACCGCGGTCGCCACGCCGTGCTGTCCCGCGCCGGTCTCCGCGATGATCCGCGGCTTGCCCATCTTCATCGCCAGGCGAACTTGTCCCAGCGTGTTGTTCAGCTTGTGCGCGCCGGTGTGAAGCAAGTCCTCGCGCTTCAAAAAGACGTCCGCGCCGCCGAATTGCCGAGTCAGATTTTGGGCGAAAGTGATCGGCGTCGGCCGGCCGGCGAATTCCCGCAAGTCATTCGCCAGCGCATCGAGATAAGCCTTGTCGCTGCGCGCGCGCTCCCATGCAGCGGCAAGCTCGTCGAGGGCGGAGACCAGCGTCTCCGGAACGTACCTGCCGCCGTAGGGGCCAAACCGCCCGGGAACGGCAGGAACGGCCGAGCTGGTTTCCGTTGCGCTCATCCCAGTTGATCTCCTTCTGCGGACCGGACCGCGGCGACGAAAGCCTGGATCTTTTGAGGGTCCTTCGTCCCTGGAGACGCTTCGACGCCGCTGGCCACGTCGACTCCCCAAGGTCGACCGATTCTGATCGCCTCGAGCACGTTGTTGGCCGTCAACCCGCCGCCGACCAGCACCTCGCGCCGGAGCCGCTCTTTAGCGAGCGGGATGAGCGCCCAATCGAATTTGCGCCCCGAGCCTCCATATCCGGCGACGTGGGCGTCCAGCAACACCCGCTTGACGCACGCGTCCGCCGGCTGCTCGGGCAGGGCTCCCGAGCTGGTGATGCGGACCACCTGGATGATCTCCACGGGCAGGTGAGAATAGTGCGTCGGATCCTCATCGCCGTGCAGCTGAATGGCTTGAAAGCGGGCGAGCTCGATCGCGCGCTCCACCTCGTCGGGCGCGGCGTTCACGAAGACGCCGACGGTGAGGATCGACGGCGGGACCTGAGCCACCAGCTCGGCGGCCGCGCGCGGCACGACGTATCTCGGACTGCTGGGCCAGAGATTGAAGCCGATCGCGTCGACGCCGGCCGTCACACAGGCGTCGACGTCCATCGGCCGGCGAACCCCGCAGATTTTGATTCGTAGCTTCACTTCGGCTCATGCGTAGCACACCGGTCGCGAACTACCCAATCCGCGCGGCGAAGCCGGCGCGAAGCAATCGACCCTTAGCTCGCGGACTCCGAAGACTTAAGCAGCTCGGCGAGGTGTTGCTTCCAGATCTCTGGAATCGAGTGCGTTCCGTGCCCGCGCGTTTTGTCGGTGATCGGCAGAACGATCGCGCGACCGTGCTTCACCCGTTTGATCTCCTTCTCCAGGATTCCAAGCTCGGGCGGGTTGATCACGTCGTCCGCCGAATTGATCGCCAACAGCCGGGCGCGGATCGTCTCCAGCTTGGGCGAAGGGTCGTAGTTTCGCGACGCGTTCACCTGGTAGAGCAGATCATTGGCATCCATCTTCGCCACTCGGGTGCTGATCCACTTCTCGAAGAACTTGTCCGCCTCATCGCGCGTCGGGGCTTGCTTCTGCCAATCGAGCGCGTTGCTGCTCATGATCATCAGTGTGTAGGCGGCGGAGGTGAGGCCGCGAGGCTGCGCCTGATAGTTGCCCTCTTTCCACTCCGGATCGTTCCGGATCGAATCGATGATCATCCGCCGCATCATTCGGTTGCGCCCGGCGATCTGGACCGGGAGGCTGGCCAACGGCATCAGAGCATCCATCATCTCCGGGTACATCTCGCCCCAGACCCAGGTGTGCATTCCGCCCATCGACGTTCCCATCACCAGCCTCAGATGGTTGACGCCGAGCTGATCGGTCAGCAGCTGGTGGGCAGCGGCGATCATGTCCTCGTATTCGTACTGCGGGAAGTGCGCGCGCAGCCCGTCGCTCGGCTTGCTGGACTGGCCGTGGCCGATGCCGTCCGGCAGGATGATGTAGTAGCGCGATGCATCCAAAAGCTGGCCCGGGCCGAACAGAACGCCGGCAAAAGTGTCGGTGAGAAACTGCGCGCTCGAGCCGCCGGTGCCGTGAAGCACCAGCACCGCGTTGCGGACGACGCCGCCCTTGTCGCGCTTCGGCGTTCCCAGGGTTGCGTAGTGCAGCTTCAGCTCGGGAAGCGTCTCCCCGCTCTTGAAACGAAAATTGCGAACGATGAAATCGCCCTTTTCGGGCTCTGGATAATTTGCCGCGTACGCCGGCGTACAAATTCCGAGCAATGCAAGTGAGACGAGAATCTTGTGAATCATTATTCGTCCTCAGGATCAGCGAATAGACTGCATCAGCTTCGCGGGTTCGAAAACGGCGCCCCCTTTTATCGTCCAGTGAACTCTGCTCAGATTGTCGACGCTGGCGAGTGGGTCCGCATCGAGCACCACAAGGTCCGCCAGCTTGCCGGGGGCCACCGATCCAAGGTCGCGCTCCATTCCCATCACCTTGGCTCCGTTCACCGTGGCGGAGAGGAGAATCTCCGGCATCGTCAGTCCCGCGTC